>Ga0214919_10009031_pt1 | contig 12927 bp, 14 predicted proteins | sample LL1503_MetaG_FD_177994 | JGI IMG/M metagenome (GOLD analysis project Ga0214919, IMG submission 177994) | Freshwater microbial communities from Lake Lanier, Atlanta, Georgia, United States - LL-1503 | ecosystem: Environmental > Aquatic > Freshwater > Lake | place: USA: Georgia | collected...
ACGGATACGATGCTTCCGTCTTAAAAGTGAAGCAAGAAGGCGAAGCTTATTATTGTGAAATGTTGGAATTTCTTGGAATGCTCACGAGTGGTCTTCAAAAACAAAAGTACCTTCTTCCAAAAACAACAATTGATCGATACCTTCAAACATCGCGAATATATGTTGCAAGAAAAACTATAGAATCGCACTGCGCAATTGATGTGAAGTATATGGGGATTGTTTCTCTGAAGAATTATCGACCGTCTACTCACGCAGGTTTACTTGATGCCTTTCTCACTCTTCCATTTGAATTGATTATTACCCAAAGTTTCAGTTATCTTGATAAGCAAAATGCAATTGGCAAAATGCAATTACAACAAAGAAGGCTGATTCAATCGCAGGATCCATCATTTTCCCAAATTGGGGAAATTACGCGTGCATTGGACGAAGCAACATCAGGAAAATTTGCCTTTGGTAACCATCACTTAAGCATTCTTTGCATTGGTGATTCAAAGAAAAATCTTGATAAAAACTGTTCATCAGTTGGTGTTGAATTAACAAACATTGGAATTGTGAATGTTCGTGAAACAATTAACATGGAAGCGTGTTTTTGGGGGCAGTTACCTGGAAATGAATCAATGATTATTCGCAAAGCAACAATTAATACGCTAAACCTTGCAGGTTTTGCTTCAATGCACAATTTTCCGCTTGGAAAAATTACGGGAAACCATTGGGGGGATGCCGTCACCGTGTTCAACACAATTTCAGGAACTCCTTTCTTTTTCAACTTTCATGTGCGTGATGTTGGACACACCATGATTATTGGTCCAACAGGTGCAGGGAAAACGGTTTTAATGAACTTCCTTTGTGCACAAGCACAGAAGTTTCGCCCGCGAATGTTCTTTTTTGATAAAGACCACGGTGCAGAAATTTTTATTCGAGCCCTAGGCGGAAATTATTCAATACTTGACCCAGCCGAGAAATCTAACTTCAACCCGTTACATTTGCCAGATAATTCTGTAAACAAAGCATTTTTGTTTGAATGGTTTTCAAATCTTATTACGGGAAGTGCAGTGAGGCAAATTACACCGGAGGAATCGGCAACTATTGCACAAGCAGTTGATGGAATATATCGTCTTCCAAAGGAACAAAGAACAATGAGAAACGCCGCTTCATTTTTTGGAACGGAATTTGTTGGTTCAATTGCATCAAAGATTGCAAAATGGCATGGTGAAGGTGAGAAGGCGAACATGTTTGATAACGAAACCGATAACCTTGACTTTTCCAAAGGAAGCATTTTTGGTTTTGAAATGGGACCAATTTTGCAAGATCCCACCTCACTTCCACCAACGCTTGGATACCTTTTCCACAGAATTCAGACTTCTTTGGATGGAACTCCAACAATTGTTGTTCTTGATGAAGCTTGGGCATTGATTGATAACCCAGTGTTTGCACCAAAAATTAAGGACTGGTTAAAAGTGATGAGGAAACTTAACGCAATGGTTGTATTTGCAACGCAATCCGTTGAAGATGCGACGAAATCTGCGATTAGTGATACTCTTGTTCAGCAAACGTCAACGCAAATTTTCCTTCCTAATATGCGTGCAACGGAAAGCTATCAATCAATGTTTATGCTTTCGGACAAAGAACTTGACCTTGTGAAAACAATTGATCCAGCCTCCCGCTTCTTCCTTGTAAAACAAGAAACACGAACCGCAATTGCAAGAATTAACCTTGCGGGAATGATGGACGCAATTCATCTTCTTTCAGGAAGAGCCGAAACTGTGGAACTTTTACGAAACATTAGAAACGAAGTTGGTGATGATCCAGAAGCGTGGATTCCGATATTCTTAGAAAAGGTTTATAGATTGTAATATGTTCCAGAAAATTTTAAGCGTGAATGATTGCGATCCTTTTCAAAAAATCAAAGAATGCGAAGTTATTTCGTTTGATATCTTTGACACGGCAATAGTTCGTCCGTTTTTGCATCACAATGAAATGTATAAAATTGTTGAAAAATTGATTCCAAACAAGAAATTTGCAAGAGTAAGAATTCGTGCTGAAAAAAACACAAGAAACGATTTAATTCACAAAAAAAAAATAAAAGAAGAAATTACGATTAGTGATATTTACGAACATATTCACATTGATAAAGAAAAAGCCGTTGCCTTTGAACTTGGTTTTGATGTTGATATTTGCAGAAAAAGACAGTACATCTTCAAGCTTTACAAATTCGCCGTGAATTTAAACAAAAGAATAATTTTCACAAGCGATATTACATATCCACGGGTAATTATTGAAGAAATTTTGCGAAAAAACGGTTATGGCACCTATGAAAAGCTTTACATTTCCAGTGAAGAAAATCTTTCAAAGCATCAGGGTGGGCTTTATAAAAAACTCATTTTTGAAATGAATGTTGCACCGCATAGAATTCTTCACATTGGTGATTCAATAAAAGCCGATATTCACCAAGCAAGAAAACATGGAATTAAATCGCTGTACATTCAACGCCCGCTTCACGCACTTTCAAGTGTTGTGAATAAAAAAAAGTTTTGCATTGAAAAAAATATTTTAAATTCCGCACTGTTTGCTTCATCTGCAAATATTATCTGCGAACCAACAATTGCACAAAAGAAAAAATTCCTTGTAACATTTCCTTTCATTTACAAACTTGCAATGGAAATTTTAAAAGAAAAAAAAGAAAACCCTGTTTTTTTAATAAATGAAGGTCATGGAAATGGATTATTTCACTTGTTTGCTGAAGTGTATTCGCATTTTAGCAAAACATCTGTAAAATTTTGTGAAATAGATATTTCCCAAGTTTATGCCTCTTCCGTTCGAACATTTGACGACCTTACAATTCTTAAACAAAATGTTTCAAAGGAAAACTTTTCTCACATTCTTTCCGTTTGCTTTCGCGTTTCAAACGAAATTATTGCACGAAACAACATTGAAGATTTAGCAGAAATTTGGCCGGAAATTGAAATTAATGCGTTGAAAATTCGCAAGGAAATTATTGAAAAATGTGATTTTCTGAAAACTCAAAGCGTTTATGACTTCACCTTTAGCAAAGGAACAAAGGATTTCCTTCAAAGCTTACTTGGTGCAAGCATTAAAAATTACACACAAGTTCACAATGTTCTTGAACAAGTAATTATGAAATCAACGGCATCTGCGTGGTTTTCAAGACCAAAACCCCTTGAAATTATTGAGGAAATGAAATCGATTACAAACGAGGAAATGCAAAGATACATATTCCCGCAGTCTCAATATTTCTTCTCCATTCTTGGCAGGCATTTGAAATTTTTGGACAAGAAAACTTTTGAGAGGATTAAATAAAAAAATAAATGTTTGCAATATCTTTAAAAATGTGTTAATATTATATTAAATAATTAATATATAACATTTATGCAAAATAGTAAAAAAAACGTGCTTATCTCTCATTCTGATGGTCGTTACCATAAAACTGTTAAAATCGAACAAGATGAATCTTTCAATTGGCATTTACAAAAACTGATCAAGCATGATAATGGTTTTGGAAAGTCTGTTACACAGCGTGGTACAAGATGCGACACGTACGAGGGACAATGGAAAAATAATGTTAAACATGGTTTTGGAAAGTCTGTTACACAGCGTAGTACAGGATGCGACACGTACGAGGGACAATGGAAAAATAATGTTAAACATGGTTATGGAAAGTTTACTTATAGCAACGGAACAGTACACGAGGGAGAAGTGAGCTTCGGTTCTAAACATGGTTATGGAATAGAGACTTCTCCAGGCGGAACAATAGACGAGGGACAATGGAAAAAAAGTCACAAAAATGGTACGTTTATGAAATCAAAATATAAAAAATATGAAGATATAGAATATAAACAATTAATAAATACGACAAATTTTATTGATGGCGAAGAAGTCGCACCAAATGAAATTGTTGATACAATATTCCAAGTAACAAGGGTGAAAAATGTTCATAATGGCGAAGAAAATGTTCATAATGGCGAAGAAGTTAGACAAAATGAAATTAATATAGATAATAATCTCTACGAAGGTAAATTTAACTTTCTTACCCAAGCAGATGCTAGTCAATTCATCAACGGTCAACCAGGGTTCAATAATAATATACAATTGAATGCCAAAGCGAATGTTAGTCAATTCCAATTCACAAATCAAGACGATAATCGACCACAGAAAAAAGTAAGATTTGCAAAAGATTCTTCACCAATCTCCTCTAAAGAATCTTCACAAATCTCCTCTAAAGAAATGTAGAAATTTCCTTGAAAAACAAAAAATATTGGTAATGGTTAAGCATAAGTTTATCTATTACCAATGAAAGTTAGAACAAGAATTGCACCATCGCCAACTGGGTTGCTTCACATTGGAACCGCAAGAACGGCACTTTTTAATTATCTTTTCGCAAAAAAACATGGGGGGCAGTTTTTAATTCGCATTGAAGACACTGATGAAGCCAGAAACACAAAAGAATCTTATGATGCCATAATGAACGGGCTTTCTTGGCTTGGAATGGATTCTGATGAAGAAATTGAGTATCAATCAAAACGAGGGGAACTCTACAAAGAAAAAATTGAGGAACTTCTTCAAAAAGGAATTGCTTATTATTCATATATTCCCGAAGAAGAAATTTCCAAAAGAAAGGAAAAAGCAATTTTGGAAAACACACGCTATATTCACAGATATTCCCCGCAAGACGAAACCAAAGTTGAAGGAATTAAACCTGTTGTTAGGCTAAAAGTTCAAGCGGGGGTGAAAATCATCATTAACGATGCCGTTCAAGGCGATGTTATTATTAACACGGATACAATTGAAGACTTCGTTTTAGCAAGAAGTGATTCTTCGCCAATTTATATGTTCGCCGTTGTTTGTGATGATATTGACATGCAAATTACGCATGTAATTCGCGGAGTTGACCACCTTACAAACACCGCAAAGCAAATTTTGGTTTATAACGCCTTTAATGCACAACTTCCAACATTTGCACACATTCCACTAATTCATGGTGATGACGGTTCCAAACTTTCCAAACGCCACGGTGCAATTTCAACAATGGAATATAAAACGCAAGGATACCTTCCCGAGGCAATTCGTGCTTACTTACTTCGCCTTGGTTGGGGAAGCGGAAATGACGATGTTCTGAATGATGAGCAGGCCTTGGAGGAATTTTCATTAGAAGGAATAGGGCGTTCGCCTTCAAGATTTGATTTTGCAAAGTTACAATCTGTAAATGAATTTTTCATTAAAACTTCACCAAATGAAAGGCTGATTGATGTTTTGAAAAACGATTATAATTTCAATTTTGATGAAATCCTCAATCCGGAACTTGCTTTGAATCTGGCGAAGAATCGTGCAAAAACAATGCTTGAACTTATGGCGGTAATTCGTTTTTTCAAAAAAGATTTCACAAAACCTGAAAATATTGAACAAGATAAACTTGCACAAATTCAGGAATTTCTTAAAAGTGCGAAAAATGAAAATCTTCACGACGAATTCAAGGCATTTCTTGATTCAAACGGCTTGAAGTTTAAGGATATTGGTCCCGCATTTCGCGTTGCGTTAATTGGTGAAGCTTCTTCGATTGGAATTTTTGAAATTATTGCAGTTATTGGTTTTGAGGAAGCAAAAAAGCGTGCTTTGTGAAAAATTTTAAGAAAAAATAAAAAAAATACTTGACAATAACTTTATTTATTTCGCGAATTTAATTAAATTAATTTTTTAATAAAAAAATGTCATTCTTCAAAATCGCTACTGCTGCTGTAATCCTATCTTCTTCTGTTTTTGCTGCTGCTCCTGCTCCTGCTCCTGTTACTGCTCCTGCTGCTGTAAAATCTACTACTGCTCCTGCTGCTGTAAAACCTGCTCCAGTTCCTGCTCCTGCTACTGAAGCTCCTAAAGCTACTACTAAAAAATAAGCTTTATTGCTTGTTCGTGTGTGGGTGTAAATCCACACACATTTTGACTTTTCAAATATCATAAAAATTTCCAAAGAACTTCTCTTAAGATTCTCAAAACTTTTAAGGACTTTACATTATTAAAGTTTCCCTGAAAATATCCTGAAAATATCTTTCAGCAATCCCTCTTTTTCTTTAATTTTCACGCTTGGTTTAATCCACTCTTTTTTCATTGTAATAACATCTTGGCTTGAAACCATTTCCAGAACATCCTTAATGTTGTGAGTAAATTCCCTTTGTGTGTGAATTATAATTTTTTTGCAATCTTGTGGTGGGTCAATGTCTATCCAAATTTGCCGCATATACCTCAGAAGTAATTGCGATACAAACTTCACGGCTTCATAATTCACAACTGCCATAAGCTCCTTGTTCATTCCCTTTGCCGTATGAATTTTTTCAATCATATCAAGTTCGCTAAAGCAAATGAAGTGTTGAATTATCAGAACGATTGCCCTTCGTGTTAAGTGTGGGAATTTTGCGATTGTTGCAAGGGTTATGTATTGAATAATGTCGCTAAGTCCACGATTAATTCGGTATATATCCTTCAAACTGCCGGCACCATCGAATGTATAAAGCGTAATTTGTTTTGCAATGTGAATTACACCAATTTTTTGGGAATCTATCAAGCTTTTTGCATTTTGTGCGAATAAACTAAAAAACGACCAAACCTTTTCAACATTCACGCCAACATTTGTGAAGCAGGAAATTAAAATTTTCAATTCCTTATCGTTAAAGGTTTCGTAAATTTTGCAGGTTTTCATTACAAATGAATGTGTAACAATTTTGCCGGTTGGTGTTGGTAATTTTTGTAATTTTGGTGCTTTAATAATTTCGTGTCCCAAAACATCGCAAATAATTTCAACTTCTTCAACCGGTAGTGTAAATTCACTTTCGTGTTTGTCTATCAGGCGGTTTATACTTGTTTGAAGTTCTTCCTTGTTTGTGACTTCATCACCTTCAATCCCATACAGTTGAACGGTTGTTATGTTGCCTGTTAGTTCCGATGCAATTGAAATTGCTTCAACGCCAATTGTTACAATGTGCATGTTATATTGTGCATAATTGTGCTTCCTTTAAATATTCTTCAACATTGTCTGTTTGAAGTTTTTGAATTGATTGACTGTTTTGCAGAATTTTTTTGTGCGTGGAATTTTCATTTCCGTTGATTTTGAAATTAACAATTGAACATACTGCTTGGAATGTTTCTTCGATTGTGTTGTTTGTAATAATGTATTCGTAATTTTTGGAATGGGAAATATCCAAAATTGCGTTTTGCATTCTTTCGTGAATAATTTCCTTGGAAATATCGCCTCTTTGTTCAAGGCGGTTTTGAAGTGCGTTAAGAGACGGCGGCAAAAGGAAAATACTCAACAAATTGTTTTGTGCGTTTTCCTTAATTTGAATGAAGCCTTGGAAGTCGATATCAAAAAGTGTGTGGTGAGTTTTGGAAATTTCACTTTTTGGAGTACCATAAAAATTTCCGCAAATTTGTGCGTGTTCAAGAAATTCGTTTTTGGAAATCATTTGCGAGAATTCATCACTTGAAAGGAAAAAATATTCCTTGCCGTTGGTTTCGGTGCCTCTTTTTTGGCGAGTAGTCGCCGAAATGGAAAACTTAACTTGGTGTGCAACGGGTGAACGAGAATCGTTCATTAACATGTTACAAATTGTCGTTTTTCCGCCACCAGATGGCGATGATATTACTATAAAGTGCATTTTATATTGAAAATTGTTCTGAAAGAATTTTTTCTTCCAGCGTTAGTTTGTTGTCGAATAATAATTCAACGCCATAATTATTACAAAGGTGAACTTTTATTTTTTCCACATTTTGGAAGTGCTTGGAATCAACATTTGCAGAAACCGGGCGTTTGAATATTTGCATCATTTCAATTTCTATAAGGGATTTATCAGAAAGAAGTGCACCTTTCCATGAGCGTGGTCTGAACGGGGAAACGGGTTGAAGACTTAAAAGATTCGCATTAATATTAAAAACCGCGCCACCAACGGAAAAATTGTAAGCAGTGGAGCCTGCTGAAGTTGAAACAAGAATTCCATCGGCAACAAGTTCGGGCATTCGAACAATGCCATCAATGGAAATTTTCATGTGGGTTGCCTGCCCTGTTTGTCTTGAAATGGAAACATCGTTAAGGGCGTATTCTGTAAATTTTTCACCGTTTGAACAGGAAATTTCTACCTCAAGAAAGTTCAAAATTGAAGAAGATGCGGTTTCAATTGTCTTTTTCAAAATGACAGCTTGAATTTGGTTGTTTGTTAAAAAGCCAATTGTTCCGTAATTTATTGGGTAAATTTTTGGAATTTTACAAAAGTGTTTTAAAATGTGGGTTATGTACAAAAGGAAGCCATCTCCACCAAGGCTTATAAATACATCGCTTGAGGAAACCTGCGTTGGTTTGAAGTCTTTATCGGCAAAAATTTCCCACCCGTAAACCTTATAAAGCTGCTGGGCAAAAATTTCAGCTTGAATGTTTCTGCTGTCGTAGATGCAGGTATACATGCTTTAAATTTAATTTTAATAATGGTAATTTTCGTTTTTGGAAATGTCAAGTTTGGAAAATTTACATTTCACTTATCACATCTGCCCCGCTTTTGTAATTGCTTCATCAATGCTACCTGAAATTACACTTTGAAGCAAATTTTGATTGCGTAGAAAATTTAAGCCGGCTTCAGTTGTTCCACCTTTTGAAGCAACATTTTGGCTTGCGTTGGAAAATGATAAATTTTCGTTTAATTGCATATACTTACACGCATTTTGGAAAAGATTCAAAACAATTTCTCTGCTATCTGCACCCCCATCTGCATTTGGAAAAAGTTCTTGTGATTTCACAAAAAACGCGTTCATAATTTCAAAAACAAAACCAATTCCGGAACCATAAATTCCCGTGAAGTAATCAATTTCCTGTTCATTTTCGCACTTCAAAAGGAAGTTACTTCCAAAAATATTTTTGATATTTTGTTCTTCCTCATCGTCAAATCCCGTTGTGCAATATGCTAAAAAAGAGTTTCCAAATTCGAAGGCCAAACTTGGCATTATGCGAAAGATTTTCTCCGTTTTGAATAATTTTTTTATTTTTTCAACTTTTGTTCCGGCAAGAACTGAAATGAAAATTGTTTGGGAATTGTACAAATTCAATGGCAAATTCTGAGCAACATCTTCAATATGTTGCGGTTTGCAACCAAGAAAAATGTGCGTGTAAGTTTTGTTAAGATTCGCAAAATCATTCACACAATTAAAGCCTTCAATTGTGGAATTTGGGGAATAGACATCAATTTGCACGCCTTGTTGAATTTTCAAAAACGCCTTACTGATTTTTGAAAGGGAAATGACTAAAATTCGCATTTATTCTTGAAAAGTTTTAGAAATTTTACAGTATTTTTTCAAAAATCAAGGAAATCTACCAATTTGCATAGAATCCGTTTGTAGTAGCCTGCCCCCAATTTTGAAGTTCGTAAATTTGGTCAACTCCGTGCAATCTTCCGAAGTTTCCAAGTGCGTTATCACCGGAAATTTGTGGCCTCATAAGGTTTGCCCCACCAACTTGAGTTCCAACCATGACATGTCTGCACCAAGAATATGTTGCACCCCAGGCAGTTGTGTAATCAATTTTATCTTTATCGGTAATTTCCCTTCCGTTGAATAAATCTCTTTCATCGCCAAATTTTGTGCCGTAGAATCGTTGATCTTTCTTGAATACATAAAAATGCTTTTGGAACGAGTGACCAAAAATACTCAAACCAGATTCACAACCTTCCTTCCACCCTTGTTGATACGCATCGCTTGCATCCGTTGGCATATATGACATAAACCTTCCACCCGGCTTTAAAAGATTTCCAAATGTTGTTCCGCCTTCCCCAACACATGATGCCAAAAACGATGTTAAAAGCACCAGAATTACCAAGAATTTTTTCATAATTATTTTCCACAAAATTGACATGTTCCAAATGCACCAAAGAAGTTTTCTGGCACACCATAATTTGCAACACCGGGAAGCCCTCTGTTGACATCTTCATCAAAATACCAAACGCCCGGTTTTGATTCAGCATCACCCCCACCAATTGGCATATCAACGGAAGAATGAAACGGTTGAATCATTTTACCAAGACCATCTGTATTCACGAACTTATTTCCAAGGGGTTGGTTGTATGTCCACATAATTGCTTCAGGAAAACACACGCCGTAACCACGCCCCCAAGCGAAGCGATATCTATCGTCATTGATTAATTCAGGGTTTTGCCTGAAATAAAACATTGTTTTATAAAACGAATTACCCCTTGCCGCATATCCTGTAAAACAGCCGTCGAATAATCCCATTTTAACAACTTCATCCATTGTTTCGTCTTCCAAAATTTTGTTCAACATTGGAACACTGTAAACCGTTTTTTTTTGAATATACGAACAAGACTGTATTTGAGATAGAATTAACACCCAAAGAAAAAAGCAAAATTGCAGGAAAAAAACTTTTTTCATAATTCATTAAATATATACCAAACAATACCATATTTTCAACACAAATGCAAGGAATAATTACATTTCTGATTTATAAGAAATGCTATCGCCCTTGAAACCCATTAAGTTCCAGCCGGAGCGTGTGTAAGAACCACCGTAAATTCCCTTTGAAGCTGCACAAACATAAAAACCGTAAGAATACGCTGCTTTATATTCCCCGCTATTTGTCATTGTGCCATCAAGGGAAACTTGTGCAAGGTCGCGAACTGAAGTTGGTGCAGCTTCAATTGTGTTTGCAATCATGCACCCTTCCCACATTGCTCGTTTTTGAACAGGCGAAGCATTTGATTTTTCAATAAATGTTGCTTGGGTGAAATCTCTTCCCGGAAGCCAACATGAGGTTAAGAACATTAAAATTCCAACCCAAAAAAAGATAGTTCTCATATTTTTATTAAATAAATTTTTCCTAAAAACCCTGCGATTTTCCACCATTGAAACCGTCCTGCCTTTCAGCAATACGAATGCAATACCAAAAACCCATTTGCCAGCCAACTTCATAATCTGGGTGTGTGTCGGCATATTGGAAATCTTTTGTAAATCCCGTTGTGCCGATGTCTCCATAAAAAAAACCCGCGTGTGGTGTTGTTGACGTTTTGCAACCGTTTTCCCAGCCGTATTGGAAATCGGGTGGGCCGTCCGGTGCTTGGTTAAAAAAGTTACTTTGTATTGGCATTCCAACGGGAAGTTTATAAGGAATTTTGCATCCGTACAATTCCAAACAACAAACAAGAAGTAATAATGTTTTTTTCATATATTTTTTATAAAACCCACCAGTCATATTGGTATGTGCAGTGTTCGTAGCCGTCCATGTATCCAACCGTGTATGTTGGACCAGATTTAATAACAGGGTGGGGTTCTTCCGGATTCAACTTGTTCCGTCCTGTCATTTTCCAGCCGTCCACTTGTGGGGCATTAATTCTGTTCAAACCTGTGGACACAATTTGCATTGCCGTAACGCAGCCATCGTTAAAGCCTTCTTTCCAGTCGTTGTCCGAAACTTCGTATTGCTTTGGGTCAATTCGCATAAGGTATGGTCTTCCAACTGTTGAATGCCAGTCCTTTGGTGCATCTGCACAGGATTGTATTCCCGTGATAATCATTAATGCGATAAAAACTTTCTTCATTGTTTGCACAAAACTTGCTTTTTCAAAAGTACTTATATTAAACCTTATAATTATACTAGCACACTTTTAATGCAATGTAAATAAGTTTATGATTCTACTCCTCTTTTTTCTTTCAATATTTTCCGTTAACGCAATGGCAGGTGATGACGAAGAAGAAGCTTTTAAGTATGGCACTTATAATGCACAAATGAAAAATGTTGAAGATGATACTGTTTTTTCCTCCAAATTAAACAATCTGCCAATGGAACACAAACAGTATATTCCACCCGCAGAAGAAGAATCTATTCAAATTTTGAACTATGATGAATATAATCCAAAACACAGGCAGGCAACTCAAAAAGAACTTGCAAGGCTTCGCAAACATTACAGACATGTTTCGTTGAAGGAAAAAGTTCCGCAATTAAGTTACATTGCTTTTAGGTATATTTACGCACTTCCAACGGTTGTGAATAATTACCAAAGCAAGATTACCGGTTCAACCATTTTTCAAAAAGCTGCAATTGAGGTTTTTAACACAATTAGCAGTGCAAACGGAACGCAGTTGTTGCTTGACCAAAGAAGTTTTGGTTTAGGAGCTGCTTATGGAAAAAGACTTAGCAGAAGAGCTACAAGCGAATGGGAAGTTGTTTTTTATCAAAAGTCTTTTGTGCATTCTGATACAAGCACAACGGGAATTGTGATAGATTATGATTACACCGATGCCACAGGCGTTGCACAAGTTGAAAAGAGGAAGTATAACAATGTGGAATACATTCAAAGGAATCTTGCTTTAACATACAGTCGTCACTTGGAATTTTTAAGTTTTTTTGGTGAAAGTTCAAGTGATAAGATTGTGAAACTTGTGCCATATGTAACACTTGGTGGCGGTGCAATTTCAAGATGGAATTTTTTGAGGTTTTCGTCGGGGACTCTTGGAACAAGTGCATCGGCGACAGATTTAACCACAAATGAAGAAATGTTTAAATTTATGCCGGCATTTGTTTATGGGGTTGGCTTGAAATATCAATTCACGCAGTCTCTTCATTTTGATGCCCAGTTTAAGTCAATTCAACCAATTAATGATATTAATGTGCAGAATTATATTGTTTCGGCGGGTTTAAGAATTTATTTTCCCAATTAACCATCTATTAGTAAAATAATGCTTGACAAATGAGATATAGTTTGGTATATTCATATATAAATATTAAACATTTTATGGATATTGTTTCAGAACCTGTTAACATAAATTCAATCCAATTCTGATCATTACAATTTTGATATAATTCTCAGAAGAGCGAGGTGTAATTTCATAATCTTTGGATAATCTTCTGAAGTTGTTTAGCCAAGCAAAAGT
>Ga0214919_10009032_pt1 | contig 12926 bp, 9 predicted proteins | sample LL1503_MetaG_FD_177994 | JGI IMG/M metagenome (GOLD analysis project Ga0214919, IMG submission 177994) | Freshwater microbial communities from Lake Lanier, Atlanta, Georgia, United States - LL-1503 | ecosystem: Environmental > Aquatic > Freshwater > Lake | place: USA: Georgia | collected 2015-03-15
ACGCTGATTGATCTTTTTGGTCATAGTGCAGTGTGTTTAGACGGACCAACTACTGAATGCGTCATTCGACCAACAACAGTACAAAAGCTTGAAGAATGGAACAATGCGCTTGCAGGTGGTCGTTGCGAAGGTCTAGCAACTCTCAGTACTCGATTCTTTTTGAAGCTTGATGATCCGTCTGCTTTTAATAGCAATGCAACACGCGTGGCTGACTTGCAGCGCGGTAACCAATTACTCGATTCCAGCATTGTGTATTGGTGGGCAACTCAATTTCTTACTGAAGTATCGGACCGCGCCAGCACATCGCGAATGCAATCACCGTTACAACTAGTAGACGACCTCATTCAAGGACTTGCTAATGGTGTCGGATACACCGTTGGGTTGTATTTCGGATCCGCAGGACATTCTGTTACTCCGTTTGCGGTGACGCATAACGGCACCAATTTCATCATTCATGTCTACGACAACAACTTTCCCGGCGTGCGCAAAGAAATCATTGTCGATGGCACCACTAATACATGGACCTATGCAGCTGCTCGTGCACAGCCTGATGGAATCAGTGTTGATTGGACAGGTGGAACTGGAACGTTAGAGCTGACTCCGATGTCGGCACGAAAAGGACCATTCGAATGTTCCTTTTGCTCTACATCTCCCGTTGATAGCGACACAATTGTGACTCTTGCATCTCGAGATCCCCAAGCTGCTGGGTATGTATTGATCACTTCACGCGACGGGCACAGAATTGAAGCCACACCCGACACCATCACGAATGACATCACCGGGTCAACGTACGACATCAGCAAAGGTAACGGCGGCGGTCTTGTCACTATTCATATTCCACACACCATTACAGACTTTGATATTGAAATTCGTCGAGGCTCTTCAGTACTTCCTGCTGCAGATGTAGTTGTGGCATTACAACGACCATCGATGGGCACTATTCAGGTTTCGGGCAATCTTGCTCATGCAAAGGTCGGAACGCCGAGCATTAGTGCACTTCTCGCAGTTCGATCTGGTTCGACAACAATTTCTGCACCAGTTGAAAACTCAGCGCGGATCAGCATCGCTGCAGGCGGGCAACTATCACGCACTGAATTACCAAGTGGACAAACACTTCTCGTTCATCAGATTTCTGATGACGCTATTGAAGTGGCCGTCAAGGGTGCTGGTGGAACACAAATTGGAACCGCATCACTAAGCACGAAATTACAGACCAATATTTTTGAACAAACACTCGGCATTACTGATTCTGGAATTTCAGTGTCCGCACTTGCTCGGGTGGAGCCTGTTCCTGTTCAGCGTTCCGTTGATACCAATTTCATTCCGCGAAAGAAACAACCATCAACGACTACGTCAACAATCCCGACAAGCATAGAAATAGCATTGCCGGACTAGTCGCGCAATGAACTAACGAAAGTTCGAAGCGACTTCGGTCCAAATTGTGCTGTAGGCATTTGACCGCTGTTCTGCGGTGCCACCAAGCGTGAAGTCAGGGACACAAATTTCGTCGAACCCGGCGTCAATGTATTTCTGCACTTCGCCAGCCAACTGTGACGTTGTACCCACAATTGAACGATCTGCGGGAACCTTGGCGCGCAAAACATCGCCTGATGCTTCGTCTGGAGTGATAAAGACAAGTGCTTGCACTGATTTACGAATCGTTGCCGGATCGCGTCCTTCTTTTTCACATGCAATGAGCAAGTTCTGTAGAACTGCACCCGCAGTTTCAGGTGTTCCCCATGTATTCCACTCTTGAGCAAAACGAGCGGTCAGACGCAACATGCGTGGTCCGCCAGTTCCGACAAGAATGGGCAATGGTGATTGAACAGGTTTTGGTTCACACGGTGCATCAGCAATGTTGAAGTGCTTGCCAGCAAATGTGACGCGCTCTTCTGACAAAAACCGTGACACAATTTCAATTGCTTCAGCGAACCGATCAACTCGAGGACCAGCCTCTAATAGGTCAATGCCATACGCAAGGTGTTCATTTACTTGCCAGCCGGCTCCCATGCCCAACACAAATCGACCATGAGAAATACGGTCGATTGTTGCTGCCCTGTTTGCAATAAGCGCCGGGTGATTAATGGTGGTGGGAGTTACTAATGAACCCAACCGAATTCGCGATGTGACTGCCGCGAGGGCGGCCAACATGCTGAAACATTCATGAACGTCACCAGATGCTGTTGCGCCGTCTTCGGTATTTGGCATGTAATGGTCTGCGTACCACAGACCATCCCACCCTTGTTTTTCAATTGCAACTGCCAAGGAACGAACTTCGTCCCATGGCCGTTCCATGCTGGCCCAAATTGAGAACTGCATTGAGGGGCTATTGCTCAGGATGGGCCGCTGAACATACCGCGGTATGTTTCTGGCTTCGATGGTGATGCTTCACCTTCGTAACGGTTGATCTCTGAACGAGCAACAACGCTCCAGTGCACTTCGTCTGGACCATCGGCCAAACGCAATGTGCGCTGGCTTGCGTACATACGAGACAACGGAGACCATTGTGAAACACCGGTTGCGCCGTGCATCTGAATTGCTTCATCGATAATGGCGCACACGCGAATGGGCACCATTGCCTTAATGGCACTAACCCAAACACGAGCTTCTGCGTTACCCATTGTGTCCATTGCTTTTGCAGCGCGAAGAACCATGAGGCGACATGCCTCAATTTCGATACGTGCCTTTGCAATGACTTCTGGGTTCTTGCCCAAACGAACAATTGGCTTTCCGAAAGCTTCACGGGTAAGTCCACGACGGATCATGAGCTCAAGCGCACGCTCTGCTGCACCGATTGAACGCATGCAGTGGTGAATACGGCCAGGTCCGAGACGAACTTGTGAAATTTCGAAACCTTTTCCTTCGCCCTGCAGAATGTTTTCCTTTGGTACGCGCACGCTGTTGAAACGAACGTGCATGTGACCATGAGGTGCATCGTCTTCGCCGAACACTTCCATTGGTCCGACAATCTCAACACCTGGTGTGTCTCTTGGTACAAGAATTTGTGAGTGCTTGCGGCTTGGAGGGCCATCTGGGCTGGTGAGCAACATAACAATGAAGATCTTGCATCGTGGGTCGCCTGCGCCTGATGCGTAGTACTTATCGCCGTTGATAACCCACTCTTCACCGTCAAGGACTGCGGTGCACTGCAAGTTCTTTGCATCAGATGATGCAACGTCTGGCTCGGTCATGACATATGCAGAACGAATCTCGCCAGCAAGAAGTGGCTTCAACCACTTTTCTTTTTGTTCAGGTGTTCCGACGCGCTCGAGAACTTCCATGTTGCCGGTGTCAGGAGCTGAACAGTTCAGGCTCTCTGATGCAAGCGGGCTCTTACCTAGTTCAACTGCGATATACGCATAGTCGAGGTTTGAAAGGCCTTCGCCTGTTTCAGCATTTGGCAAGAAGAAGTTCCACAAACCCTGTTTCTTGGCTTTTGCTTTCACGGCTTCAAGCAATTCAAGTTGACCAGGTACGTACTGCCAACGATCATCCTTGTTTTCACCAAGTGCGTAAAACTTTTCGGCCATTGGCTCGACTTCTTCTGCAATGAACTTCTTTACAGCGTTGAACAAGGGCAGCGCTTTTGCTGACATCGCAAAGTTCAATTCTGAGTCGGTCTCATTTCCCGTGTGCATTCCTGGCTTCGGCATATTGGCCTCCTGTGTTAGACCCCAAACATTTGAGGCATGACTTGACCTTAGTTCCATCAGGTATCAGACCACTTAGGCGGAGCCGTTCTAGCGAGCCCACCGAGTGAACCAAGTAGAATTAGTCAATATTTAGGAGACCCTTATGACGAACGTTGAAGTAGCCAAGCCCGCTTCTGCCCACACAAAGGCAAAAAACTCACGGGTAACCACCCCAACCGATACCGGTGACTTCGATCGTGCAACGCGAGGGTTTATCGCCTCGTATCCAACAGGTCGCATCACCGAATCGACTGGCCGCATGGTGGCTGATGTCAACCGGTACGACTTTATTCGTGCTGGCGGACCAGCGCCCGAAACTATTAACCCCAGTTTGTGGAGACACGCACAACTCAATGCCAACCACGGGTTGTTTGAAGTTGCTGATGGCGTCTGGCAAGTGCGCGGATATGACATCTCTAACATCACCTTTATTAAAGGAACAGCCGGGTGGGTAGTGATCGACCCGCTCACCACCGAGGCAACAGCCCGCGCAAGTTATGAACTCATCACTGCTCAACTGGGTCATCGTCCTGTCACAGCCGTGATCTACACCCATTCACACGCCGACCATTTCGGTGGTGTTCTTGGTGTCACTACTCAGGCTGAGGTTGACGCTGGCAAGTGTCGCGTCATTGCTCCAGTCGGATTCCTTCATGAGACTGTCGGAGAAAATGTTATTGCGGGTCCTGCAATGGGACGACGTGCCACATACCAATTCGGGCCACTGTTGCCAGCAGGACCAACCGGTCATGTTGACTGCGGACTTGGGAACTCAGTTCCACTTGGGCCGCCGGGATTAATTGCCCCTACTGAAGACATCACGTTTACAGGCGAAGAACTTGTTGTTGATGGCATTCGAATTATTTTCCAATTGACTCCTGAAACAGAAGCGCCTGCAGAGATGAACTTCTTCTTTCCAGATCAAGGCTGGTTGTGCATGGCAGAAAACTGCTCACACACCATGCATAACTTGGTGCCAATTCGTGGTGCGCTTGTTCGTAACTCGTTGAAGTGGTCAAAGTACATCAACGAATCAATTGAGTTGTTCGCTGCAGATACAAAGATTCTTTTCACATCACACAACTGGCCTCGTTGGGGAAATGAAGATCTGCGTGAATTCCTTATTCAGCAACGCGACCTATATAAGTGGATACATGACCAAACCATGCGCCTGGCTAACCAAGGATTCACACCATTAGAGATTGCTGCAACTCTCGAATTGCCAGAGGAATTTCTGGCTAATGACCACACTCGCGGTTACTACGGCGATTTAGTACACAACTCGAAGGCGGTGTATCAGCGCTATCTCAGTTGGTATGACGGAAACCCTGCCAACCTGAACAAACTGCCACCATCGGAAGCCGGAAAACATTACGTGGAACTTGCCGGTGGTGCTGATGCACTAATTGCAAATGCGCAAAAAGCATTTGACAACGGTGACTACCGATGGGTGACAGAACTTCTGAATCATTTGGTGTTTGCTGACCCCACACATATTGCTGGCAGAAACTTGCAAGCTGATGCACTTGAGCAACTCGGATACCAAGCAGAATCGTCTACGTTTCGAAACGCATATCTCATGGGCGCACAAGAACTACGTCTCGGACCGCCAGCTCCAGCGCCTATCGCCGTACGCAACAGGGGCTTGCTGCTTGCAATGACAATTGAGCAACTCTTTGATTCTCTTTCAGTGCGAATGAAGTCTGAAGAATTAGGCGGAGTTTCACTCTGCGTGAATTGGCACTTCACAGACACCAAAGAAAAATGGATTCTCGGCATCTCGAACCGCACGCTGTACGCAACTCCAGGCCGTCATGACAGTTCAGCAGCTGCCACTATTACATTGACGCGACTAACCATGCTTGATGTTGTTACTCAGGCAACAACATTTATGGATCAAATCACGGCAGGCACAATCACTATTGATGGTGACGCAGCCGCCTTACTAGAGATTTTTGGCAAGCTCGACACCATCACTACAGGGTTCGCAATCGTCGAGCCATAAAGGCCGAACAAGCAGCACCAATATCCACCACTGAGCTACTCGAATTCGTTAGAACATGTGTGGGCGGAGACTCACCTTTAGGGGGCTCCTTATGAAACATTCACGCATTATGGGTGCCGAAGCTTTCGGCACTTTTCTTCTCATGTTGGGCGGGCCCGGTACCGCAATTCTCGTTCCGGCTTTTGATGGCAAGGTGCTGATGGTGTCATTGGCATTCGGACTGTCTCTTCTTGTCGCTGCATACGCTGTTGGTCCGGTGTCTGGTTGCCACATCAATCCGGCAGTCACTATTGGTCTTGCCATAAACAAAAAGATCGACAAGGCGCTTGTTCCTTATTACATAGTGAGCCAACTTTTTGGTGGCACTCTTGGAGGTGCAGCAATTCTTGGAATCGCACATGGAATAAAAGGCGGGTTCTCTGCTTCCCCTGCCAACTTTGCCGTCAACGGATACAAAGCGCTTTCCCCAAACGGATACAACTACATATCAATGATGCTGGTTGAGATCATCCTCACCGCAGTACTTGTGTACGTGGTTCTGGCTACCACTCATCCGAAGTTCTCTCCAGGTTTCGGAGGGCTGACCGCCGGAATGACACTTGCATTGATCCACATGATCAGTATCCCGATTGATAACACCTCAGTAAACCCTGCACGATCATTTGGAGTTGCCATTTTCGCTGGTGGTGACGCACTGAATCAGTTGTGGGCCTTCATCGTATTCCCGATCATTGGTGCTGTAGTTGGCTCAATTCTGTATAGGGCCATTAACGAATAAACCGTGTTCGTTGTGGCGTGCCAAACAGAAGCCATGACCACCTAATGTTGGAACATGACATTGATTAGTGACATCCCCCGCGTTAACACCCCAACCGGTGGTTGGCACGGAGACATGCCCGGCCCATTCTTAACTGCAGCGTCAGAACCTCTTGTTGCCGGAGCCCCCGACCTACGAGGAACATGGCGTGCACTAGAAGTCACTGTGAACGGTGAACGTGCACCAGAAAACATGCCCATGTGGAAACACGTAGAGCGCATTGAACAAGTTGGCGACCGCGCCGTCGTGACGGCCGGCCATGTGATTCATGACTTCATTCATGTTGATGGAACGTTCGAAAATGGTTGTCACGACGTTTTGGAAATGGACCTCGCCACCCCCATGGTGGTTTCGGCAAGTTACGAAGACGGTGTCTTGGTACTTCGCCCACAGGGAATCCCCGGTATTGAGGTCAAGCGCTGGCGAGATGGCGAATACTTGATGTGGGAATACCACGGCGCTTTCTCTATGAAGCTGGAGCGCATAATCTAAAGACCTCACCGAAATGGGGTCATCAGATGGCGCATCGCGTTACTGCACCAGCAATGCAACGAGCACGACGATTGCTCGACCAACGCATCACGCCACACATCACAAGCGGCGCAATCAACTTCACAGTTACCGCAACACAAGAGTGGTTTGAATCCCCTGGCTATGACGCCGCTGTTGCTTCCCCAGTAACTCCGTTTGCAATCGGTTCGAAATGGGGCCAGGCATGGCATACACGGTGGTTTCATCTGACTGCTGTTGTTCCACAACATTTAGCAAACGTAAATATCGCTGCTTACGTAGACATTGGTTTCAACGGACGCGGAGACGGCTTCCAAACCGAAGCACTCGCCTATATGAATGGCCAGATTGTTCATGCAATTCAGCCTGATCGCCGTCTGATACATCTCGGCGCGCATGATGCCGGAACCGACATTGATATATGGATTGAGGCTGCAGCAACACCAATCATTGCCGGACACGAATACGGCTATGGCCCCACAATGTTTGGCGACCCAGCGACAGCTCCGACGAATCCTGTGTACACATTGCGGGCTGTACAGCTCGTTGCTTACAACTCCACCATTAATGAACTTGCAAATGCATTGCACGCTGTCATTGACATCACTCTTGATTTACCAAATGATTCACCGCAACGTGCCCGCGCATTTGCCGCTCTGGAACAATGCGACCTTGCTCTCGATGTCAACGACGTGGCGGGCACTGCATCATCTGCACGTCGCACGCTGGATGCAGTGTTGGGCGTTGGTAACGGTCCATCAGCACACACCATCACCGCTACAGGTCATGCTCATCTTGACACTGCATGGTTATGGCCCATTCGAGAAACTCGCCGCAAAGCCGTCCGCACATTTGCCAATGCAGTTGATTTGCTCACCAAGAATCCAGATGCCGTGTATTGCCACAGCCAAGCGCAGCACTATTCATGGGTAGCAGAAGATGCGCCAGACATTTTTGCGCGCGTTACCGAACTTGTGCGTGAAGGCCGCTGGGAAGTTGTTGGCGGCATGTGGGTGGAAACAGACCTCAACTTGCCATCAGGTGAAAGTCTGCTGCGCCAACTTGCTCAAGGCCAACGTGCGTTTCGTGAATGGTTTGGCATCACATGTTCCGGTGCGTTCCTGCCAGATGACTTCGGATACCCAGGTTCTCTACCGCAAATTGTTTCCCACGGAGAATGCCGTTGGTTCTTTACACAGAAACTCAGCTGGAATGAAACGAATGCCTTTCCACACCACACATTTTGGTGGGAAGGAATTGACGGCACTCAAGTGTTTACTCACTTCAGCCCTGTCGATACCTACAACGCGATTATGACTCCATCACAACTGCGTTTTGCCGAACGTAATTACAAAGACCACGCAGGTTCTTCACATTCTCTGGTTCTCTATGGTCACGGTGATGGCGGTGGCGGACCAACACAAACAATGATCGACCGCGGTCGACTTGCTGCTGATCTTGAAAACGTTCCACGAGTCACATTCGGCACCGTTGCGGGATTCTTTGAGAAGTCTCAAGAAGAATATGGCGCATCAGCCCCACGTTGGGTGGGCGAAATGTATTTCGAAAAGCACCGTGGAACGTATTCCACGCAAGTAGGTACAAAACAAGGCAACAGATCAAGTGAGCGCTTGCTGCATGAACTTGAATTATGGTCAGCACTTGCTCGAGTTCGCCCGCCAGCTCTTGATGAACTGTGGCAGCACGTTCTGACTCAACAGTTTCATGACATCATTCCTGGCTCATCAATTGCGTGGGTACACGATGATGCTGAAGCCATTCATGCTGAAGTCGCTTCAAACATTGAAGCACTACTGGTTCGTGTTATTCCCGTCGCATCTGGTGACACTCATATTCTGAATCCGGCGCCAGTAGCGCTTCGTTCAGTTGTTGATGTTGATGCAACACCAATGTGGGCAGAAGCAGAATCATTCGGCGCATCCCTACCTTCGGCATCTCTTCCAGTTGATGTTGCTCCCGTGACGGTTTCAACAAATGATGACTCAATCACAATTAGCAACAACATTGTGTCTGTGTCGTTCAACACAGAGGGTGCAATCACGCACCTTACTAATGGTCACAGAAATCTGATTCCAGCAAAATCTCAGGCAATGTTTGTGATGCGGCAAGACACTCCTGCCGAATACGACGCATGGGATATTGACGCAACTGATGCAAATGCGCCAGCATCTCCATTGCTCGCAACTGCGCCTCCGGTTGTTGTGGAGTCAACTCCCCTACGCACCACTATTGAATGTGGCTTTGCCACAGATGCATCGCGCTTCACGGTTCGGTTTTCACTTCGAGCTGGTGTAACGCAATTAGATATTTCAGTTGATGCTGATTGGCATGAACAAGAGCGACGTTTGCAATGGGTTCTGCCTACTGATCTTCGCGCGCTGCACGCAATCTGCGGCACACAGTTTGGTCATGTCACTCGCGCACGACATGCAAACACCAGTTGGGATATTGCTCGGTTTGAAGTCTGTGCTCATCGCTATGTTGCGGTAAGCGAGCCGTCGTTTGGCGCTGCAATCCTGGCTGATGGCCCGCGTGGGTACGACATTCGCGGTGATGAATTACAACTGACCGTTTTGCGGTCTCCGAAATTCCCCGACCCCGAAGCAGATCTTGGACAACAACATCTGCAGTGGTCGGTTGCATTGCTTGAAGGTGACCCAATCACCAATGGAATCGAGAATGCAGCTGCACTCATGACTCATCCGGTCCGCATTGTTGATGGTTCACCTCGTGTGCCTGTTTCAGTCATTTCACTTGATGTTCCAGGGGCACTGATTAGTGCGGTAAAACCAGCTGACGACGGAAGTGACGACATCATCGTGCGCATCTGGGAAACACGTGGTGGTCGAACAAATGGTGCGTTAACCATTGACGGCATGACGGCGGCACAGTCATGTAACGCACTCGAAGACTCTGGACCATCACTTGAAGTATCGGGTAATGGAACAGTCGCTATTGAATTGCAGCCATTTGAAATTAAGACCCTGCGCATTACGCAGGATTAATTAGGCAATAGCGCCAAACATTGCCATCAACGGTATTGCTGCACGCATGTCACCGGTTGTGCCTTCTCCCATGCGATTCATTACATAGGCATACGTCAATTCAGCATCAAGGTCATTCACGACAAGTGAACCACCCCATCCACCCCAGAAGCATGCTCGAGCATTGACGCTGAGCGGAGTGAATTCGGAATTCAATCCGTATCCCATTCCGAATTTCATTGGAGTACCAAGAACCAAGTCTGTTCCAGACATTTGTTCCGTGAACAATGCTTCTACGCCAGCTGCAGATAAGAAACGTTTCCCCCCTGCTTCACCACCGTGCGAAATAATTGATTGAAGCTGTGCAACAGAACGCGCATTGCCATGGCCATTTGCTGCAGGGCTTTCACACCGGCGCCACTCAGGTGTCCACGCAATGCGAGCATCAATTTTCGGATTCGCATAGGTGCGTAATGCGATACTGCCGGCATCTGGAACTGAATCTATGAGACCAGCGCCAGGAATCACGTTCGTGATGCGATGATCATGTTCTGCTGACGTACCAATGTGGAAATCAGCACCCAGTGGTTCTGCAAAGTTCTCGCGGAAGAAATTACCGAGCGACTGACCTGTCACCCGCTTCACTACTTCACCGATTAAGTACCCCTGAGTGATTGCGTGATAGCCCGACTGTGAACCAGGTGTCCACCACGGAGCCTGCGCTGCAAGGACGGCTGCACACTTGTCATGGTTGTACAAATCATCTTGTTGCATGGGCTGTTCCCATCCAGATAGTCCGGCAGTATGCGCCATCAGGTGACGAATCTCAACGCCTTCTTTGCCGTTGGCCTTAAATTCTGGCCAGTACTTATAGACAGGATCCGTGAGAGAAATCTCACCGCGGTCAGCAAGCGTGAGCAGTGTGAGAAACATCATGGTCTTTGTGGTGGACCACACATTGACAATGGTGTCGCTCTGCCAGTCAGAGGTGCGTTCCATCTCACGATGACCGCCCCATATATCCACAACCATCTCGCCCTTGTAGATGATTGCAACGGATGCTCCAACTTCAAAACCGTCGGCGAAGTTATTGGCGAATGCCTCGCTCACCGCTTCAAAACCCGGCTTTACTTTTCCATGCACAGTGACCACGACTGCCCCCTTTTGTTCCAACAGACACTACTGTAGGTAGTCACGCCGTAGGCAATAAACACACGGAGGCAACACAATGGCTGACAGATTTGAAAATGGATTCGGTGGCTTAGTTGCTGTCGTCACAGGCGGCGGCACCGGTATGGGACGCGAACTTGTTCGCCAACTCACCGCGCAAGGTTGCGACGTTGCAACGTGTGACGTGATTGCAGAGAACATGGCAGAGACTGTCGCGATCTGCACAGCAGATGGCAACTCCGGAAAAATCCTCACCCACATCGCAGATGTGTCAGATGAATCACAAGTTCTGGCTTTTCGCGATGCAGTTGCCGCGTGGCGACCACATGTCAACGTTTTGTTTAACAATGCAGGTATCGGTGGCGGTGGAAGCATCGTTGAAAATAGCCGAGACCAGTGGGATAAAACTTTCGGCGTGTGCTGGGGTGGCGTGTACTACAACACCCGCGCATTTATGGAACTACTTCTTGCAGCACCATTCGGTCATGTCGTGAACACAAGTTCAGTCAATGGTTTCTGGGCATCGCTCGGACCAAATACTCCGCACAGTGCATACAGCGCCGCAAAGTTTGCAGTTAAAGGCTTCACCGAAGCACTCATCACGGACTTCCGTATGAACGCCCCAACATTGCGTGCATCAGTTGTGATGCCAGGTCATATCGGTACAGACATTGCAATTAACTCGAGCAAACTGCATGGCAATGACCCAGCCACCATGACTGCCACCCAACTTGAAGCTGCACGTGAGCGGATGGCACGTGGCGGTATTGACACTGCAACCGTGCCAGATGATGACCTTCGCGCATTGATGACTGCCGGTGCTGAAGCCTTCCGCGATATGGCGCCGATGTCTGCCGCTGAAGCATCAGCGTTCATTTTGGCCAGCGTGCAACGCGGTGACTGGCGCATTCTCGTGGGTGATGACGCTGTCATCCTTGATGACCTGGTCCGTGAGAATCCGAAAGATGCATACCTTCCTGATTTCCACGAAAAAGTGCAAGCTCGCGGAGCTCTCGGGGCAATTTCTCGCTAAGACCAAGGTTTCAAAGTTGCACTAAACGTTTCATTGCGTTGACCGCACGTTCACCGCAATTCAATATTGATGCTGAACCATGAGTGCATGAGCAATACAGTCATCACTCCCCAGTCCCTTCAGACCGTAGGTGCCTACGCCGGTTCCTTGGTTCCTGGCGTTTACATTGCATCGTCATATTCAGGAATTGCTGCTCAGGCCATTTTTGTTTTGATTCCGGTACTTGCACTGAAGATCGCACGGGCTCGCACCCGTCCGACAAGTGATGTCATTCAGTTCCCAGCAGAAATTGCTAGCAAATCAACTCATGTGTTGGCAGAACTTGACCTCGCAATGCATTCTCATTACCTCAACATTGTGAGCCGCGCTTCCTAATTTCCCCGAGCTATCACCGCCTAGTGTGTGGAGATGGCAAAGAACATCTCACTTGGATACGGCAGCGGATACTGGGGCAGTGGCCCACCAGCAAAGGCGTTAGAAGCAATTCAAGAAGCTGACCGTCTTGGTTTTGACAGTGTGTGGACAGCTGAGGCGTACGGCAGTGATGCACTAACTCCCCTTGCGTGGTGGGGATCACAAACCAAAAATATTCGCTTGGGAACTTCCATCATGCAAATGGGTGCACGCACACCTGCTGCAACTGCAATGGCTGCCATGACAATAGACCATCTCAGTGGTGGTCGATTTATTCTGG
>Ga0214919_10009033_pt1 | contig 12925 bp, 13 predicted proteins | sample LL1503_MetaG_FD_177994 | JGI IMG/M metagenome (GOLD analysis project Ga0214919, IMG submission 177994) | Freshwater microbial communities from Lake Lanier, Atlanta, Georgia, United States - LL-1503 | ecosystem: Environmental > Aquatic > Freshwater > Lake | place: USA: Georgia | collected...
GAATTGTTAACAGTTGAGCCGTTGAAGGGGCTCGGACGAATCCGCGTGACGTGGAGCGGTGGTCCTGGCCCTGCCGGATCGCTCCGTGCCCATCCCCTTGAACCCACTCTGGTTATTTCACACACGTCAGCGCCTACGCCTGCTCTTCGTGCGCGAGTGGTCACTGTTCCGTATCCGAGAAATGAACGATCACCACTCTCTGGTATCAAGAGCACTTCGTATGCGGAAAACGTGCTTGCGCTTTCGTATGCCCGCGGACGCGGGGGAGACGAAGCGATCTTCGCCGATACGCAAGGCCGTCTAGCCGAAGGCAGCGGATCAAACATCATTATTTTTGACGGTATCAATTTCATCACTCCTTCACTCGATTGCGGCGTCCTTGCAGGTACGGCCCGCGGATTGGCTATCGAGTGGTTCGGCGTGCACGAAGGCGAAATTCCGCTGCATTCACTTACTAGCGCGAAGTCGGTTCTGCTCACCTCCTCACTGCGAGATCTCCAATTGGTCTCTCACGTCGACGGGGTTGAAGTTGCCGTAACTCAGGATGCAATAGCCTTGTCAGCAGAATTTTCTGCACGCTTGCTTAAGGAAGTAGATCCCCGGTGATTGGCAAGTGAATTTCAATAAATTACTCTCTCGACCTGTCCTGGCTGCTGTAATTGGGGCGTTTGTAATCTCAAGCTCGGGTGCGTTGACCAAACAATCCCTTGAATCACCTGCAACGATCGCGCTCTGGCGGTGCCTCTGGGCGCTACCTCTTCTTGCGTATCTTTCACATCGCGAGACGCTGAAGTTCGGAAGACGCATCAAGCGTGATCGTGTTCTTTCGGCACTTGCCGGCATTGCATTTACTTTTGATTTGGTGATGTGGCATTACTCGATTCATTACATCGGCGCTGGTATGGCTACGGTGCTCGGTAACTTGTCCTCAGTGGTGGTCGCATTCGTGGCATGGATCTTTTTGAAAGAGAAACCCTCGAGGCGTCTCTTGTTCGCCCTGCCCTTTGTCCTCTTGGGCGTCACTCTGACTACTGGTGCGTTGGGTGGCGGGGCTGATGGCATCAATCCCGGTCTTGGCGTTATTTTCGGCATCGCATGCTCCATCTCTTATGGAATTTTCATTGTGGTTTACCGAGCGGGCGGTAAAGATGACCGACGTATTGCGGGACCACTCTTTGATGCCACCCTCTTCGGGGCGCTAGGTACGTTGGTTTTTGGGCCGTTCGTTGATCCCGACTTCCATCTCTTCCCGAGTCTCCATTCCCACATCTATCTCGGAATCCTCGGAATCCTTTGCCAGGTACTCGGGTGGTTGATCATCTCCATCGCCCTTCCGCGCCTACCAGCGGCGCTCACCGCCTTGATTCTCTTGATTCAGCCGTTGGGCGGAATAGGTTTTGCAGTGCTTTTCCTCGGTGAACACCCGACCTTGATCCAACTCCTCGGTGGAATGGTGATTCTGAGCGGAGTGGTTTATGCCTCCCGGGCACCACGAACGCCCACGCAAACCAAGCAATAACTCGAACAGGGTAACCTTGACCCATACCCGGGTGATTAGCTCAGCGGGAGAGCGCTCCGCTCACACCGGAGAGGTCACTGGTTCGATCCCAGTATCGCCCACGACGCAATGATCGGTCTGATGGAATGATGGGCTTAGTGCTGCTAAGTAGTTCTTGAGTCGAAGGAGTAACTGTGGCTTCGGTAGTGATAGATGGGGCGAAGAAGGAACTCGCCGCCCATGCCAAGGCCATTGATTTTTACTTAGATGCCAAAGATATCGTGGTCGCTGAGATCAACGGTCATCTCATGGATCTTGCAACCGTTCTGAAGGACGGCGATGTCGTAGTTGGCATTCCCATTTCATCAGAGAAGGGGTTGGCCGTCCTGCGGCACTCCACTGCCCATGTGCTTGCGCAAGCAGTGCAGCAGAACTTCCCTGAAGCAAAGCTCGGTATCGGGCCACCCATCCGCGATGGTTTCTACTACGACTTTGATGTGGCTCGTCCGTTCACTCCAGAGGACCTCAAAATTCTTGAGAAGTCGATGGAGAGAATCATTCGCGCTGCGCAACGATTCACTCGCCGCGTCGTCACCGAGGCGGAGGCGCTTTCGGAACTCTCTGGCGAACCGTATAAATGTGAGCTCGTCGGCATCAAAGGTCCGGGAGATGGCGACGAGAGCACGGAAGTGGGTGGCAGCGAACTCACCATCTACGACAACGTTGATAAGGATGGGACGCGATTCTGGGGCGACCTCTGTCGTGGACCTCACCTCCCGTCAACGCGCTACATTCCGGCTTTCAAATTGATGCGTACCGCTGCTGCGTACTGGCGCGGTAGCGAGAAGAATCCGATGCTGCAACGCGTCTACGGAACTGCGTGGGCAACTAAGGAAGACCTGCAAGGTCATCTTGATCAAATCGCCGAAGCAGAGAAGCGCGACCATCGCAAGCTCGGTTCCGAACTCGACCTCTTCTCTTTCCCTGAAGAGATTGGCTCAGGACTAGCAGTTTTCCATCCCAAGGGCGGCATCATCCGTCGCGAGATGGAGAACTATTCGCGTATTCGCCATGAAGAAGAAGGTTACGAATTCGTTTACTCTCCACATCTCACCAAAGCCGCGCTCTTCGAAACTAGTGGTCACCTGGATTGGTACTCAGACGGGATGTACCCACCGATGGTCCTCGACGAAGAGCGCCATGAAGATGGGACGGTGAAGCGCGCAGGTCAGAACTATTACATGAAGCCGATGAATTGCCCCTTCCACTGTCTCATTTTTAGTTCACGTGGCCGTTCGTATCGGGAACTCCCACTTCGCCTCTTTGAATTCGGCACGGTCTACCGCTACGAAAAGTCCGGAGTAGTGCATGGGCTTACCCGTGCGCGCGGATTTACTCAAGACGATGCGCACATCTATTGCACCCGCGAGCAAATGGCCGAAGAGCTCGACAAATTGCTCACCTTCGTCCTTAATCTTTTGCGCGACTACGGACTCAATGACTTTTATTTGGAACTCTCCACAAAGAATCCAGAGAAGTTTGTGGGCGAAGACGCCGATTGGGTAGAAGCCACCGAGACATTGCGCAAAGCGGCAAATCAGCAGAACCTAGAATTAGTTCTCGACGAAGGCGGCGCAGCTTTCTACGGTCCAAAGATCTCCGTGCAGGCAAAAGATGCAATCGGCCGCACCTGGCAGATGTCTACTATCCAAGTAGATTTTCAACTTCCGTCGCGATTCGATCTCGAGTATTCGGCCACAGAAGGTGGACGTGCGCGTCCGGTAATGATTCACCGCGCACTATTCGGTTCTATTGAACGTTTCTTCGGCGTCCTTACTGAGCACTATGCAGGAGCTTTTCCGCCGTGGCTTGCACCCGTGCAGGTCGTTGCTATTCCTGTTGCGGAAGCATTCAATGATTACCTTGCTGAAGTAGTGGCTAAGTTGAAGGCTCGCGGGGTTCGTGCGCAGCTCGACGATAGTGACGACCGCATGCCAAAGAAGATTCGCGTCGCGCAGAGCCAGAAGATTCCTTACATGATGATCGCAGGCGGGGAAGATGTGGAGGCGGGCGCGGTCTCATTCAGATTCCGCGATGGCACGCAACGCAATGCAATTCCAGTAGACGAAGCCGTTGAAGAGATCGTTCGGAGTATCAAGGAACGCGTACAGGTCTAATGGCAGTCGACGGTCTTGCGGGGGCTCCAGATGGTTGGCAACGACTCTGGGCGCCACATCGAATGGCATACCTCAGAGGCGAGAACCGGCCCGATGTTTCGGGGGACGGAAATGAATGCCCCTTCTGTCGCGTACCCAGGCTCTCAAATGAAGAGGGCTTGATTGTAGCTCGCGGCGAACATGTCTACGCCGTGATGAACCTCTACCCATACAACGCTGGTCACATGTTGATCTGCACCTATCGACATGTTGCCGAGTACACGGACATCACTGATCCAGAACGCGACGAGATGGCGCTCTTTACTCAAAGAGCAATGCTCGCGCTCCGCGAGGCAGCGGGAGCGCAAGGATTTAACCTTGGCATGAATCAGGGCGCGCTCTCCGGTGCGGGAGTAGCTCCCCACATACATCAACACATCGTGCCGAGGTGGTCGGGAGATGCGAACTTCATGCCCATCATTGGCCAGACCAAAGTATTACCAGCTCTGCTCGAAGATACCCGCGATTTAATCGCTCAGGCCTGGCCGATTAAATCACGGTAATAGCTGCGTTGTATTCGCAGGCGGATTGCACTAACGCGAGAAGTGCCGGTGCGCCTAATCGCGGAACTTCACACTCCCTGAGAGAGATACCGTGTCGATCTACTGAGGAATGAGGGACCGCTCGAGCGCGTGATATTTCACGATCGACCTCGGCTGCGAATTCGTCGGGGAATTCGATCGAGAGTGAGACGTCACTCTCGACAACTCCCTCAAGGAGGCGATGAGGCAAGTATCGATTGAGGAAGCTCTCCATTTCAGCGGTGTCAGTGGTGTTGGTCGAGGCAACGAACTCAGGATCGGCTAAGACTCCGTCGAGCAATTCGTGAAGTTCGCGTCTGCCCAGGGGGCTGCTCTCGGAGCTGGTGAGTACTGGGATGAAAGCGGAGGTAGCGACCGCATTAATGAGCGCCCGTTGCAAGACGGGCAGACTCGGCGTTACTCCCTGAAGCAGTTGTTGGGAGAGTGACTCGTCCACTATTGATGTGGCAAGCTCCTGCAAAAGTTCCTCCCTAGCGTCCATCACGAGTTCGACCACTTCAGGTTGCGCGTCCGTAGAGTTTTCGTTCTGTGAAATCTTGAGAGAGAAGAGGTCGATGAGTGCGGCTGGTGAGCCATCCTCCTCGTGTAATACAAGTGCGATAGGTAAAATTTCTTCGCCAAGAACTCGCGCTATAAGCGCGCAACTCTCATCGAAATCAGCGTCGGAATTATCAAGGTCAGTTACTACGACCGCCCGGGGAGTGACGAACTCCTCAAGCGCCTTCCAGTACTTGATGAAACTCACGTCAAACCCCGCGGTAGCGCTCATACACAAGAGCGCAAAGTCCGCGCTATAGAGAGTTCGAAAGTCTTGCTCCTCGTTCGCCCCATCAAGGAAGGAGATTGTGCACTCCGCGGGTATCGCGTCGGCGATGGCGCTGTGAGCACTTCTACCTATTACTGAGATTCGGGGCATGGCCTCCATTCTATGCGCCAAATTAGAGTCGACGCAGGATCTCTTCCTTCTTGCGGTCATAATCATCTTGCGTGATGAGTCCTTCGCGGAGTAATCCAGCGAGTGACTCGAGGTCGCCTCTCAAGGATCGAATTTCACCATGCGCCGGCAACTGAGCAGTGGGCAATTGAGCTGCAAACGTCTGGACTGGCATCGGCAGATTGCTTCCAGGTTTTTGGGTAAGTCCCAAGATGTAAGCAGCTAAGAAAGGTGCGTTCACTACAAGAGTGATAATGATGGCGGGCATCAACTCCCTCAGATCCAGATACATCCATGAGCGCGCGTTAAAGAGGCCGCGGTAAACGCTTGCAAGAAAATTGAAGCCAATAAAGAAGTTCGCAGGGATTGCTAGCAGGAAAGTACCGAAATAGATCAATGCAAAGGTGATCTTCTTCTTTCCACCGAAACCCATAATCAATGCCAGGATGATCACTACAATTCGCGCGATCTGGAAAAGCTCTGACGTCACCAGAGGAGTACTGTATTCGTTCATATAGATCACGATGGCGAAGAGCAGGCTGAGAGCAAGGCTGATTGAGAGCAGGACACGCTGTGCAACGGTGGGTTTCATGGGTGATATTTTAGGTCGAGCACGCTCAAACCAAGGTATTTCGCGATCCATGGACTCTCAAATTTTGGGCATACGATAGAGCCACTATGTTGAATGGGCTTATCCGGACTCCGATCACGAAGATCGTCTCACCGGTCGCGCGCGGTTTGCTCCGCATGGGAGTGACGCCAAACATGGTGACCGCTGGAGGTTCCGTGGGAGCGGCCGCGTCTGCACTTTTGCTCTTCCCGACGGGGCATCTCTTCGGTGGCACGCTCACCATTACTGCATTTATCTTCAGTGATCTGCTCGATGGCACGATGGCACGCATCTCGGGGAAGAGCTCGAAGTGGGGCGCTCTCCTTGATTCCACTCTCGATCGAGTAGGGGATTCTGCAATCTTTGGCGGATTGCTTCTCTATTACTCACAGCATGATGCCCCTCTGGCGGTGCTGGCGGGAGTATCGCTCGTCTCGGGCGGTCTGGTCCCGTACGTTAAGGCGAAAGCAGAGTCTCTTGGCATTCCCTGCGACGGTGGAATTGCCGAACGTGCAGAGCGGATTATCGTCATTCTGGTTTCTACCGGGTTCTCGGGATTAGGAATCCCGTATGTGGGCGCAGCGGGCTTGTGGCTCGTAGCAGTTGCAACGTTGATTACTTTTGGTCAACGCATGGCGCAAGTGTGGCGATTTGATGTTTGATGAGTTTGCGGGCATTGCCTATGCCGCTGGGTGGAGTACCACTCGTTTTCTCCCTGAGTTTTTGGCTTATCGATCATTCTCTTTGCTGGCCGATCAGAGTTGGTTTGCTCAAGGGAAGTCGATCACCCAGTACGAAAAGAATCTCGACCGTATTCGCCCCGGTCTCTCAAAGGTGGAAATGCGTGAACTCTCTCGAAGAGGTATGCGCTCTTACATGCGCTATTGGTGCGACACGTTTCGTATTCAGGATTGGAGTCGGTCTCGCATCTTGGACACGGTCCACATTGAAGGCGAAGATAATTTGCAGGCGGCTCTTGCCGAGGGAGGTGCGATCGCGGCGCTTCCGCACTCTGGAAATTGGGACCACGCGGGCGCATGTATCGCCTTGAAGGGAATTAAAGTGGCGACGGTAGCAGAACGCCTCAAGCCAGAGAGCCTCTTTCAACAATTTCTTGAGTATCGCCAGAGCCTCGGAATGGATGTCTATCCGCTCGATGCAACTGTCATGATGCCACTTATGCGTAAGTTGAAAGAGGGATCACTGATCGCGCTGGTTGCTGATCGAGATCTCTCCCAACACGGAATCCCGGTGACCTTCTTCGGTGAACAGACGACGATGCCGCCCGGACCTGCCGCGCTGGCGTTTCAAAGTGGACGGCCTGTGGTGCCGACAGTGGTGAGTTATACAAAGAGTGGGATCCTCATCCGCTTCGGCGTTCCCATCGCGCCCAATCGTGGAGACGAGAAAAGTGCGGAGATTCAGCGCATCACGCAAGCGTATGCCGATTATTTTGAAGTTGAAATCGCAAAGGCGCCCTGGGATTGGCATATGTTCCAACCGTTGTGGAGTGCGGACCGATGAGAAAGATGCGGATTGGATTAGTTTCTCCCTATGACTGGAGTGTGCCGGGTGGGGTGCAATTCCACATACGGGATCTTGCGGTGCGACTCATGGGCTTGGGACATTATGTCTCCGTTCTCACGCCCGACTCGGGTGATGAGGTTCGACCAGCTTTCATAGTGGGAGCTGGGCGATCCATACCAGTTCCGTACAACGGAGCAGTAGCACGATTAGCATTCGGACCGATCGCTAATGCACGTGTCAAGAAGTGGATCGCGGAGAACGACTTCGATCTGCTGCATCTACATGAACCTGCGATTCCTTCGCTCTCAATCTTGGCTTGTTGGGCAGCGAGCGGACCCATTGTTGGCACTTTTCATGCTGCCTATCCGCAGAGTTGGGCGATGAATGTGGCGGCTCCTATTTTGGAGCCAGCAATGGACAAATTAAGCGCCCGCATTGCAGTCAGCTCGGCAGCGCATTCATCTCTTGTAGAGCATCTCGGGGGAGATGCGGTTGTGATACCTAATGGGGTGGATACCGCACCCTTTGCAGACGCAACTGTAAATCTGGAGTGGAGCCATAGAACTATCGGCTTTCTTGGTCGATTCGAGGATGCGCGGAAGGGTTTTGATCTACTAGTAGAAGCATTCGCGGCGCTGCGCTCACAAGGTGATCTCTCCGATGTGCGCGTTCTCGTCGCAGGTCGAGGAGACTCGCAAGACGCAATTTCAAAAATCAAGAAGACTTATGGCGATGAAATAGCGAAACAGTTCCATTTTCTCGGTGAGGTTTCGGATTCTCACAAGGCGGATTTCCTTAAGTCCGTCTCGCTCTATGTAGCGCCCAACACTGGAGGCGAATCCTTTGGCATCATCATTGCTGAAGCGATGGCCAGTGGCGCGGCCATTCTGGCGAGCGATTTGCCGCCGTTTGTAGACGTCTTGAGCGATGCCGCCGAATATTTCGAAAATGAGAATGTCGCCGACCTCGCCGTCAAAATTCATAAGATGATGAACAATGATGCCTTACGTGATCATTACCGGGCTGTGGGTTTGGCACGGGCGCCTATCTTCGACTGGGACGAAATCGTCCCGAAGATTTTGGCGATCTACGAAATGATTACAGCTAGCGGGCAGCGAGTAAGTGAATCTACGATCCGTAGACGGAGGGGCGAATGAATATAGGGATAGTAGGCCTCTTCTTCTTTTTGGCCCTCCTGGGTTGGTACCTCTCCTTCACGGCAGCGCGGCTAGATCGACTTCATCATCGTGTCGAAACGTCCTGGGCAAACCTGGATGCTGCTCTGCACCGTCGAGTGGGAGTAGCACTTGAAATTTCAAACTCGGGCTATCTAGACCCAGCCTCATCACTCCTTCTGGCCGGTGCTGCACATGATGCGCGAGAGGCGTCTGGAGATTTGCGAGAGCGCTTCGAGCGCGAGTTAAGTGATGATTTGGCTTCTATTTACGTAGAGGCAGACGAGAAGGTACGTGAATTAATTCGTGGCGCTCAAGAGCGTGCATCACTAGCCCATGCGCTGCATGCCGACGCTGTTCGTTCCGTACATGCGGTTCGAGAGAAAACTTTAGTCAAGATCTTCCGGTTGGCCGGGCACGCGCCATCTCCACAGTACTTCGAGGGAGAGTTCACGCATGCGAGCGAATAGGATTGCAGTATCGGTGCTCCTGCTCGCGCTCGGTGCATGTGGTGCGCAAAGCGATTTATCCTCGACGAAGGATGCGGGATCAACTTCCTCACCAAAACCATTGGTGCATCCGCTGAGTGGTCGCGAGGCAGCTCCCTCCGCAGTGCTAGCGGTAAAGATTGATGACACCGAACCGGCACATCCACAAATCGGTTTAGCCTCCGCAGATGTGGTCTATGTGGAACAGGTAGAAGGCGGCCTGACCAGGCTCGCCGCCATCTTCTCGAGCGAAATTCCCACTCAAATCGGTCCGGTACGTAGCGCCCGGATAAGCGATATCGACATCCTCGCTTCGTACGGACGCGTTGCTTTTGCGTATTCGGGGGCGCAGCGAAAACTCCTCCCTGTCATTGCTGATGCAAATGTGGTCAACCTCGGTGCGCAGCGTGAGTCTCCTAAGATTTACTATCGCGACCAAACACGCAACGCACCGACGAATCTCATCCTTGATCCCATCGCGCTGCTCGCTAAAGCAGAGGGTGTGGTTACTGCGCGCAGCGTCGGGTGGCACTTTGGTTCGCTACCGGCAGGGGGCGAGACACTCACCAGTGTTGAGATGCATTGGCCAGCAAGTTGGTATCTAGCAACGTGGTCTCACACGGAGAAACGTTGGTTGCTCTCACATGATGGTGATGCAGATTTTGACTCGCTCGGCGCACAACTAGGGCCTACCACTTTGGTAGTGCAGTTGGTTGATATTCACCCAAGTGTGTACGGCGATAAATTTGGTGGAAATACACCTCAGTCAGAAACAGTAGGGACCGGCGATGCCCTTGTGCTCCGAGATGGGCGCGTATTTAAAACGACGTGGAACCGCCCGGACATGGCTTCGGGGACCACGTTCTCCCTCCCGGATGGCAAAGAGATGCTCTTTGCTCCTGGGCAGGTCTGGATTTGGCTGGCGGATCGGACCAAGAGCCCGCATCTGCTCCCTGATCGCACTCCTGCCCCCGCTCTCGAGCCGAGTTCCACGCCTCAATCCGCCGCGCCAAGCCCATCAAAGAGGAAGTAGAATCCTAGGAAGGGAGAGGCACTCTCTCCGATCTGAGGAGTAGCGATGGCTGAGAATACGACCGGTACCGCACGCGTAAAGCGCGGCATGGCTGAAATGCTCAAAGGTGGCGTCATTATGGACGTCATTAATGCTGAGCAGGCCAAGATTGCCGAAGACGCCGGCGCCGTAGCTGTCATGGCGTTAGAGCGAGTGCCCGCAGATATTCGGGCGCAAGGCGGCGTCTCACGCGCCTCAGACCCTGACATGATCGATTCGATCATCGCGGCAGTGTCGATTCCAGTGATGGCAAAGGCTCGCATTGGTCACTTCGTCGAAGCGCAAATTTTGCAATCACTCGGCGTGGACTACATCGATGAATCGGAAGTTCTTACTCCCGCAGATTACGAACACCACATCGACAAATGGGGTTTCACCGTTCCCTTCGTCTGTGGCGCCACCAATCTTGGAGAGGCCCTTCGTCGCATCAACGAGGGTGCTGCCATGATCCGCTCTAAAGGTGAGGCGGGCACTGGCGATGTATCCAATGCAACGACGCATATGAGGAAGATTGGTGGGGAGATTCGCCGCCTCTCATCACTTCGTGAAGAAGAGCTCTATGTGGCAGCGAAAGAATTACAAGCTCCCTACGAATTGGTGAGCGAGATCGCGCGTACCGGCAAATTGCCCGTCGTGCTCTTCACTGCAGGTGGCATCGCAACTCCTGCAGATGCTGCGATGATGATGCAACTCGGTGCTGATGGCGTCTTTGTTGGTTCGGGCATTTTCAAATCAGGCAACCCAGCCGAACGCGCTGCTGCAGTTGTTAAGGCAACAACTTTTTACGATGATCCAGACGTCATCGCCAAGGTGTCGCGCGGGTTGGGCGAGGCGATGGTAGGTATTAGCGTCGCCGATATTCCACAACCTCACCGTCTAGCTGAGCGTGGTTGGTAGCTCCTGAGCACGGTCGTAGGAGTTCTCGCACTACAGGGTGATGTTCGTGAGCATCTCATGGCAATTGATGCAGCAGGTGGCGAAGGGATAGCGGTTCGCCGCGTGGGGGAACTCACCAGTGTTGATGCGTTAATTCTTCCTGGTGGGGAATCAACCGCCATGTGGAAGTTGATGCGGGCATTTGATCTCTTAGAACCATTACGAGAACGCGTGCTTGAGGGAATGCCCACATATGGATCATGCGCAGGAATGATCCTCCTCGCCAACAAGATTCTTGACGCGGCCGCCGGGCAAGAAAACCTTGGCGGATTAGACGTCACCGTTCGACGCAATGCCTTCGGTCGTCAAGTGGATTCTTTCGAGACAGATCTTGCGGTGCCTGCGTGGGGGAGTGAACCACTACGTGCGGTTTTCATCCGTGCACCCTGGATCGAACATGTGGGCGAGAGCGTCGAGGTATTGGCATCTGTTGAAAAAAATGGCGCGCCGCACCCAGTCGCAGTGCGTCAAGGTCATCTACTCGCCACATCTTTTCATCCAGAAGTGACGGCCGATGTACGTGTTCACAAATATTTCTTGGAAGAGGTCTGTAAGTAGTTTTTCTGCCTACTCACTTCGCTAGTATTGCCGGAATTGATCGAGAGGAAGCACCATGTCTGGCCATTCCAAATGGGCGACGACCAAACATAAGAAGGCCGTCATCGATGCGAGGCGCGGAAAGCTCTTTGCACGCCTTATCAAGAATATTGAAGTGGCTGCACGTACGGGTGGCGCTGACTTGGCTGGAAACCCCACACTCTTTGATGCAGTGCAAAAGGCAAAGAAGAATTCCGTACCGAGCGACAACATCGAGCGCGCTCTTAAGCGTGGCAGCGGAGAAGAAGTCGGCGGCGCCGATTACAAAACCATCATGTATGAGGGTTATGGTCCTGCCGGAGTTGCCCTCTTAATCGAATGTCTCACTGATAATCGCAATCGAGCCGCCACCGACGTCCGAGTTGCGGTAACACGCAATGGCGGCAACATGGCCGACCCGGGCTCAGTGGCATATCTCTTCAATCGGAAGGGCGTGATCCTGGTTCCGAAAGGATCCCTCTCGGAGGATGACGTTCTTCTTGCTGTTCTTGAGGCCGGCGCCGAAGAAGTAAATGACCTAGGCGACTCTTTTGAAGTCGTGAGCGAGGCGAGCGACATGGTTGCGGTTCGAACCGCACTCCAGGCCGCCGGGATTGATTACGACTCAGCTGACTCATCTTTCCTTCCCAGCGTCTCCATTCCCCTTGATGAAGAGAGCGCCCCGAAGGTATTTCAGCTCATTGAGGCTCTGGAGGAGGTTGATGACGTGCAGAACGTCTTCGCCAACTTCGACGTCTCCGATGAGCTCATGGCAGCCCTCGATCTGTAGGGCTAGCGGAGCCTGACTTTCCAGCAGACACGCCCGTCACCGCTAACGCGACGGGAACTCCTCCGATGGCGTACTCTTATCGAACAGATGTTCGGATAGGAGGCCACGATGCGTGTTCTTGCGCTCGATCCTGGCCTGACCAGGTGCGGAATTGCCGTTGTGGAGGGCGCTCCCGGCCGGCCTCCGGTGATGATTGCAGTAGATACTCTGCGTACCCCCGTGACCGCCGAATTGGCTGATCGCTTACTGGAGTTAGATACCCACTTCTCCACCTGGCTCGATCGCTACCAGCCAGATGCCGTAGCCATCGAGCGCGTCTTCTCTCAAGCGAACGTCACTAGTGCGATGGCCACTGCGCAAGCATCGGCCGTGCTGATGGTGGCGGCTAGTCGTCGGGGAATCCCCGTGACGCAACATACTCCGAGTGAAGTGAAAGCCGCGGTCACCGGAAATGGCCGGGCAGAGAAGGCTCAAGTAGGCACCATGGTGGCCAGACTCCTTGGTCTAGTTGCGATCCCAGCTCCCGCAGATTCGGCCGATGCTTTAGCTCTTGGCATTTGT
>Ga0214919_10009036_pt1 | contig 12918 bp, 9 predicted proteins | sample LL1503_MetaG_FD_177994 | JGI IMG/M metagenome (GOLD analysis project Ga0214919, IMG submission 177994) | Freshwater microbial communities from Lake Lanier, Atlanta, Georgia, United States - LL-1503 | ecosystem: Environmental > Aquatic > Freshwater > Lake | place: USA: Georgia | collected 2015-03-15
ATTGTGATACACGCAGTTTATTGGCGTATTCAATTCTTAAAAAAATGGGTATTTCTTGTTCAGTTTGGGTTAGCGAAGCCTATGGCCATAGTATTTTAGGTGTGGGTTTACCCATTGGAACAGGAACGTACAAGCAAATTAATGGCGTTAAGCATTATGCCGTTGAATTAACCGCTAAAGACTTTAAAATTGGTATGATTGCCCCAGAACATACCAATACTGATAATTGGGACATAACTCTTTTTTATAATAAATACTAAACTTTAAAACTATGAACGCAATCATTATCATTCAATTACTCGTTGCTTTTGTTATCGGGATTATTTCATTATTTATCATTTACAGAGCAGTTAATTTTGTGATGTCTAAGTATTTTGGCTTGAACGACAAGGACAATACATCTTTTACTGTTTTTCAAATGGGAATCATTATTGCTGGTGCACTGATATTATCTACTATTATTGATCCTGCAATTAATGCTATTCGTATTCTAAATCCTCAGGGCAGCTTTAATATTTCTCAGGTTCTTACTTCTTTAGCTTATGTAGGGCTCTTTTCTGTAATTGGTATCGTTTGCACACTTGTTGTAATAGCAGCGGCTTTAGCTACCATCTTCCAGCTTACCAAAATCAATGAAATTGAGGAGATGAAAAACAATAAAATCAACGCTTCCTTAATTATCGTTGCATTAATAATTGGTTTGTCCTTGATTATAGACAATTACTGCGGACAAATGTGTGAAACCTTGATTCCTTATCCAGAGGTGTTACAAATTCGTTAAGATGCTATCTAAAAATAAATCTGACTCTGAAACAGTTCTAACGGAACTGATGATTCCAAGTTATGCCAATTTTGGAGGGAAAGTTCATGGTGGTATTATTTTGTCTTTGATGGATAAAGTCGCTTACGTAACAGCAGCCAAGCATTGTAGCGGATATGTGGTTACTGTTTCAGTTGAAGGAGTAGAGTTTCTCAGCCCCATTGAAGTTGGAGATCTTGTTAGTTTGAAAGCAAGGGTAAATTACGTGGGTAAAACTTCCATGATTGTAGGTATTCGTGTGGAAGCTTTAAATCCTAAAACAGGGATTGTAAGACATACAAACTCCTGTTATTTCACAATGGTTGCAAAAGATGAGTCTGGCCAAGTAACAGAAGTGCCTGGTCTGCACATTTCAGATGAAGAAAGTCTTCGCCGTTTTGCCGAAGGGAAAGCACTTAAGCTACTCGTTAAGCAAAAACATCAGTTACTAAAGGAAAAGTTTCATAAGATGAGCATTTCAGAGATTTTGAAAAGTGTAGAAGGGGAGAAGCTTAGTTACACACCTCAGGAAAAATAATAGAAAATTCTATTTAAATTTCTCTTCAAATTCTTTAGTCCTAAGGATTGTTTTTTTGTTCATTATAATCGTTGCAAACGCTACCCATGAAGAAAGCCCTAAACCAAAAAATATTAAAATACATGCTGCAATCATAAAATTGTTAGCTTGTTGTTTGAAAATTAAAATACCTAATTCCATTATAGCAATACTACCAAATAGAAATCCCTCTATCCATAATTTTTTATTTTCCTTCATTAATGTTTCTATTTTTGACATGACTAAATAATTTAATTGGTTATTTTTTATAACGCTTAAGAGAATAAAAAGTAACAAGTATATCTAAAAAAAACTTCAGATAGATTCTTGTAAAAAGACTGATCTTTACAATGAAAGCTGAGAAAAATAAATTTTTAACACTAAATAAATGGGGATTTGGGGATTAAGTTCCCTGAAAATGCATTATATTTGGGGATTATGATAAAAAGAGATTTATACACAACGCTAATTGCTAAGTTTAATAAAGGGAAAGCCATTGTGTTGCTTGGACCAAGACAGGTTGGGAAAACGACCTTGATTAACGCATGTCTGGAGGGAAAAGATTTTCTATTTCTAAACGGAGACGATCCTGAAATTAGAGATTTATTAGAAAATGCGGGTGTTTCTAAATTAAAAGCCATCATTGGAAAAAATCGCATCATTTTTATCGATGAAGCACAGCGGATCAAAGATATCGGACTCATTGCAAAAATGATTACCGACCAATTTACAGATGTGCAATTATTAATTAGTGGTTCATCTGCTCTGGAAATCAGTCATTCAACCCAAGAACCTTTAACCGGAAGAAAGTTTGAATACCAGTTATTCCCAATCAGTTGGGAGGAATTTGAAAACCATGTTGGATATGTCGAGGCAAGTGTTCAACTTGAAGAAAGATTGATTTATGGGATGTATCCAGATGTATTGAATAATCGTTCCGACGCACGTGAAGTATTAAAACAACTTACCTCAAGTTATTTATACAAGGATGTTTTGTCATTAACTGGAATTAAGAAGCCCGATTTGTTGGATAAATTATTGAAAGCATTGGCCTTGCAATTAGGAAGTGAAGTATCCTACAATGAATTATCCAATATGCTTCAAATTGACAAAGCTACAGTTTCTAAATACATCGATCTTTTAGAAAAAACGTTTATTGTCTTTAGGTTAAATAGTTTCAGTAGAAACCAACGCAATGAAATCAAAAATAACCGTAAGATTTATTTTTACGACAATGGCATTCGCAACATGATCATCAACAACCTCAATCCATTGGATTTACGGGCTGATAAAGGTGCTTTGTGGGAAAACTTTTTAATCGCTGAACGCATCAAATTGCAACAATACAATCAGATGTACACCAACAACTATTTCTGGCGAACTATACAAAAACAAGAGATCGACTTTGTAGAAGACTCAAATGGTCAATTAAGGGCCTTTGAATTTAAATGGAAAAGTAAAGGTTCAGCCAAAATCCCTACAGCATTTTTACGTGAATACGATGCAACTGGCATCCTGATTGACAAAGATAATTTCCGAGAGTTTGTTAGAAAAAATCAATTATAATCTTGGCTATTATCGAAAAAGAATAGAAGTAAAACTATTACTGATTATTCCAAAATTAGCTTAATAGATACCTTCAAGGTTTTACTTTATCAGCTAAAAATAATTCCAAAAACTTTCTATTTGGCTTTCTGCTATTTTAGAGCAAAATAATCAGAATTAAATACAATCAAAAAATGTTGAGAAATAGGTTGCAATTTATTTTGTAAAACAAAGTAAAATGTCAGTTGAAATTTATATATTCAGCAAATTAATAGTTGATTATAAAATAGCGAATATTTAGTATGCCTCACCTCGAACCCACCTACCTCCGCTATATTTATGATGGCCTTCTGAAAGGAAGCATCCATCCGGAGAATGCAGCAGAATTACCTGAAGGACTTATCGGATTGTACGAAGAAGCCTTTGATGAGCGAACTTCTGTTGTTGAACGCCAAAAACTATTGGAACGCTTTGCTATTTGGGCATTGTTGAAAAAAGAAGTAAGTGTAGCGTTTGTTGCTGAACTATTGGGGGAATCCGAAGACGAAATTCAAGAATTTATATCGACCTACAGTGCATGGTTCAATAGTCCAGAAAGTGGCAAATACCAATTGTACCATGAGCGTTTGAAGGTTTATTTGTTGCAGAAATTGAGTGAGGGGGAGGTTCATTCTTTACACGAGAAACTTATTCTAAGATTAGAACAGGCTATTGAAGAACAAAAAGTGGATGAGTTTGAGTTTTATGGTTTGGAGTTTTTACCTGTACATCTCTCGGTTTTAGCTATAATAAAGGGAGATTTAAGACTTTTTAAACTCGGTCGAAATTCTGATTTTGAAAAAAGACAAGTCGAAATATCAGAAGGTTTCGAATGGCCCAAATCACTTTATAAAAAATGTATTGAAACCGCCACAATATATGAAAAAGATAATGTAATTGAGTGGGGTATAAAATTATATTTAATCAATCAAAAAGAACAAAAGGATTGGACTTTGATACAAAAGCATTTTGATGCGGGAGATATTGACAGATTTGATTCCGAACTTGAAGAAAAAAGATATCAATTCTCGTTAGTTTCTGATAACTATCTGAGTTATCCAACTCTGTTGATTTATGCTTTTTATTTTAGGTTAATTGAAAATCAATTTATTATTCGTTCAAATCAAGAAAAATTATTTCTCCAACTGAATAAAATCATAGAAAAACACGAAAAGGAAAAATATGAGGAGTCGATATATTTATTCGACTTTCCCAGATTACATTTGGTTATCATAGAGCGCTTTTATTCTTTTGGGTTTGATGTATCCTTTTTGATAAAAAGGTTTAAATTTAAAATGAGTAGCGATGATACTCAAAAATGCTTATTCCCCTCAGATTTTTTATTGAATGGTGTTTATGATAATTTATATACCCTATTAAAAGAATTTGCTATAAATGAAGGCGATTTCTTCGAATCATTTATAGCATTAGGATTTAAATATTCAACTAAAAATATAGAAGAAATAATTGAGCGAAATGGTCTGCTAAATATAGATAAATCGATTCTAAAGCATAGAATTCAAGAAGACTTAAATCCAGCATACCTAATTGATGTCATTACAAAAACTTTAGAATTAGTCTTTGATTCGTTTTTTAGTAAAAATCAAAAAAACTTGTATGATTTAATCGAGTTTGCCCTTGTAAATAAAACCTATTTTGAAACTAAGAAATGGGAACAATTTGCACTGACTTATATGAGAAAATTAGATGACTTTGATTACCGTGCAATAAACTTACTCAACCTAATCAAAAAAATTCCAGACAGGGATTTAATAAAAATAGGCCTTAAAGCCATCAAAACTAATCAAGACTCTTTAGTTTCTGTTTTTTTTGGATATCTAGTTAAACACAATAAAGTAGGCTTAATTAAGTCAATAATTGATGAAACACCGGATCACAGCACTAACTTAACTCTTTGGAACTTTCTTTTAGAAAATAAATTCAATCTTGAGTTATTATTCGAATCATCAATAATTAAAAGTAAAGAACTAAAAAGGATCTGGATAGTAAATACAATACGTTATATAAGGAGCGAAATTCCAACAAAATCTTTCATTGAGTTTTGCCAATATTCTGAAAGTTCGATTGTCGAAATCGATCAGCCTGAAATGAATCTTGATTTTTGGCTTCCAGAAAGCTTGTTAACAGATGACTTTAAAAATAATATTGGAGGTCTTATCTTAACCTCGAGAGACAACAGGTTGAATACAGATAATAATTTATTATTTGTTTTAATCCTTATAGCTCAGTCTGATGTGTTAGACCCAGAGGTTGAAAAGTATTTAAAATCAAGAATAAAAGAATTTTTTAAAAAGGAAATAACTCATTTACATGTTGAAACAGTAAAGATTCTTCTGCCTTTCTTTGTGAAGCATTCAAGTTCTATTTATGATTTTTATTTTGATACAATTTCAGATTATTTATATCGCTTACATATCGATACAAGGCTTAATCTTATCTATAATTCAATGGAAAGAGAGGACTATAAATATCTAGCTACAAGATTAATCGATTTTGTTTTTAAACAACTTAATAATTCGCCAATCCCTACTCACCCTGAACAATACGGGGATTTATCTAAGTTAAAATTGAATAATTTAGAGTTAATACAAATTTATGATAGTTACATAAGACATTGTTTTGAGTCTAACAATTCATACGAAATTGGGAATATGATATATTTCTCTAGTATAGATGAACGCAACAAAAATAAAGTTTTGTTACGTTCATTTCTTGATTTTTATTGTCATAATCCAGAACTATTTTTATGTTCATTTTCGTTTAATGAATTCGCGCTTTCAGATCATTTACAATCATTGAATATCATAGATGAAAATGCATCTGAGTTAATTCTTAAAAAAATCATCAATTACCCGGGATATCCATCATTTGATCAATGCGATAAAAAAATATTACTGAACTTATGGTTTAATACAACAAACTTATTAAAGCCGAATCTTTGTTTTGATTTTTTATTTTTTGAATTTTTAAATTCAGGATTTAAAAACGATGATTACTGTAAATTTTTTGTGATTCAAAGTTTTAGCAATGAAAACAGTCAAGCCATCTCTTTAGAATCCTTAATGAAATCAAGTCATGAAATTGATGAGTATCATTTAAAAAAAATTATAAGTATCTCGATATGTAATGAAATAAATGTAATTGATCAAATCATTAAGCTTTTCGGAAAATGTAATAACTCCAAAAAAATAAAATACCTTAATCAACTTCGCGAGACAACAAAAAATAGAATTGAGTTTGCCATAAGACAAAAAAGTATAAATTATGAAATCTCAATAATTGAGGATAAACTTATAACAAATAGTTATGAATATGTAAAATATACGAAATCCAAATCTGCAGCAGAAGAGGCGGGCTTTGAAAAATCAATTGAAGACCTAGCCGATAGTGAGAATATTGTTCTTCTTTTATATTGTTCGCTATTAATCCAAATTTCAGATAAAAAGCACCTTAAACGGGTTGAATTGATAAAAAAAGTAGTCTCAGAACTTGTTAAGGCTGGTTTCTATGACTTTTCATCTGAACTTGACGAGTACACTGAATATGAAGAAGATTTAATTTTCTTGACATACATTTTAGTTAATGCATATAATCCGCCATTAAATAGTGATAACAAAATACTACTTTATTTACCGTTGCGTATTAAGTTCATTTTTATTTTTTCAGAACTACTTAAAAAAGAAAAAGTAATTTCATTGAGGACAAAAAAATCAGCAGTTGGTTATATCGATTACTGTTTGAATAAAAAACTATCTATTTCTGATTTAACAAGACTTTATGACTCATCAATGACTATTGGATCTCAGACACGGGCAAATAAAATAATTAAAAAGATATTATTACAAATTGAACCTGACGAACATCTCTATATAGATATTCATGGAATTTTACGGTCATGTTTATCGTTCAAAGATTCCAAAAATGTTAGCCTTTTAATTAATTCAAAAAACGACCTCATTCAATTTTCTATGGAAAATCAGATAGAAGCTAGAATAATGTTGGGAATTTTTGAGTTTGAGGATTACAATAATGTTAAATCTGAATTAGATATAGATACCAAAATAAACATTCTATCAAAATTGGTAATAAAATCAGATTTAATCACTTTAAAAAGTAATGTATTACCAGAAATAGATTTACATAGGAATGAGTGCCATGAAAATGATGCAGAAATATTCGAAGATTATCTTGTTGAAATCGGATGTCAATTATATCAAAGGTTTGGGTTGAAATATTCAAAGGATTATGTTTTGGAAAGAAGTTATGGTTCTGTTTCAACCATCACATATTTTATTTCTGAATTAATCATTAAAAACGAAATAAAGGAAGTTGACATTTTCATTAGAAAAGCAAGATTGAAATGTGAAATTAATGCAGGAGAATTAATGTCAAAACTAATTCAAATGGAGATGTACCAACTTGACAAAATGGAGAAGACTATTTTGGCTTTTTACAATGAAAATAGCAAAGAGTGTTTGGAAATGATGTTTTCAACGAGAGTTAATGATCTTAAAATCCCTGTAATCCTAAGCAAATTAAAATACCGTAAAAATGAATGTAAGATACTAATTGATAATGTTGAGAAACTAAATTTCTCGATAGAGACCTGGATTAACATAATAAAACAACAACCATCTAAATTAAAATACGATCTGGTTGCGAAAATAATCAGTGATAAAAAATCGCAAATCACATCGAACGAATTGAATTTACTTCAAGATTCATTGTCCATACTTATTAGCAAAAAATCAATAGATGAAGTAATATTAAATTACTCATATTTCAAACAATGGAATCGTATTGAAAGAATTTTGAGTTGGCTAAAAAATCAAAATCGGTTGGAAGAAATTCATAACCTATTAGAATTGTCATTTGATAATAATTGGGATATAAGATTGGCTGTTTTTTTTCGATTGGTAGGTAAGGATAAAACTTTGAAAGTATTGTCTGGTAAAACTAATTTTATCAATGGTCAAGCAATAGAATCGATAGACAAACTATCTGAGATCCCAAGGATTGTTGCTCATGTGCACCCCGAATACTTTGAGTTAATCCGTCATTCTTTAGATGGTGATTCAATTAATTTAATTTTGGAATCCTTAAAATCGAGAACAACTGAAGCTGGTTATAGTAATTCTGATTCTTTTTCAAATTTATATTGGACCAGAATGAATATTGCTGAAATAAATCGCTATATTTCTATTTATTATAATAACAGAGAGGCCTTGGAATTATTAGTCGGTAATTTCAAGATATTATCTGAACTAGATGGTGAAACAGATCACATTGATTTGATAAGTCAATTCGATGTAAATTATGCTAAATATGATGTTGAATTATAAAATAAAGTATAGACATGGAACATAAAAAAAGTTGCAATTGCTGCGAATGTATATGGCAGAGGTTAATTAAAAATCAAGGAGGTATATTTCGTCTTGCTCGAGGGAGGCAAGTTTCCTATCGAATAATAGGAACTAATGTGGAGTGGATTACCATCGAATCAACCCAAGAAATTTTATTTACCCAAAGTCGAGAGAATATTTGCGCATCAATAAATGCGCGAATGAGTAATTATAGCCCGTCAAACTATCCAGGCACAGCGAAATCTTACAAATGGGCTTTATTAAATGACTCAAGAATTTGGCTATTATGAAATTCAAAGAAATTCCACAGCTCCCACCACGCCTCAACCAAAAAATCAAGGCAGTCCAAACCGAAGAAGACGCTTACGCAGCGGATGAACTCGTTGAATTAGGTGAGGAAATCCTGTCGCAGTTAGCTGCAATGGGTATTGCCGCTTACTTGCAACAAGAAAAACAAAAAGATGTGTTTAATGACTTTTTGATTTCGTTGTTTTTGTCGAATGGACATGCTTATAACGCAGGGCCTTTGTATCGCTGGGCGGCAAATATGATCAAAGATGCGGAAGGTACAGAGGCGGAATTGTTAAAACCCTTTTTCTGGGAAAAGGATGATGGTAAAGAGATCTTAAATAAAACTATTCATCATCTGGCAGGCTTGCGCAATGCAGTGATGCACGGATTTTTCGTATTGCCTCCTGAAAGAAATAGAGAAGAAGCACAAAATATGGAAGCGATTTTAGCGCAAATGTCCAATGCTGGGCTTTACGAACACATGTTTGCAAGCAATCATTTCATTCAAGACAAAGGATTTACAGGTACATGGAATATCACGCATCCCATGTGGTGGGGATTATTGTCCAACATTTTCCCCTTTGGTAAGAAAACAGAACGCGTAAGCTACGAATACCACACGAAATTTTGGGACAACGAGCGTGCATTTGCGCATGAAACCATAGTGCCAGTTGAAGAGATTCAGGAGCCTATGCATGTGCTACTCTCTCAAAAGAAAGGTGCGATGGTTTGTTTTTATTCCACAAATTCACCTCGGGGTGAGCAGGCTTATAAAACGATGGTGCAAGCCTTGGATGAAGCTCAGTTTCTGCCCATTCATTATACGTTGAGCGATGAAGGGGTGAGCTATGCTATGAACTTTTTTGAAAGACGGTTGGCCAGTGAACTATTCGACCTCACCCAAAATGAAGCGGTTAGAAAAGACCCATTTAAGTTTTTAAAGAACAAAGACAACCGCAAATTGGTGAAAAGGCAGCCGGTTTTGGTGCTTCATAACCTCCACGTAGCTTTATTTAACCCAAGTCACATAACACAACTAATGAATGCTTTTTATGAAGCAGAAGTGCCTGTATTTTGCACCTCTTACTATTATCCCTATTTGCAAAGGTTTTTTAATTCCAAGATATTTCTTCAAGACAAAAAACAAAAAATCAGAAAGGAGGATATTGAATATTCGTTGAACAATTACCTGCGCTTCAAGGGCCCGAGTAATGAGCGGGAAGATGAACGAATAGCCTATATGTTAGTCAAAGAAATTGTAAATACCATTTATCAATCACTGGAAAGTAATAAAATTATTGTTGCTCGTCGTTTTGCAGATGAAAATAACTATCCCATTGAATTTGTTCATGAGGCTTTTGCAATTTTAAGTCCATTTTACCAAGCAGAGAAAGAAGCCTTTAAAGAAGATGTGGTTGATGAATTGTATGGATTCCCAAAAACCATCGAAGAAAGTTCACGAATATTCTTAACTTTAGGTCGAAGGGATGTGAAGTTAGAGTATCAGCATAGAGTGTTGTTGAATGCCAAAAAATAAACTATGAATCCAGTCCAACATTACCTTAAGCGCTACGAAGAAATAAAGCGAGAGAAAGAAATTTCTGCAGATTTTGAAGTATTGGCAGATCGTATTGAAAACGACAATGCCGGTTTGAATAACTTCTTCATGGCTGCTTTTGGGATGAGTACGCTGATTTTACGCTTGGGAGCGGTTATTCAAATGTGCCGAAAATTTGAGCGCTTTGATGAGTACGGTGATGCCCTTTTTACTAAACTTGTGCTAGATAATCTTTGTGAAACCCTTCCCTCTGACACCAGTTGGAAAAATTTATGGAATATCAGCGCTGTAGATGAGGATTGGAAAAGACCTACCCTTCAACCAAAAGGAGGGCAATCCTTGTTAGAAAGATTTGTGACCTTTCGTAATAAGTTTGTGCATCAAAACATTCAGTTAAGTAAAGAGTACATTCCTCAGTTATACAATAGCATTGGACTATTTGAGGAAATAGCAGTCTTAGATTCACTTTTCGAAAAAGGAAACTTAACGCTAATCGAAGGAAAATACCATTGGGCGGAAAATAATGAAACCATCAGTTTGTATCCTTATGTTCAAGGTGGCAAGGAAAAAGATCATCCCTATATTTTTCAAGGTTTACATAAGTCCAAAGAAGAAGTTGCCATTCTTAACTTAATCGCAGGTAACGAAGAAGCGCAAGCTTCCAACATTCATTTAGAGCCAGTTTTTGAACCGATGCGATCATCCTTGCAAGGGGGAGCAGGTCAGGCCTTTGATCATTCGGAACGCATTGCGTACTACCAATCTTGTTTTGTTGGAAGAGATCGTGAAAAAGCAGCCATCCTTGATTTTTGTAACGGTTCAGGGGAACAGAATTTATTATGTGTGAAATCACCTGCTGGAATGGGTAAGGGAGCTCTTATCGCCGATGTGATCGAACAGCTAAAAAAGAATAAAACGCAGGTTTTGTATCATTTTTGTGGTGCAGGAATCCAAAATAGTTTGCATGCTACACTGTATCATTTAATAATTCAGGGGAAAGAGTATTGGAATCGTTCCGATGAATCCTTAGACCGTAAACTGAATCGCTTGCCCTCAAAATTCATAGATGTGATTCATTTTTTTCAGTCTTTGTTGAGTAAAGAAAACCTGAAATTAAATGCTAAAAACGAATCTGGTAATCTGGTCATCATCATTGACGGCCTAGACGAGGCACAAGTGGCCTATTCGCAACTTAAAATTTCAGATTGGTTTTATACCTACAATGAAAAAGAAGAACCAGAAGAGGACTGGAGAAGTCCGTCAAACATCCGGTGGATATTTACTTACCGTTGCGATGACAATGGAACTGAATCGTTTTTTCAATTTCCAAAAATGAAGGAATTAGCTGAAATACCTTTATTGCAGCCCTTAACTGGTCTTTCTCCTGAAGCGGTGGATGAGGTATTTAGTGATTTTAAGGTCTCTGAAGAATTTAAACAGGGTGTTATTAAAAACTCAGAAATTAAAAATTTAGCACTAAATGAATAAGAAATCAAAGAGTATCATACTAATCTTATCTACATTCTTACTCTTACTTTCGTGTGAAATGCAAGAAAAGAAAAGTAAAACCAGCCAAAAACTAAAGTCGATTTCGTTTGAAAGTGAGGCAATACAGAAAAAATCATTTGTAGATTCAATGTCAAATCCTGTCATGATGAAAGGTACAAACATTGGCTGTTTATTTAATGCATATTATAGAACTGGACAAACACTCAAAATGCTAGAGCTATTAGATGCCAATACAAAGCAAAATTTTTCGCCACTTAAGTTAAATAATTTACTTCAAAAACTTGATTATGGTTTCGACATGAAGTTATCTGGAATGAAAGAAGAGGGTAAATTCAAAATCTTAAATTATACCTGTCTCATTCAACAAACAAAGGTGATAAAGCAATTAAAGGTTAAAATAGAAAACGACACTGCACGAATTTGCCCTAAGAATTTAGCACAAGGAATAATTTTTCAATAATTAGCCAATCCAAGTTCCCTTAGAATTGCTTATTTGCCATTCATCATCTTTAAAAAACCATATTATTTTTTTACCAGAGCCCATTCTCGGAAATGGGATATGATTGGAAATTACAGTTCGCTCTAAATGTTTACAAAGTGGAAGGTAGATGTGATTTAGTTAAACTTATAATCTAAAATTAATTGAATTGATATAAAAATGATTAAAAGTCAAAAGTAAGTGTATTGCTTTATTGAATAATAAAAACATGATTCTCCCAAAACCGCGAACATTGCTCAAATAAGGCTGCATCCATTGTATCTTTTGGGAGTGGGGGAGCGTAAGTTCCTGGATAGGAAGTGATAAGATTTAACCCCTCAGTTACCACAACCAGCTGTTTCGTATGTTGGGCTTTCATTTTTATGCATCGAATGCTATACCCTGATCTATTGTCTGTAATAATTTGGCTTTTTTGAAGGGTGCTTAACGCTCTTGTGTTTTGAATGAAATCAGTTCCGATTTCATGGTTAAATTTAAAAATAAATGCCTTTCTTCCATTTATTTGTTCAATGACATCAGTTGGTTCATTAGTATTGATTAATTCTAAAAGTTCGCGGTATCCAGAAATGTGTGCGCTATCAAATTTTGAACCAATAACTCTAAATTGCTTTTTAATATCATCAATAAGTTTACCTGCTTTTTCAAGTTCTTCAAGTTCTTCAATAGTAATCCCATCAAAGTGCTTTAATAAATAAAATGCGCTATCAAGACTTATTTGGAATTTATCCTTTGCTTCCA
>Ga0214919_10009037_pt1 | contig 12918 bp, 12 predicted proteins | sample LL1503_MetaG_FD_177994 | JGI IMG/M metagenome (GOLD analysis project Ga0214919, IMG submission 177994) | Freshwater microbial communities from Lake Lanier, Atlanta, Georgia, United States - LL-1503 | ecosystem: Environmental > Aquatic > Freshwater > Lake | place: USA: Georgia | collected...
CGTACACCAAAACGCTCAGCCAGCAACAAAGACTGCATCATCACCATGTTGCCAATCGTGACACCAAACAAACCGATGGCGATTAGCAAGCCGATTCGATTATTGATCAAGCCGAGACTTGCAAGCGAGACACCTTGCATCGCCGCTAAGCCAACCGTAAAACGCGTCATGTTTAATTTCGGAATGATGCGACCTGCAACAAAACGAGAAACAATAGACAATGACGAAAGAACGATCGTTGCCAGTGTTGCAGTCGAACGGTCAGTGCGCTCTTCAACAAGTTTGACGAGTTGCAAAGCGCCACCAACTTGAGCACCGAGGGCAAAGATGTAACCGAATGTGATTGATTTGAAAAACCGACTGCGCACTGCGTCGGTAAGCGGCATGCCTGAAATATTTGCGACATCACCTGGCGCCGCGCGCGCGCCGTCGGGCAACCAACCATAAGGTTGCGGAAACGCGCGCAACAAGAGCAATGTGATTGGCACGGTGCCAATGAACCAAATCAACGCCAACCATGGCGAGCCGTTGCGAATGCCTTGTGTGTCGAGAATCCACTTAATAAATGGCGTGACCACGATGCCGCCCATCGAGAGACCCGTCGACGCAACAGCCAGCGCACTCGCGCGTCGCACTTGAAACCATCGCGTCACTACTGTCGTGACTGGCCCCATGCCAGATGCCGACCAACCGAGTGCGTAGAAGCAATAAACAACAAAAAGTTGCCAACGTTGCTCTACAAAGCGCATCGAAAACAACGCGGCGGCGGCAACAGTTGCACCGCCGATGATCATGATTCGCACATCGTGTTTGGCGATGAACTTGGCGATCGGAATACCCGAAACTCCTCCGACTAGAAAAAAGAATGTTGTCGCCAACGAAATCGACGAAACCGACCAGCCAAGTTCGCGACTAAATGCTTGCAGATAAACGGCCAAACCATAGAAACCGAGACCCGAAGAAAAAGTTAAGAGCGTGAAGCAGGCACTGACGACCCACCAACCCGGAAATTTGTCAGTTCGAGTGAAAACGCTTCTTGCCATGACGACTACGACTGTTGCAATTCGTCAATCGCCGCAGCGAGCCGAATGTCGCGATCGGTAACTTTGCCGCCTTTGTCGTGCGAGCGCAGCGAGATTTCAACAACATTCCACGAGTTAGACCAATCGGGATGATGATTTTGTTTCTCGGCAAGTGCCGCGACTTGGGTCATGAACGCGAACGCTTCGGCGAAATTTGCGAACTCAAACTTTTTGTACAGCGCCCCATCTTGTTCTTGCCACGCCTGCGTCACGCGACAACCCTAGGTTGCGTCAGCGTTTGGCGGCTAGTTGAGCGGGGCGTGGCAAGCGACGGCGCCGTGTTTGCTGACACTTAGTGACGGTCGCTCGCTCGCGCATCGTGCGGCAAGTTCAGGCGACAATGTGGCGCGAACATGGCAGCGAGTGTGAAAACGACAGCCCGACGGTGGGTTCGCTGGGCTCGGCAACTCGCCTTGCAATAAAATTCTCTTGCGATTGCGTTCAACTTTCGGATCAGGAATCGGAACCGCCGATAGCAAAGCTTGTGTATACGGGTGCTGTGGATTTGCAAAAATTTCGCGCACCGAGCCCGACTCAACTATCGACCCGAGATACATCACGGCAATATCATCAGCCACATGTTGCACAACAGCCAAGTCGTGCGAGACAAACAGATAACTCAAATTGAGTTTTTCTTGCAATTCAGCCAGCAAATTAAGCACGCCTGCGCGCACACTGACGTCGAGTGCCGAAACAGGTTCGTCAAGTGCAATAATTTTTGGGTTGAGAGCAAGCGCTCGCGCAATTGCGATGCGCTGGCGTTGCCCACCAGAGAACTCGTTCGGATACTTGCTGGCTTGTTCTCGGTTAAGACCAACTAGTTCAAGCAGTTCGACTATTCGCTTATTTTGTTCTTGCTGCGACATGCCGAAGTTTTCAAGTGGTTCGGCAATGGCGTCGCCGATTGGCAAGCGTGGGTCTAACGAAGCAAATGGATCTTGGAAAACAATCTGCAAGTCTTTGCGCATCTTGAGACGCTCGGACTTTGAAAGTTTTTCAACATTGCGACCAAGAACCGTAATCGTGCCGGCCTCAGGCGCGACCATGTTTAGAATCTCGAGCAGCGTGGTTGTCTTGCCACAACCAGACTCGCCGACCAACGCAAGACTGTGACCTTGGCGCAAAACCAAATCAACACCATCTACGGCGTAAACCGAACCGACACGGCGGCGCATGAGCGAGCCCTTCAACAGAGGGAAAGTCTTTTGTAAGCCACGAACCTCGAGCGCGACTGCATCGCTCGTCGACGAATCGGCAACATGTGCGGGGCCTTCTTGAAACAACTTACCGGCGTCTTGCAAACCAAAAATTTCACTCTGTCGCGTGCATGCGGTCATTCGCGTTGGCGAGAGTGCAACCAACTCAGGAGTCGCCGATGTGCAAACATCGCTTGCTGCGGGGCAACGCGGCGCAAAAGCACAACCGATCGGCAGGTTCACCGGCGAAACTGGCGCACCAGAAATTGAAGCAAGCCGCGAGCCTGACGCAATGTCAAGTCGCGGAATCGATCGCAGCAAACCAATTGTGTATGGCATCGCCGGTTTGGCATAAACCTCTTCGACCGGCCCCACCTCTACGACTTTGCCCGCATACATAATCGCCACACGGTCAGCAATGCCCGCGACAACACCAAGGTCGTGAGTCACCAAAACAATCGCCGCACCGGTCATGTCACGAGCAGTCTTAAGAACATCAAGAATCTGAGCCTGCACGGTCACGTCAAGTGCAGTCGTTGGTTCGTCTGCGAGCAAAACTTTTGGTTCGTTGGCGATCGCCAATGCGATCATCACGCGCTGACGCATACCACCAGAAAATTCGTGCGGGTATGACTGCGCACGCTCGGCTGGTCGCGGAATGCCGACAATCTCGAGCAACTCAATTGCTCGCTTGTTCGCCGCCTCCGTTGAAATTTCTTTATGGATCAACAACGCTTCGGCGATTTGACGTCCGATCGTATGTACAGGGTTAAGTGCCGACAGTGGATCTTGAAAGATCATCGAAATTTGATTGCCGCGATATTTTGACATTTGATCATCGTTGAGTTCGAGCAGGTTCACGCCATTGAACATCACCGAGCCCGAAACTGTTGCGCTCTCGGGCAACAAACCGATTGCAGCAAGTGAAGTTACTGTTTTGCCAGAACCAGACTCGCCGACGATGCCAAGAACCTCGCCTGCACGAATATCAAGAGAAATATTGCGAACGGCTTGCACCGTGCCCACCTCGCTCGGAAACGAAACTGAGAGATCTCGAATTTCAACCAGTGATTTGGTCATGGCTTCACACTTTTCTTCACACGCAATGCACCTGGGTCAAAGGCGTCGCGAAGGCCATCACCAATAAAGCTGACCGCCAAAACTGTTAGTACAAGAATTGAACCCGAGAACATAAACAACCACGGATAAGTCAACGCCGCACCCGTGCCCTCGGCGATCAACGTGCCGAGTGAAACATCGGGAGCCGCAACACCGAAACCGAGGTAAGACAAACCCGTCTCAGCCAAAATTGCGCCACCGACGTTAAGCGTCGCAGCGATGATCAATACCGATGCCATGTTCGGCAACAGGTGACGGAAAATAATCTTTCGTGTTGGCACACCCATGTATCGTGCGGCACGCACAAAATCACGCTCACGCAGACTCATTGCGAGACCGCGAACTACTCGAGCAGTGATCATCCAGTCAAAAATCGTCAGACCGACAACCAACAGCAGCCAAGTTTTGCCCTGATAAAAACGCGAAAGTATTACAAGCACCAAAAACGAGGGCAAAACGAGCAAAAGGTCGACAATCCACATTGTTACTTTGTCTGCGCGACCACCGAGATAACCGGCAAACGCACCGACTATCGCCGAGAGTCCGGTTGAAAACACGGCGACCAACAAGCCAATAATTAACGACTTCTGCAAACCCCTTGTGGTTTGAGCGAACACGTCAACACCAATCTGGGTTGTGCCAAACCAGTGCGAGGCCGACGGGCCTTTAAGCAAACTCGAGAAGTCGCTTTCTGAATAACTCCATTGACCAATGTATGGGCCACCAAAGGCGAAGAGAAACATAAAAGCGATAACGCCAAGACCGAATACGGCTGTCTTGTTGCGAAAGAATCTGCGACGAATCAGTTGTCCGCGAGAGATTCGCTCTACTGTCGCCACACCAGCAATTTGGTCGGTCGTCATGCGCGCGACCTTACTCGCGGGTCAAGAATTGCCAAGATTACGTCGGCTAGAAAACCCGAGAACAAAACAAGAACAGCGGTGAAAGTAACTACGGCGCTAACCGAGTTGATGTCGTTTTTTGCAACAGCAGCGATGAACCACTGCCCCATGCCATACCAACCATAAATAGTTTCGGTGAATGCCGCGCCGGCAATGAGCAGACCAAAACCGTAAGCAAAAAAAGTTGCCATCGGAGATATCGCAACTCGTAGACCATGCTTGAACAAAGCCTGGCGCTTAGTCAGACCTTTAGCCCGAGCAGTGCGCAAGTGATCGCTACTCAAAACATCAAGCATTGTGTTGCGCTGATAGCGCGAGTAAAAAGAAATACTGCCGAGCGCAATTGAAAGTGTCGGCAAAATTAAATGTTGAAGTCTGTCACCGAGACGACCAAGAGATGACCCGTCGTAGCCGGGCGTGTATTCGCCCTGTGTGAAGAAAAAAGTCGAGCCGATTGCATCGTTGAATTTAATGCCGAGAAACTTGAGCAAGATTGCCAGCAAGAAAACCGGTGTCGACAAAATGAAATAAGCAAACAAACTCGTACTGCGATCAAAGAACTCGTACTGTCGCACCGCGCTGACAACACCAACGATCACGCCAATTGTTGCGCCAAGCAGAGTGCCGAACATCAGCAATCGAAGGCTCACCCAAACTCGGCGAGAAAATTCTTCGTTGACGCGATTCTGATCTAGGTCTTCACCGAAATCGCCTTGCAAAACATTGCCAGCCCACTTCACATAACGAGTCGTGAATGGAACCTCGTCGTTTACATTGCCACGATTCAAAACTGCATCGATTGACTCTTTGGGTATCGGCGGGTTTGCGGCCTCATAGTTGCCGCGGGGATTGAGCGCGACTGAAGCCAGGAAGTATCCCATTGACGAGGCGATAAGCACCAAGACGACAAAGTTCAAGAATCGTCTTGCGATATAGCCCAACATCAAACGCCCCTCTAAAACCCATTGAATTAGCGAAAATTTGCCTTCCGAAGGTTATCAGTTCATCAAATCAGATGAACCAGAAGTTAATTTGACGTGAACAAGTCGGCTATTTCATTGTTAGTTTTAAAGGCAATAACTCCTTGGCGATTGCCCTGGAAAACCACCTAGAGGGGAAATAAATGAACAAGAAATTAATGAAGCGCGTCATAGCCATGGCTATCGCTGGCGCCGTTGTCGCACCGTTCGGTATGACGACGCAAGCCGGTGCAGCCAAAGACGGTGGCTCGCGTCAAATTAATGAAGTTCCAGTTGCCAATCTCAAGCAAGGCGGAACTTTCCGTTTTGTTCAAGTTGACATCTGCCCGAACTTCAACACCAGCGCAATTGAAGGAAACCTCCTCAACTGCAGCCAGGTAATGAACACAATGTTGCCGAGCTACATCTATTTCGACAAGAACGCAGTTCTTCAAATTGACAAGAACTACGCACTTGACATCAAGGCAAGTCGTGTAAACGGTAAACAAACCGTCACCTACACACTTAACCCGAAAGCAAAGTGGAGCGACGGAAAGACAATTGGTCTTGCAGACTTCGTAGGCATGTGGAATGCTCAAAAGAAGTCAGGTCAAGGTTTCAACATCACATCGAGCGCCGGATACGAAAAAATTGAGTCGGTCAAGAAGGGCAAGACAGCAAATGAAATCGTCGTCACCTTCAGCGAGACCTACCCAGACTGGCAACCACTTTTCAGTGCGTTGAAGCCAGCTTCGTTGACTGCTTCGCCAGATGCTTTCAACAATTCATGGAAAGCAGCACCACTGGTAACTGCGGGTCCATTTAAGTTCAAGGCACTCGACAAAGTCACTCGAACAATCACTGTTGAGCGTGACCCGAAGTGGTGGGGTGACAAGGCTGTGCTTGACACGATCATCTTCAAGGCGTTGCCACAGTCTGCTCAGATCGATGCTTTGCTTAACGGCGAAATCGACTACATGGACGTCGGCAACGACACCAATGCTCTGAAGCGTGCCCGTGAAAACTCGAAGATCAGCGTTCGCGTTGCTAAGGCGCCAACACATGAACACTTCACATTCGGCCCTGTAACAGCAGCAACAAAAGATGTTGCAGTTCGTCAGGCAATCATGCTTTCAATCGACCGTCAGCAAATCGCAACTGCGATTCAAGGCATCGTCGACCCGAAAGTTAAGCCGAACAACAACCACGTGTTCCTCGACGGCACATCTTGCAACCAAGACAACACCGGCACACTCGGCAAGCGCGATCTTGCTGCAGCAAACAAGTTGCTTGATGGTGCTGGCTGGGTCAAGGGTTCAGATGGCATTCGCGCCAAGGGTGGCACTCGCCTCTCGGTCAAGTTGATTTACCCAAGTGGTAACGACAACCGACGTGACACAGTGCTTCTTGCGACAGCAATGGCAAAAGAAGCCGGTATCGAATTGGTACCAACTTTGATTCCGTCGGCTGACTACTTCGCCAAATACGTGCTTGTATCAAACTTCGAAATGGCGATCTTCGCTTGGGTAGGCACAAACTTCCCAATCGCAAGCTCACCAAACATCTACAAGGTTGGCGGAGCACAAAACTTCGGCAACATCGGCAGTGCAGAAATTGACGCACTGTTTGCAAAGGCGAACAACATTCTTGACCTCAAGAAGCGTTGCGAACTTGCAAACCAGGCCGACAAAGAGGTTTACAAGCTCGTTCACTCGATCACATTGTTCCAGCGCAATAACGTCGTTGGTGTGCCAAAGAATGTTGCCAACTTCGGCGCATTCGGTTTCACATCAATTGACTGGACAAAGGTCGGATTTACTAAGAACAAGTAATTAGAAGTTAATTTAATAAATGGCGGGTAGTCCGAAAGGACTGCCCGCCATTTTTATTTATACGTTTATTAATTAGTTCGAGTAGGCGGAGTAGCCAGTGACTTCGAGTTCGTCTGCAAGTTCGGGGCCAGCACTCTTCACGATTCGACCGTTGGTCAAAATATGCACGAAGTCTGGCTTGAGTTGCTCAAATAATCTGCTGTAGTGCGTGATAACCAGAACGCCAAGATTCATTTCTCGAGTCGCATCTTCAACGCGCTGGGCGCAGTCGCGGAGAGCATCAATGTCGAGGCCTGAGTCGAGTTCGTCAAGAATTGCAATTTTGGGCTGTAACACGGCGAGCTGAACTGTTTCGTTGCGTTTTTTCTCACCACCTGAAAAGTCGACATTCACCGCACGGTCTACGAGTTCGGCATCAAAACTAATTCGCGTTGCCTCGGTCGCAATTAAAGATCGCAAATTTGTTGTGTCACGTTTGCGGGCATCAAGTGCCGCGCTCATCGCATCTTGCAACATCACACCCGGTATCTCGGTCGGATATTGCATGATCAAGTGCAAACCCGCTGTGGCTCGCTGCCAAGTCGGCAACGCCAAAACGTCGACACCGTCAAGTTTGACCGAGCCACCAGTAACGACATAACCAGGTTTGCCCATTAGTGCAGCCGACAGAGTCGACTTGCCTGCACCATTCGGGCCCATAACTGCGTGCACCTCGCCCGACTTAATGGTCAACGAAACATCGTTCAATATCTGTGAACCGCCAACCGAGACGGCGAGGTTTTTGATCTCGAGAATCGTCATTTTGAAACCTCGATAAACACATCACCGTTGTCAATAGTTGCAACATAAACAGGCACTGGCTGAGTCGCAGGCAAAGTGTTTGGTTTGCCAGTTTCAAGGCTGAACGAACTTGCGTGACGAACGCACTCGATTTCTTTGGTGTCGCAGAGCACTTCGCCTTCAGACAACGCGACATCAGCATGGCTGCACTTATCACCGATTGCATAAACCTTGTCGTCGATTCGTACGACAGCAATTGCCCGGCTATCGATTTCAAAACGGCGCGCCTTGCCTGAGACAAGTTCGTCGAGTCTGCAAACCTTTCTTCTCACGATTTTGCTCCTAGAAGTTTCGCGCTCACGAGTTCACGCAAGCCGGCAATAAAAGGCAATGCTGGCAATCGGTTAAGAACTTCGTCAAAGAAGCCAAGCACTACGAGTCGCTCGGCGATTTCGGGTTGAATGCCACGACTCTCGAGATAAAAGCGCTGCTCTTCATCGATCGGCCCGACCGTGCTTGCGTGGCTGCACTTGACATCATTTGTTTCGATTTCAAGATTTGGCACACTTTCTGCCCATGCACCATTTGACAAAGTCAAGTTTCGATTTGTTTGAAACGCCTCTGACTTTGTCGCGTTTTCGCGAATGCGAATAAGACCCGTATAAACACTCTTTGCCGTGTCTTTGACCGCGCCTTTGAACAACAAATTGCTGTGCGTGCGCGGTGCCGCATGGTCTTGAAGCGTGCGAAAGTCGTGCATTTGATTTTCGTCGGCAAAGTAAAGCGCAACTTGCTGGGCGCTGGCGCCTTGACCTTCAAGACGCACCTCGGCGCGCATTCGTGCATAATCGCCACCCAATGCAACCGTGAACATCTGCATCGTTGAGTCGCGTTGACCGACCGCTTGTTGATAACCGATTTGCCACGTCGCCGCACCGAGTTCATTGATCGCTACGTAAGTAACCCGTGCCGACTGAGAAGCGCGAATATCGACAACCGGCACGACCAGCGACTTTGCATTGGCACTTGAAACGAAGCGCTCGACAATCGTTACTTCACTATTTTCATTGGCATCGACAACTAGACGCGAATATGCGACAACGCCTGACTCATCGAGAAAATGAGTGATCACAATTGGCTCAGCGACCACCTGGTTCTTGGCAGTGGCTATCGCCGTCAATTGAGCATGCTGGCCGTTTAGCTCTTCGAAAATGTCAGTCGATGTGCGCGCCGCAACTTTCGATGTCGACGAGACTATTTGCTTGGCGTCACTTAAAGCATCAACTTTGGTCGAAAGTTTGCCAAGTTTGAACGAGCCAAGATCAAGTTCGCCGATGCGGCTGTAGCGCCAGATTTCTTCATCGACAGTTGGTAGCGCGAGTGTGCTCATTTGCGTTTGCGCTTCTTCTTTTTATTCTTCTTCTCTTTTATCTCTGCGGCAATGTCATCGGCCATGGCGTTGATAATCGCCTCGGCCTCGCCCAGCACAGAAGCCGCGCTGCCGTCACGCACACTTTCTGGTTCTGCTGGCATCGCAGTCGGCACGATCGAGCCGTGCGCCCAGCCGATGTCAACCGAGCGATGATCGAACTTGGCGCACTCATCTGGGCATCGCCAAGGTGCATCAGGCGCCAAGCCAAGACGACATCGGCGCATCGCATCGCCGTTCGAATATGTGCGACTCTCAAAGTGTTTGCACTCGGTTCGCATCGCCATAAAAAAATTTTACTGCAGTTGGCTTGTCTCAGCCGACCGAGCCTTCCATTTGCAATTCGATTAGACGACTCCATTCGACGGCGTATTCCATTGGCAAAGTGCGAGTTACAGGCTCAATGAAACCGTTGACGATCATGCTCATCGCCTGCTCTTGCGACAAGCCACGACTCTGCAAATAGAACAGTTGCTCGTCAGCGATCTTCGAAACGGTTGCTTCATGACCGATCTGTGCGTCGCGAGCGCCGACTTCCATGTATGGAAATGTTCGACTCTCGCTTTGCTCGTCAAGGATCAGCGCATCGCACTGAACGTGACTCTTGCAATTTGTTGCACCTTCTTCGACGCGCACCAAGCCGCGATAAGCAGTGATGCCACCGTCTTTCGAAATCGACTTCGAAACGATTTTTGAAGATGTCTCGGGCGCCGCATGAACCATCTTTGCGCCTGCATCTTGGTGCTGACCCGAACCCGCATAAGCCACCGACAAAACTTCACCGGTTGCTTTTGGTCCCATCAAGTAAACACTCGGATATTTCATCGTCAGTTTCGAACCGATGTTGCCGTCAATCCACTCCATGTGGCCCTCGGCTTCGACTCTTGCTCGCTTCGTAACCAAGTTGTAGACATTCGGCGACCAGTTTTGAATCGTCGTATATGTGACGTGCGCGCTCGGCTTGACGACAATCTCAACAACTGCCGAGTGCAGCGAATCTTTCGTATAAACAGGTGCTGAACAACCTTCGATGTAGTGCACCTTTGAGCCCTCATCGGCGATAATTAGCGTGCGCTCAAATTGACCAGCGTTTTCAGAGTTGATTCTGAAATATGCCTGCAAAGGCATTTCACACTCGACGCCTGGCGGAACATATATAAACGACCCACCCGACCAAACCGAGGTATTGAGCGCCGAGAACTTGTTGTCGCCTGGCGGAATTACCGAACCAAAATATTGCTTAACCAGATCTGGATATTCACGAAGCGCAGTATCCATGTCGCAGAAAAGAATGCCGAGTTTTTCGAGGTCTTCACGGTTGCGGTGAAAAACAACTTCGCTCTCGTACTGTGCGGTGACACCGGCCAGATATTTGCGCTCAGCTTCAGGAATGCCCAACTTTTCGTAGGTGTTGCGCATTTCTTCTGGCAGGTCTTCCCACTCGTCGACCTGTGCAGTTGCTGGCTTCAAGTAGTAATAAATGTCTTGAAAATCGATGTCTGGCATGTTGACCGCGAACCAATCGAGCATCGGCTTTCGTTCGAAAGTTTGCAGCGAACGCAGTCGCATTTTTCGCATCCATTCGGGCTCGCCTTTCCACCACGAGATTTGCTCAACGACGCCCGTGTTTAATCCTTTGACTGGTTCAAATGCATATTCGACATCATCGCTCCAACCGAGTTGGTACTTCGAAAGATCGAGGTCAAATGAGGTCACTTCTTGTGCTCCTTGGGGGTGGATTACTAACTACAAAATCGCCTGCCAACTAGCGAACTAATTAGCACTATCTGCATAGTAACAATTAATCGAGTCGAATGCTCATTCGTGACTGGTTGTTCGACACAGCCCGAGGCGCAACACAGATAGCGTGACGGTCTTCATGGAACGCTTTGGTCTAGTCGGTCTGCCCAATGCGGGCAAGTCATCTTTATATAACGCACTGACAGGCTCGAATGCACTCGCGGCGCCTTACCCTTTTGCGACCAAAGACCCGAATATCGGCATGGCCAAGGTGCTCGACCCACGTCTCGATGCTCTTGCCGAAATGTCAAAGACCCAAAAAACTGTTTACGCGACGGTCGAAGTTGTCGACATCGGCGGTTTGGTCGAGGGCGCAAGCAAAGGTGAGGGTCTCGGCAACAAATTTCTCGCCAATATTCGCGAAGTAGATGCAATCGTGTTTGTGCTGCGGGCGTTCGCAGACGACGATATTCCGGGACCAAGTGACCCGCTCGAACATTTGCGTGTGCTCGAGATCGAACTCGCACTCGCCGACCTCGAATCTGTCGAAACAAAAATCAATCGGATGCAAAAAGCGGCGCGAATGGACAAGTCTCTCGAAGAAGAACTTGGGGCGCTGACTCGCGCGCAAGAAAATTTGGCCGAGGGCCGACCGCTCTATCGTGCGACACTTTCAAAAGACGACTTGGCGCTTCTGGCCCCGCACTTTTTGCTGACAACGCGACGAGTCTTGGCCGTTGTCAACGTCGCTGAAAACGACTTGGCGCGAATTCCAGAATTCGAAGATCTCGTGCGTAAAGAACTTGCCCCACCTGGTTCTGCGAGTGCCAGCCAAGTTGAAGTTCTGGGCATGAGCGTGCAACTTGAAGCCGAGGCTGCTCAACTTGACGCCAAAGATCGCAAAGAAATGCTCGAGGCACTTGGCCTCGGTGAAGGTGCACTGCCGCGAATGGTGCGCTCGGCTTATCACCTGCTCGGTTTGCGTACGTTTTTTACAACTGGCGAAAAAGAAACTCGTGCCTGGACGTTTCACGCAGGTTCGAAGGCCCCCGAATGCGCCGGCAAAATTCACAGTGATCTGCAACGCGGATTCATTCGCGCTGATGTGATTGCGTGGGACGAACTTTTGCGCATTGGCTCATGGAACAAGGCAAAAGATCTCGGCAAAATTCGTGTTGAAGGCAAAGACTACGAAGTCGTTGATGGCGACACTTTAGAAATTCGCCACAATACATAAGACCCATAGCATTTAACGCGCACACTCTATAAACGCATACTCTATAAATATGAGTAAAGCCATTGAATTCAAAACTGGCTGGCTTGTTTGTCAGGCGCAAGTACTCTCAAGTTTGAACATCGCCGAAACAGCCGTGTCACGTCGCCGCGGTCTAATCGGTCAAACAGAAATTGACACACCGCTGTTGATCGACTCTTGCAAATGGATTCATACTTTTGGTGTCAAGCAACCGCTTGACGTCGCTTATCTTGACGCAAAGATGCGGGTCATAAAGATTTCGAAGATAAATCCAATGCGCATCGCGATGCCGGTGCTCAAGGCCAAACATGTTCTTGAAGCAAGCGCTGGCACCTTCGAGAACTGGGGTCTCGCAGTGGGCCACACACTTGAAGCGCGTCGCACATGACGACCGAATCTTCGCACAACTCGCGAACAGCGACGAGTAGTGGTGTTCTCTTGCTTGTTGCTACGCCGATCGGCAATCTCGGTGACATGTCGCAAAGAGCAGTTGACGCGTTAAAAGAAGCAGAGATTATTTGCTGCGAAGATTCGCGTCACTCAGGCAAACTGCTGAGCCACTTCGGCGTCTCGGGCAAAAAACTAATCGTGATCAACGAGCACACCGAGTATGACGCCCGCGAA
>Ga0214919_10009038_pt1 | contig 12916 bp, 11 predicted proteins | sample LL1503_MetaG_FD_177994 | JGI IMG/M metagenome (GOLD analysis project Ga0214919, IMG submission 177994) | Freshwater microbial communities from Lake Lanier, Atlanta, Georgia, United States - LL-1503 | ecosystem: Environmental > Aquatic > Freshwater > Lake | place: USA: Georgia | collected...
CATATCGCTAGGGCAAAAGGCATGGCGGAGATTTCTAAATCTAGTGGCATTACTAGAGAGGCTCTGTATAAAGCACTCAAGCCGAATACAAAACCCCGTTTTGATACTGTATCCAAGGTTCTTGGCGCCTTAGGCATGAGAATTACAGTCCATGCTTAATAATTTGGAAAATAAAAAAGCCCCTAGATCTACTCTAGAGGCTTGGTGGGTCGGGCGGGATTGGCTTCCACATAACTTTGCTACACAAAGTTAGTGTCCACCGCTTTTCGCTTTGCTCAAAGTCGAACCAAGGTTCTCATCCAACACAACATATCAAATAAAAATAGCCCCAGAAAGGGCCATTTTTATTTGGTGGGTCGGGCGGGATTCGAACCCACGACCAACGGATTAAAAGAGTATTGTTCCACCTAAAAACTTAATTAATTCAATGGTTTAGAAGCGTCAAAATGCGGTGTGCAATGAAGTGTGTAATGGATTTATTGGTCAAATTGGTGGCCGAATTGGGATTCGAACTCTGGTTAATTGAGATTTAATATTTTTGAATTACTTGTGAGAAGTTGATTGAGCTATGATAATTTTTTTAAAATATTCAACCAAAATGTTCTCATTCTGCTTTTTGGAGATTAGGTAAATATCTGAATAAGTATTAAAGTTTTCAATAGGAATAAATTTTACATCTGCTCGATTATTCTGCATTGCAGATTTTCCTACTATAGTAGCACCCAATCCAGAGCCGACTAAACCTAAAGCAGTATGGATTTCCTGAGCATTATGTCTGAGAATTGGTATCTGACCATGCTCTTTGAGTAAGTTAATGACTATCCTTGAGAAGTTGCTTGCAGGATCATTTGGGTAACTGATGAAGGGCATCTCGTTGAAGTCTGATGCAGATAAGACAGTATTTTTTGCAAGGTAATGTGTTTTTGGGATTGCAGCAATTAGAGGGTCACGAATTAGCAATAAATAATCAATATCATCTTCCTTTTCAAAATTACCAATGTGCCTTATTAGACCAATGTGGATTAAGCCCTTTCTAATGTTTTCAATTTGATGATCCGAAAGAAGCTCTACTAAATCTATTTTGATATCAGGGTGATCTTCTCGAAATTCTCGCACTGAATTAGGTATTATTGAGAAAATAGTTGATCGGACAAAACCAACACTAAGCCACCCCTTATTTCCTTTTGCAATTTCCTTAGTCTCTTCTGTTAGCTTATCTAGGTTATTGAGAAATTCTTTTATTCTTGGATAAAAGAATTTACCTAGAGGCGTCAGATCCATCGGTCGACTGCCACGATTCAATAATTGGCCACCAAGAGCCTCTTCAAGTTGGGAGATTTGCATACTAATAGCTGTTGGAGCTATAAATAGCTTTTGGGCAGCAATTTTTCCGCTTCTTGACTCAACTGTTTCGCAGAAATATCTAAATTGTTTTAGATTCATAAAAATTGAACTTAAGTTCATATTATAGATATTGATATTGTAATTTATATAGCTCAGACTTGATAAATCTACATTGTTCCTTGGGAGGGGTATGGATCTTCAGCTAGAAGGAAAGAGCGTATTGGTAACAGGAGCGGGACGGGGAATTGGCAGAAGTATTGCAATGGCGTTTGCTCAAGAGGGTGCAAATATTGTGGTTAACGATACAAATCTCGAGGGCGCAGAGGAAACCGCTAACTTAGTCTCAAACCAGGGAGTTCGAGCACTTCCAATAGTATGTGACATCTCAAGTCTATCTTCTGTTTTAGAAATGTCAAAAAAAGTGTTTGCAGAATTTAAAAGTATCGAGGTGTTAGTCAATAATGCGGCAGTACGTAAAACGCATACCTTTTTTGTAGATACCGATCCATTAGATTGTGAACTAGAGTTCCGAGTTGCTGTATTCGGAACCATGAATTGCTGCAGAATTTTCTTGCCATCAATGATCCAGAATTCTTTTGGAAAAATCATTAATATCGGTACCGATGCAGCGCGTGTTGGCCAAGAGCGTGAGTGTAATTATTCAGCTGCAAAAGGGGCAATTCTCTCCTTTACAAAGTCCCTTGCTAAAGAGGTTGGTAGAAATAATATCAATGTTAATGCAGTTTCTCCAGGCGCAACAAATGCCCCAATGAGGCAAGAGAGAATTGAATTACTCAAGCAGAAAATCGGCGAAGAGAAGGTAGCCGAGCGAGAGGAAAAAGTAAAAAAAATGTACGCATTACGTAGAATCGGTGAGCCCGAGGATGTGGCAAATACAGTTGTTTACCTAGCCTCAGAGCCTGCTAGACATATTACTGGTCAGATCTTAAGTGTAAATGGTGGGTATGCAATGGTAGGGTGAACTGGGGTAATCTAGTTTTAATTTACTTATAAAAATTTCAAAAAATGGAGGGAGTTTTTTCATGAACTATGAAGATATTATTTACGAAAAAAAAGAGGGCATTGGTTGGATCACGATTAATCGACCAGAAACATATAACTCAATCGTTGGATTAACCATTAAAGAAATGCTTCATGCTGTTACCGACAGCGCTGAAGATCCTGAAGTTGGTGTGATCGTATTTACTGGTGCCGGTGAAAAGTCATTTTCCTCAGGCGGAAATTTAAAGGCATTAAATGCCAGATCATCTAACGATTGTAGAAATCATATGCGGCTATTTTCACATCTTGCGATAGCAATTCGCACTTGTGGAAAACCTGTCATTGCTGCAGTTAATGGATATGCAGTAGGGGCTGGACATGAATTACATGTAATGTGTGATTTAACTATTGCTGCAGACCATGCTAAATTTGGGCAAACAGGCGCCCGCATTAGCAGTGTTCCAGTAGCTGGAGCTACCCAGATGATGGCTCGCCTTGTGGGGGAGAAAAAAGCAAGGGAAATTTTATTCATGTGCAGGCAATACTCTGCCCAAGAAGCGCTGGCTATGGGCCTAATTAACCACGTCGTTCCGATGAGCGATCTATATCCTACGGTTAAACAGTGGTGTGGAGAAATTTTAGAGAAAAGTCCTGAATCACTAAGAATGGCTAAAACTTCTCTAAATCAGGAGTCAGATCAAAATTTATGGGGAAATATGTTCTCAGGATTTGAAATGCTTTCTTTGCATACAGGTTCCGAAGAATTTAAAGAAGGTACTTCAGCATTTATTGAAAAGAGAAAAGCTAACTTTAGACCGTATCGAAAAAAATAGTTACCTCTAATTTGATGGATGAGGTCAATAATTAAAGGAGTTCGATCATGAAAAACAGATGTTTGAAAATAGTCACAGTATTATTTCTAGGAATACTTTCTTTCAATGCTTTAGCCCAAAGTACAAATGAGAATTTTCCCAAAAAAACAGTTAAGCTTATTGTTGGCTATGGACCCGGTGGAAGTACTGATCTCATCGGCAGAGCAGTTGCGCAAGGTTTATCAGAGATTTGGGGCACTTCCGTAGTAGTTGAGAATAAACCGGGTGGAGATACTATTATCGCCTCCGAAATGGTGGCTAAATCTGCTCCCGATGGATACACCTTATTGGTTGCAAATAGTACAAATGCGACAAATGCAGCATCTGGCAGAAAATTGCCATACGACCCAGTTGGTGACTTTACTTCGATAGCGATGGTGGGTGCAGCGCCAAATTTATTGTCAGTAAATCCATCTTTTAAGGCAAATAATTTGAAGGAACTAATTCTATTTGCCAAAAATACGCCCAATCAATTTAGCTATGGAACTGTGGGTGCGGGATCATCTCAAAATCTTCTAATGGAATATTTTGCCAAAAAAGCTGGTATCCAACTTAATCATATTCCATATAAAAGTGGTGGAGCTGCGATCACTGACATTATGGGAAATCATTTGATAGGGATCCTGTCGGGCGTAGCTTCCCAAGAGCAATTCGTAAAGAGCGGTAAGTTGAAGCCGATTGTTTTTTTTAGTGAAAAGAGGTCACCAATCCTGCCAAATATCCCATCCATATCAGAAGATGGTTTCAAGGGGCTTAGCTCAGATTATTGGATTGGAATCATGGGACCACCAAAAATGCCCCAAGAGCTTGTAAATAAAATCAATGCTGACATTAATACTGTATTGAAGTCTGCAGAGATTCAAGAAAACTTTAAAAAACAAGGGGTCGAAACTATAAGCGGTAGTTCAAAAGATATGAGTGCGTACTATGCAAAAGAGTTGAAATTTTGGTCCGTATTGGCAAAGGAATTAGGTATAGATCAACCCAAATAATGTCTGACTTAAATATGACAAGTACGCCTTTTATAAGGGATTGCCTGGTCGTTGAATTGGGATCACGAGTTGCCGTTGGGGCTTGTGGAAGTATTCTTGCGCAATTAGGGGCAACCGTTATTGTCGTGGAAGGCTTGGAGTCAATAGTTAGTTTTGATACAAAGTTTACTTATAGAGAAAGTTTTTTAGCGGGCAAAAAGAGTTTTAAATTTAACGAGGACTCAAAAGAAGATCATCTTTATTTATCGAATTTAATTCGTGCTGCAAACGTTTTAATTTACTCAAGCGATATCGAACCGCATTTTTATGATTTATGCTGCTCATTGGAATCTGTATATCCGGTCAAGTGCGACATTACTGCGTTTGGGTCGTCAGGGCCGCTTGCGAATAAACCTTATTCAGATCAGGCTATTCAAGCGCTGTCGGGCGTGCTTGATAGTACAGGTGCATTAGATGACCTTCCAATTCTCATTAAGTATCCACTAATTGAATTTTCTTCTGGGATTTATGCGGCATCAGCAATATTGGCTGCAAAACGCCTTTATCAGAATTCTAAGATTCCACAACGCGTTGAAATTGCAATGTATGACATTGCTTTTTTATCAACTGCAAGCTTTTTGCCTGCTTATTTATCAGGTGGTAACCCTAAAAGAATTGGCAATCAACACCCGTCAATGGCTCCTTGGAATTTATACCCAACAAATGATGGCTGGGTTCTATTATGCGCAGGCTCTAATGATGAATGGTCAAGGGTGTGTAGAGAATTTAACTCACCAGAATTAATTTTGAATAAATTATTCGCAACACCATCGGATAGGGTTAAAAATATTAAGCTTATAGACGAGATTGTTGGAGGTTGGATAAGCTCAATATCTTCAGCAAAAGCGTTGAAAAAATTTTCTAACGCTAAAGTTTCATGTGGGCAAGTTTATTCTCTTAAAGATCTATTTAATGACGAATCATTGGCAACCTATGATTTTTTTGAAAATCTCAAAGATCCGATTAGTGGTCTTATGGCTCTTGTACCTGGAACCCTTTTTCATGGTTCTGTAAGTAAGGGTTTGTCAGCTAAAGTAATCCCGAAAATTGACCAGGATCGTGTCTTTGTTAGGGAGCTGGTGCCCCAGAATGTTAAAAAATCAGATAATACTCAAATTAGCTCATTAAAACCAATGGCTGATATTTTTGTTTTGGAAATGGGAAACTATACGACGGCGCCGCTAATTGGAAGACAATTAGGCGCCTTGGGCGCATATGTCGTCAAAGTTGAGCCTCCAAAGGGGGATTTATGTCGTCCACTCCCCCCTCATAAAGATGGTCAAGGATATTTTTTTACTCTAGGTAATTCTGATAAGTCGACGATAGTTATTGATTTAGCTACTGAATCAGGCAAATCAACATTTAGTGATTTAATTAAAAAAGCCGATATCTTCATTGAGAATTTAAAATCAGGATCCTTAGGTAAATTTGGATTTGATGATCAAATGTTATCAGAGCTTAATCCTAGATTAGTCCACTGCTCAATTACTGGTTTTGGTGCAAGGTCAAAGCTCGCTAATATTGCTGCAATGGATACCACTATCCAAGGGATGGCTGGCATGATGTTTTTAACATCAAGTGATAATGGGATCCCTTATAAGTCCGGGGTTTCGGCAGCAGATTTGACTGGAGGGCAGCTGGGCCTGGTCTCTGTACTTGGGGCATTGGAGTACCGAGATAAATTTGGCGTTGGTCAGCACATGGATTTGTCGATGCAAATGTCTGGAGCATGGCTAACTCAAACTGCATGGAATTATGTTACCCATTCAGCTAAGTATGAGATAGTGCAATGCAGTAATGGATTTTTATTGTGTGGGCATTCCAATAGTACAAAAGCTCAATCCCTGCTTGATGAAAGTGATAAATACCCGATTTATCTATTCTCACAATTACTATTAAAAATGAATATTGAATCAGTAGAAATATGCTCAATTAGACGGGCTGCTGAGAGTGAACAGACTTTGGCAAGAAAATTAATTAGTCACGGCAAGAATATGAAGGGTGTTGAATGGCCTTTGCTTGCTTGCCCCATGAAGTTTTCATCTATCAATATTGAGGTTGAGAGAGCTATTGGTGACATTGGCTCTGATGGTGAAAAGGTCTTAAGAGATTGGGGTATTGTGCTTTAGGACTTTAGATAATATTTTTGCTAGAGCCCTATTTAGATGTATGTGACTTAATAAGAATTAGATAGACTAGAGATTGGATGAATTGTGAATTCTTTAATTCAAAATAAAAGTGGATCAGCATTAGTGTTGACAATCAACCGCCCTGAAGTAATGAATGCAATATCAGGCCAATTAGCCCAAGATTTGCATAGCTCTATCTTATCCGCTGAGAATGATAAAAGCATTCGAGCCATTGTTATCACAGGCATTGGTGACAGGGCTTTTAGTACGGGGATGGATTTAAAGGAAAGGCGGTCTATGGACTCTGACCAAAAATGGGCTCAAAGCCGATTACTTTTTGATTTAAATACTGCGATCAGAAACTCTACTTTGCCGGTCATCGCTGCAATTAATGGGTGGTGTCTTGGTGGAGGCCTTGAGTTGGCAATCTACTGTGACTTAAGGGTTGCGAGTGATCATTCTCGTTTTGGTTGGCCTGAAATGACCTTGGGTGGATACCCAAGTGGTGGTGGAGCTGTTATGTTACCTCGAATTATTGGGGAAGCTAGGGCTAAAGAATTCTTCTTTACTGCACAAAAGTTGAATGCACAAGATGCATTAAAGCTAGGTTTGATTCATCAAATTGTTTCTAGTGATCATTTAATGAGTGCTGCTTTAGAATACGTATCAGGAATTGAATTAACTAGCCCCCTGGGTTTAGCTGGTTTAAAAAAATCAATGAACTCTGGGATTGATCTCCCATACGATGAAGCTGTAAGAGTCGATCAAGCTATAAGGCGACCACTTGAATCTACAGAAGATTATCAAGAAGGTATTCTTGCCCACTTTGAAAAAAGACGGCCAATATTCCAGGGTAAATAATCCCTTCATGTACGACTCGACACATAGTTAACACTTTATACCGGACACATACTTTACAGTTTTTGGCATAGGAGGGACCACTCTATGCCGTGGAATGAAAGTACGAAGATGGGCTTTATCGGCGTGTAAACCATGTGGTCGGTACCGGACGTAAAGCATGTGTCCGGTACGGACCATTTTTATTTGGTGGGTCGGGCGGGATTCGAACCCACGACCAACGGATTAAAAGAATATTGTTCCACCTAAAACGACTGTAAATTCAATAGCTTACAAGCGTTAAAATAGGGTGTGCAATGAAGTGTGTAATGGATTTATTGGTCAAATTGGTGACTAGTTTGGGATTCGAACTGTTTTAAACGGGTGAGAAAAACTACCGATAAAACTTGGTTTTGGTGCTAAATTGACAGTAGTTCAAGTAGCGAACTATTTTTTTAGGCCATTTATGAAAATTAAACTCATTGCCATATTACTCATTCTTATGCCTATTGCGGTGATGGCTCAGTATCCCGAACGTCCGATTACCTTTGTTGTGCCATTTGCAGCAGGCGGCGCAACTGATACACTTGCGCGAAATTTTGCAGAGCGCATGTCAAGAGGTGCAAAACAGCCAATTGTGATTGAAAACATTCCTGGTGCAGGAGGAACGGTTGGTTCGGCTAAGGTAGCAAAGTCAAAATCTGATGGCTATACTTTTCTGGTGGGACATCTCGGATATATGGCTGCAGCGCCAGGGTTATATAAACAGCTTGCCTATGATCCAGTAAAAGATTTTGACGCTGTTGCTCGCTTTCCTGATACGCCGATGGTATTAATCTGTGGACGGGAAAATCGACTTTCCAATATTAAGACTTTAATGGATTATGCAAGAGCCAATCCTGGAAAAGTTAATATTGCTAATGCGGGGGTTGGGTCAACCGGACATCTGGTAGCAGCATTGTTTGCAAGTTCTTTGAAAACTGATGTTACGCACGTGGCTTATAAAGGAAATTCTCAAGCGCTAACCGATATTATGAGTGGACAGGTTGACTGTATGTTTGATCAATCAAATACTGCTTTACCTCAGGTTCGTGGTGAGCGTGTAACTGCAACAGCAGTTACTTCTCGCGAGCGTTTGACGCTAATGCCATTAGCACCGACTTTAAACGAATCTGGCATCTCTGGATTTGAGGCCTCGACATGGTACGGTATTTACGCCCCAAAAGGTACTGATCGAGCGCAGATAAATTGGCTTCTTGCACAGTTTAACGAGGCTATGTCTGATGGTGTGTTTGTGGGAAAGTTGATTGAGCAGGGATATGTCCTCGTAAAACCAGAACAACGAGGCCCTGATGCCTTATCTGTGCATACCCGAAAAGAGGTTGATTTTTGGAAAAAGGTAATAACAACAGCAAATATCCCTCTTACCCAATAGGAGTTTTTGATGCTTAATGCACTCTCTAAAGAGACCCTTGATTTTTATAAGCGAACAGGTTATTACGCTCCTGTGAGAGTAATAACTCTCCAAGAAGCGAGCTCCTATCGCCAGCAACTAGAGGCTTATGAGCAGTTATCTGGAGCACCACTACAAGGTAGGATGCGAGTTAAGTCACACCTATTATTTACTTGGGCCGATAGTTTGGTCCATCATCCAAAAATTTTGAATGCGGTAGAGGATATTATTGGCCCTAATATTCTCTGTTGGACATCTAATTTTTTTATTAAAGAACCGATGAGCCCAGGTTTTGTATCTTGGCATCAAGATGCAGCATATTGGGGGCTTGAGCCAGATGATGTGGTTACTGCTTGGGTTGCGCTTACGGATAGTAATCTACAAAGTGGCTGTATGAAGGTGATGCCAGGAACGCATTTAGAGTCTCACATTCCCCATATTGATACATTTGATGAAAATAATATGTTAACGCGTGGACAAGAAATTGCTGTTGAGGTGGATGAATCAAAGGCCGCTAATTTAATGCTTGAGCCTGGCGAAATGTCATTACATCACATCAAATTAGTCCATGGGTCAGCACCCAATAATTCGCTAAATCGCCGTATAGGATTTGCCATTCGCTATATACCAACACATGTACGCCAGACTAAGCAGCGTGATTCGGCAATGCTATGTAGAGGCGTTGATTTAGATGGAAACTTTGATCTTGAACCTAGGCCATTAAAGGATATGGACGCCGCAGCAGTAGCCGCACATGCTGACGCTGTTGATCGTAAAGTTGCAGTTCTTCTTGATGGCGCAACCAAGAAAACACTTAGAGCTTAGATGCGATTTAAGGCGGCAATTTTAAAGAAAATTTCAGAGCCTTTAGAGATTGAGGAAGTTGAGCTTATTTCTTTGGCACCTGATGATGTTCTTATACGCAATTACGCTAGTGGTCTGTGCCATACTGATCTTGAGGTAATGCAGGGCAGTCTTACTTATCCACTTCCAATCGTACTTGGACACGAGGGGTCTGGCATTGTTGAGGAAGTTGGAAAAGATGTAACAAATATTAAACCAGGAGATCATGTCATTGCCTCTTGGAACCCGCATTGTGGGAATTGTTTTTACTGTGATCGTAATGAGCCAATACTATGCGAGCCATTCACGCGCGAACAGCCGCGTGGCAAGATGCTTGATGGTAGTTCGCGGTTACGATTAGGTTCTGAAACGCTATATCACTTTGGTACTGTTTCTTCGCATGCCCAATATTCAGTCGTTCCGAATTCTGGAGCTATTGTTGTGCCCAAGGGAATTCCGTTTGATCGCGCCTGTTTAATAGGCTGTAGTGTGATGACGGGCGTAGGGGCTGTCGTACGTAAGGCTAAAACTCAAGCGGGAGATTCCATTGCTGTTATTGGATGCGGAGCAGTTGGTCTCAATGCAATTCAAGGTGGGAAGATTGCGGGTGCAGAACGTATTATTGCGATTGACCAAGATCCAGCGCGCCTTGAAATAGCAGAAAATTTTGGCGCAACCCACTTAGTTATTGCAGGAGATCTAACAATTGATGAGGTAAAAAATTTAACGGCAGGAAGGGGTGCTGATGCTGTATTTGAGGCAGCCGGTGCTGAGAGTGCCCTACAACTTGCATTTGAAATTACCCGCCCCGGAGGACAGCTTGTCATTCTTGGTAAAACTGAGCAAAATCGTAAAGTTAGCATTCGATTTGGGTCAATGATGGGAGAAAAACGAATTGTTCGATCCTCGTATGGCGGAGCAAGGCCACAACGCGATTTCCCATGGCTTGCCAAGCTGTATCTAGATGGTCATTTGAAATTAGACGAACTGATTTCATTGCGCTTACCACTAGATAAGATTAATGAAGGGTTTGATGCGATGAAACGCGGAGAAGTAATTCGTGCTGTTCTTGAACTAAGCTAATGCGCCATCCTCCATTTTTAGCTGGTTGGATTGACCGTGAACATCAAGAATGTTCGATTGGTGATTTAGTGCTTGAGTCTGGTAAAGCCTTGCTTGATTGCCACCTTACTTGGGTCGAACATGGGTCTCGCAACGCAGAAGGAAATAACACAGTACTTGCTTGTTGCGCTATTGGCAGCTCACATCACCGTCTTGATTTTCTTATCGGTGAAGGTAAGGCACTGGATCCATCGCGTTTACATATCATTGTGATCGATGCGCTTGGCAATGGTCTTTCAAATTCTCCGTCAAATAGCCTCTTGCAGTCGGGCGCTTTATTTCCTGCTATCACTATTCGAGATATGGTGCAGAGTCAATATTGCCTTCTTCAGCTTTTAGAGATAACGCAATTACATTGTGTAATTGGCGCTTCAATGGGCGGTATGCAGGCTCTTCAGTGGGCGGTAAGTTACCCCGATTTTGTGAATAGTGTGATAGCTATGACTCCCATGGCCCGCACATCGCGCTGGTCTCAATTAGTCAATGAGTTATCTCGGCGCGCACTTTTTATTGATAAGGCATGTACTCGTGCTCGGTCACTAGAAGATGCTAAGCAGCTATGGCCAGTATTAACTCAACTCATAACACCATTAACCCCTGCAAGAATTGAAAATTTCCCCTCTCAAGATGATTTATTAGGGCACATTACTGAACTTGAGAATCAATTTTTAGAAAGTAGCCCAGACCCCTTTGATTGGTTAGCCCAAACACGCGCTTACGATGCACATGATTTGGGGGGAATTGCCAGATTTGGTGGAAATACCAATGCAGCGTTGGCATCAATTGCCGCACCAACATTGGTGCTCGCACCCCCTTTGGATCTGTATAACCCATCAGAATGTGCGCAAGCAGCAGCAGCGATAATCCCTAGCGCGCAATTTATTGAAATTCCCTCAATTTATGGACATCGATCTGCGGCTGGTGCTGATAAAGAGGCCGCAAATTTTATTAATCACGTAATAGTAGATTTTCTGGCAAAAATTTAAGTAAACATTAAAGTATGAGCCGCTTTAACTAATTTTATAAGGCAAAACAGAATGATGAATTTAAATAATAAAATTTTAATAACTTTACTAAATTTAATTTTTATTTATTTTTCGATTTCAAGTAGTTTTGCGCAATCGAATATCCGGCCAATCCAGATGCTAGTTGGTTTTCCGCCAGGGCAAGCTACTGATCTAATAGCACGCGTACTTGCTCAACAATTATCAAAGGAAATCAATAGACCGGTAATTGTAGAAAATAAACCTGGACAGGGCGGAAGCATTGCTTTGGGTATTCTTGCTAAGTCTCCAGCAGATGGAAGTGTCATTTCCTTTTCTGCACTTGCATCTTATGCAATTAACCCTCATTTGTATAAAAGTGTGCCATATGACACATTTCGAGACATTGCGCCGGTGGCCTTGGTCGCTGATATACCAGTAGTATTAGTTGCCAATGCAGACTTTAAACCTAAGACATTTACTGAATTTATTGCTTATGTAAAAGCAAATCCAGATACTGTTATGTATTCTTCATCTGGCAATGGCACTGTTTCACATTTGGGTATGCAAGATTTGAAAAAGCGTGCAGGCCTTGAAATGTCCCATATTCCTTACCAAGGCAGTGCGCGTGCTATGGCTGATCTTGTTTCAGGGCAAGTGCAAGTTGGAATGGACTCTGTAAGTGCGACCAAGCAATTGATTGATGCTAAAAAGCTCAATATCTTAGCTGCAGCATCCCTCAAACGTTTGCCGATGTTTCCAGATGTGCCTACAATTAGTGAATCAGGGTTTCCTGGTTTTGAAGTTGCTGCTTGGGTTGGAGTTTGTGCTCCGGTAGGTACGCCAATGACTGAGCGAGTACGCTTAAATCAAGCGATTACTAAGATTGTTAATTCATCTGAATTTAATGAAAAATTAAAAACAATTGGAGCGATACCTCACCCGAGTTCTATCGAAGAATTTACTAAGTTCATAAAATCTGAATATGATCGCTGGGGAATCATTGTTAAGGCTACTGGTGCAAGTGTAGAGTGAAAGCTAGATTATTTGGTGCTTTTTGGTCCCAGGTTCAAGTTCTGGTAGCCTTACCAAGATTTTCAATCTCCCCCACAGAGTCGAACCCATTACTCACAAGAAAACACCTAGTGTGCAAAGAGCTAATCAGCTTGAACGCCAAGATCTATATGGGATTGATGGGTAAAACAGCGGATTAGTGGAAATTGTTCCAGGCTAGGATTATGAAACGGCCCGCAAAGCCCTATCCTATATGGTGGGTCGGGCGGGATTGGCTTCCACATAA
>Ga0214919_10009039_pt1 | contig 12916 bp, 10 predicted proteins | sample LL1503_MetaG_FD_177994 | JGI IMG/M metagenome (GOLD analysis project Ga0214919, IMG submission 177994) | Freshwater microbial communities from Lake Lanier, Atlanta, Georgia, United States - LL-1503 | ecosystem: Environmental > Aquatic > Freshwater > Lake | place: USA: Georgia | collected...
CGCCATTGCAAGCAATGATGTGGTTGCCCTATCTTCAACAAATCTGGCTGTCTTGAATTTGGCTCAAGTTCAAGCGCTAAGCACTAGACAAATTGCGGCATTGACTACGGCCCAAATTGTTGACTTGAACACTACGACATTGAGGGCCTTGACGGCCAAGCAAGTCGGTGCCCTTGAGTTAGCCGATATTCCGTTGCTCGGCAGTGGCAAAGTGACTGTGCTCGTCAAAGAGCAATATCAAGCCTTGAGCGCAGCACAAATAGGCCAACTGACAACAGCTCAATTGGTTAGCCTTGGATCTTCTGTGCTTAGCCAGCTGAAAGCTGAGCAATTGTCAGGTTTGAGTGTGGCCAACATCAATGATTTCATGACAGATGCGTTGACTGCCTGGAACAACTTGCAAGTGTCTGGCTTGACTACAGATCAAGTGAATACGCTTAGCACGGTGGCTTCTTCAGCATTGAACAGCTCTGTTATTGGCGGATTGACAACGAGCCAAATTGTCGCTTTGAATACGGCGCAAGTGTCAACCCTGAGCAGCATCCAAGTTAAAGCTTTGACTGCTAAACAGTTGGCTGCATTTGAGACCCGAGATTTGGCGGTCTTGAAAACTGCGAATATCGCCGTTTTGAACAGCACCCAATTGGGTGGACTGACCACTTCTCAAATTGTGAATCTGAGCACTTCCTCTTTGTCGAGTTTGAGCAGTGACGCATTGGTGGGCTTAAGTTCCAGCCAAATTGTGGCCCTCAGCACTGATCAAATTTCAAATTTAACGTCAACGACCATCAAAGCGCTGAATGCAAGTCAGTTGTCTTTCATTCAATTGGGCGATATAGCTGTGCTGAGTACAAGCAACTTTGCTATTTTGAGTAGCATCCAGGTTCAGGGTTTGAGCACGGCACAGATCGCAAGCTTCACAACCAGTGCATTGTCTGCGCTCAGCTCGCTTGGTATGCGTGGACTAACGCCCTCGCAAATTCAGGCCTTGACAACGCAGCAGGTGTCCAATTTGTCGAGCACTTTTGTATCAGGATTGACAAGCGCGCAAATTCGGTCGCTCGAAACACGCGACTTCTTGATGTTAAGTACAGCCAGCGTGCAGTCTCTAACCACGGCTCAGATGCAGGGACTGTCCACAAGTCAGTTAAAGTCACTGACCTCGTCTCAAGTAGGTGCGCTCACTTCTGCACAAGTGGTTGCATTGTCTACTACACAGACTATGGCTTTAACTTCTACGCAGTTTGCGCAGATTACTGATAAAGGTGGAAAATTACACTCCCCAATTGTTCTAGACCTAGACGGCAACGGCATCCAAACATTGAGTGTGAATGCTGGGGTGAACTTTGATTTGTTGGCCAACGGCCTGCCTGTTCAAACGGGCTGGGTGGGTGCTGGTGATGGTTTGCTGGTAATGGACCGCAACCAAGACGGCAGCATCAACGATGGCTCAGAACTGTTTGGTACTTCAACCGTCATGGCCGATGGCAGCAAAGCGGTAGACGGCTACCAGGCGCTTGCCCAGCTAGACACCAACCAAGACGGTGTGATCAGCAGCGCTGACGCACAGTTTGCCAAGTTGGGCGTGTGGGTAGACGGCAATGCAGATGGTCAAACGGGGGTTGGCGAGGTTAAATCGCTGGCTCAATTGAGCATTACACAGTTGAGCCTGAACGCTCAGGTGACCACCGACACCAACAACGGCAACTTGGTGGGCTTGACCTCAAGTTATCAGACCACCGATGGGGTTAACCATACCGCTGCAGACGTCTGGTTTGTGGTGAAACCGGCGCAGCCGTCGCAAGCTATCCAACCAACGCAACCTACAAGCACAAACCGACTGGCCCAGGCTATCGGACAGTTTGCAGGCGCCAAGGATGAGGCAGCGCAGGCAAATAGGGGTGAAGACCTGGCGAATGTGAGCAAGGCGGACGGGCAGTTGATGCTGACGACTCAGATGGTGGAAGCCATGAGGGCCTTTGCTGCACAGGATGCTGTACTCAGGATAGGCTCGATAGGGCAGAGCACTGCTAACAGCATGGCGAATGCAGGCAGCCTGGCAGTGGGAATTGCGGGCGATGAAAAAGTTAAAACTAGAAACTCAACCGATGCTGATGTGTCTGGTTTGTTTATAAGATAAAAAAGTTTTTAACTAGGCTGAATGACACATTTTGTAGCTCAGTAGTCTCAACCTGTAAACTAGACAATGGGGTATGTTTAAGTGTACGATTGTCTCTCACTGAATAGCTTTGCAATCAAGTAATTAAGTACTATGAGAAGAATTCAGAACAATTAATATAAATTTCAATAAGTAAAAGAAAATACTACTATTAATGTAAGTAAAAATTTATGATGAAGGAAGTATTTTGAAAAATAAAGAATCCATATTTAGAAATAAAAGTTCAAAAAATATCTACTGAATGAAATTAATAATATGATACGAACACGTCATGGAGCTCATCGAGAAACATCAATAAATTTTTTTGAAATTTGTAAAGAACAGCTTATCTCAAATGGATATTTACCACACGAAACATTATTTATATTTCCAGCAGGGGGATTAGGAGAGTTTACATATATTCTTTCTCTAAGTAGCGAACTTCGTAAGGAATCAAAAGTAGCTATTTTTCTACCAGATAATAAATTAGATTTTTCATTGCTTTATCCTGATTCTGCTGATATTTTTATATCTTATCCTTCACAATGTACTAAATATTTAAGTGAGCTGTATCTAATAAGTATTAAAAAACCTGGTTACCCTTTTGTGCCATATACAGATTACATTGCTGATGGACGATTTAATATAGAGTTGGTTAGTAAAGAGGGTAGGTTAACATTGAAAGAAGGATACGCCTATTTATTAGGATTGCCACTAGGAACAACTGGTAAAAATGTTAAGGTTCCAAAATTAAGTAGTGCCGAAGAAATAAAAATATCGTCTAATAAAAAAAATATTCTCATTATCCCCCACGCTAATAGTCATAAATCATTGCCTGATATAGTGTGGGAAAATTTAATTTCATCATACGATCATAATAAATATAATTTCCATATAGAAAATACTAAATTAACAAATAATTTTCCATCTCAGGTTACTTTTATTAAACTTGGTATTAATGAATTATTAAAATGTCTTAGTAGATATGATGGTGTAATAGCTCTTAGAAGTGGTCTAGCAGATTTAATATGTTCGGTAAATTCGACAGAACGATGTAAAATTGCAATAATTTATCATATTACAGAAAACCCTCCCTTTGCAGAACAAAAATATAATCATACAAAAGGAGTTTCTTTGAAAGGACTTGCATTGACAAGAATATATTCCACTGATGAAAAAATAAAAGATTTTGAAGTAGATGGCGATAACTACTTGAATAATAATTATAAAGAAATAATAGAATTTATCTCATGAATTAAGTAAAGTTGATTTCGGATAAGTCACTTACACATGAAATCTCCCTAAGCGCATAAATACCAATTTTATTAGTTTGAATGAAACCGCTTTTTAAAAATATTTGTCTACATGGCCCGTTATGCAAAGTTTCAATTAAAGCGCCAATTATAATTTTATTATCGTTCAAAATTTTATTTGAAATAAATTTTAAAGCATGAACGTCAATATCTAAACCTAAAACCCTGCAGCTTAGGACATATTGTCGAATAACACCATTTGAGTACACCAAAGCACCTACAACTCCATACTCTGACAACCGATCAGATACTTGAATACTAAATATTTCACCTTCCTCATTTAAAAATTTCGTAAGCCCCTCTGCAGTCCATTTTAGTCCAGTAGTATTGAATTGATTTGTTTTATTAATTAACTCAAAGACTCTAGAAAAATCTTTATGTAAGGATGATTTAACATTTGAAATAATAATTTTAATTTTCATATCTCTAAGGAAATCATCTCGACTCATTTGTTTTTGCAACTTATTTCTAGAAACTATACCTCTGTAAGATTGCTCTCTTAACTTTGATTCATTATTTAAAGTGAACCTATTTGTTTCAGAAGACCATAGCAAAAATCTTTTTGTTTCATATGGATTTCCACCAATTACTCTAACCTCTGGGTGCACAGTTCTTACTTCAGCACGTTCAACAGGATTGTCGTCAACAAAAACAACACTTTTTGCAGTTAAAGAGAGTTCTTCTAATAATTCGGACATACTTTCTGACTTTGATTTCCAACTAATCTTTGGAGATAAAAAATCTTCAAACTGAATCCAATTAATTGGTACAACTCTTTTCCATCGATCTCGAACAAGTTGCTCATCATTTTTTGAAATTATTGAAACTGGAATACCTCTTCTTCTTAAGATTTGAACTGTTTCCCAGATACCAACAACCCATAAATGGTAATCTGGCCATTCAATACCATCTTCGTAATGCTGCGCAATTTGACCTCTCCATAGTGTATTATCTAAATCAAATACTACAAGTTTAACTACATCAATTTGATTATTTACTCTATAAATCCATTCAAGTTGATTAAATAATAGACGGCGAAAATCATCCGATTTTAGACCATATAAGTCTATTAAATTAGGTACTGGTTCGATTCTTCCTGTTTCAGGATAGGACCATTTCGGTGAATTCTCATGAGACGACCATTCCGATGCGGTTGTACCATGTGAAGTAAATGAGAAAAAATCATCATGAAAAAATCTTTTTCCAAATGTTGATGCAATATTTTCTGTATCTCCAATTATTGAATTATTGTACTCGCTAACAAATATTGCTAGATCTTTATTTAATTCAGATATTACCCATGATAAATCATGAGTAGTGCCTATTTTATTTAAACTAGGAGAATTAATTGATTGAGGTACTATAAAATTTGAGACAACAGTAAGAATTGAATAGCAAATATTATACTTCATCGCATATTTTAAAATTATCATTAAACGTTCTTTAGCTCTTTCATAAGTATTTAAGTAATTAATAAACTCATTTGGTTTAATAATTATTATTTCGTCGCCAATAACTGATCGTAAGGGGATTTGAATATATGATAATTGATAATCATTAATGTTATCAATTTCTGGTAGCTCTGACATAAAACTATGATGAACATAGCTGACATCTAAATTGGGAATAAGTCGATTCCAGTTTTCTTTAAATTCTAAGCTATTACATTGACCAATTAATAATATTTTTTTTAGATTTGTGCTGGAAATTTGTAATTCATTTGGGAATAAGTATTCATTTGCATCCATTGTTAAGGCCTAAAATATAAAATTATAATTGTGAATTTACTATTTAATTTAATTAAATGATAAATTTATTATTAAGCGATAAATATTACCGTATTTTTTTTGCAGCATTACCCAAAAAAACTTCATTTGATTCAATATTTTTAGTGATAATTGCACCTGCACCAACTATGGCATTTTCTCCAATTGTTATTCCCGGTAATATGATTGCACCTGCACCAATAGAGGCCCCTTTTTTTATTAAAGTTTTTAAAAATTCTTTAGGATAAATTTTGGATTTAGGGTATTTATCGTTTGTGAAGGTCGCATTAGGCCCAATAAAAACATTATCTTCAATAGTCACACCATCAAAAAGGTAGACTCCATTCTTTATTGTGACATTGTTGCCAATTGATACATCATTCTCAATAAAGCAATGAGAACAAATATTGCATTCATTACCTATCTTTGCTCCAGACAGGACAACGCAAAATTGCCATATTTTTGTGCCTGAGCCTATATTATTTGAATGAACATCAGAAAGTTGGTGCATAAAAAAAATACTCATAAATTACTCATCAAAGTTTGGCCATGCAATTGGTAAATAACGTGTTGGGGTAATGTTAAAATGGTAACCTAATAGATTTAGTTTATTTATTGTATGTGAAGAAGGAGTCTCCTTAAATAATAAACCAGTAATATAAGAGAATGATTTCCCTGTAATTTCACATACTTTGTTATGCAATTGAATTTGTTCAATAGTTTTATCGAATCCTAAATTTCCAAGCTTAGCTTCTTGATTATTCCAATCTGGGTTGTAGAAATCGTTAAAATTTTTAATGGCATAAGAAGGCAAACCCATACCTAACGCAATTTTTCGTATTTCACGTTTTGAAAAAGTATAAACATAATTAAAAGCCTGATCTTCCCACCAGTCCATATAGCTACTAGTTACTTCATCATTAGTTATGGAGTTCCTTATTACAACCTTTTCTCCAATCGCATCAGTTGGAGTTATTTCTCTATGAAAGTTATCATTACGTTTAATGGGCCAGTCAATGACTGGGTCTTGAGGTTCAATAAAAAATACCCCTTTTTTTGCCACCCTTAGCATTTCGTATATAGCCATCATTGGTCGTGGCATGTGATGTAGTGCTTCTTTGCAGAGCAAGTAATCAAAAGAATCATTTTCAAAAGGTATAGATTCTGCATTGATGGCCAGATACTTATCAACTTTACCCGCATTGAAAGCAACCTCAAGGTTGGAACAATCTAAGTTTGAAGCCATAACATCATTCACTCCCCTTAGCTTTAACATATATGCATCGTGACCTAGAGCATCTCCAAGTGTGAGCCATGAGGCTGGTAGATTAGAGAAACAATCTACAAAATCAATCATTCTCTGATAACGCCAACCTCCAACTGTAGAATCTGGAAAATCTTGATAAATTTGATGTTTATCTACGTGTTCAATTTCTACTTGTATTTTCAAATCATTTGATCTTTTAAAAATTGATTGATTTATTATAGCTTCTTTGTAATTTGGACTAATTTCTAAACATTTATTAAGATGCAGTGCACTTTGTTCAATAAAGCCGTTTTGTAAATATAAGAGACTAAGTAAATGATGTGCATGATGTGACCTTGAATCCAGTTGTATTATCTGTTGGTAGCAATCATGTGCTTTTTGAAACTGATTCAACATGTGATATTGACTAGCTGTATGAAGTAGATTTTTGATTTGGTCATTCATAATTTTAGATAATAAAATCATTCCGAATAAATAAGATAGTTAATTTTATCATTCATGATTTTTAATATATTTTCACAACGAGCATCAACATGATATTTGTTGAGATAACTACCAATCCTTTCAATTAATCCAGATGTACCTTGATTATCAAAATATTGATTAGCTTGATTTTGTAATTTTTTAGGTTCAACCAAATCAATAACGTCGTAAAAAAATATGTCTTTAGGAAGGTCAGTTGATTCAAAGATAACTTTATAGAAAGAAGGTACTAGTGGAATACCACCTGTGATTAAACAGTTGAAAACGCGAATTGGCATCCCGCTTAAAACTGGGATGATCCAGTGAGTTTTGTGTTGACTCCACTCATCTAGATTTTCAATATCACTACTTAATTTGTAGGAATTGTCAGCAAATTTGATACCTGGAAATTTTTGGTTTAATGTAGTAATTGCACGATTTCTGCGAGGATAAGCAGCATAAAAAACATGTGGACCATAAGGCTCATTTTTTCTATTTTGAAGTAAAGTGACATAGTTATCTAAGATAAACTGGTTAGACCATTGGTTTGCGCCAACAAAAATGGGACCCAACATGAAAGGGTTGAAATGACTAATTGTGTAAGTGTTTTCAGAGGCTACCGGAATATAGAAGTCACAATAAACTGCTAATGTACAGCTCATTTCAACCCAATGTTGTGAATCCCAATCCCAAATTACAAATAAACTACATTGCTTATTTTCGAATAGACGCTTATAATTCTCTAGATGAACACCAATATCATTATTCAATAATATATATATACAATTATTTGGCAATGTTTCAATTGGATGGTTCAAAAAATCTTCTTCGAGTACATAATGATATGAGCTATTTTGTGCAATTTTTAAATGCTTTAAATGGTGACCAAAATAAATTTTTGTGTCTAAATTAAATTTAGAATGTTGAATTTTTTTACGAGTTTCTAAATATTTTTTAATTACTAGATGATCTAATGACTCAGATCCAAGCATAGTATGCAGTTGCTTTTGATTCTCTGCAATATTTTTAATCACCTGTTGTAGCATATTTACTTAAAATAAAATTGAAAATTTCAGAGCGAAAATTGATTAATCGAATTAATTACTATTCCGATCTCTATATTAGTCATAGTTGGATCCATCGGAATACTCAAAATTTGATTGGATAGTAACTCAGATAAAAATAAAGGTTGACTTGTTCTGAAAGATAAATTGTCACTATAAGCTACTTGCAAATGACAAGGTGTTGGATAGTGAATTAATGTTTGAACTCCATCTTTATTTAATTTTTCAACTAAAGCATCTCGATATTCAGTTTTAATTACAAATAGATGCCATGCCGTTAACACTTGATGTTCAATAATAGGTAATTGACAAAGAGAGTTATTAATTTCGGATATATATCTAGCAGCAATCTGAGCCCTCAATTGGTTATCAAAGTCAAGTCGTTTAAGCTTTACGCGTAAAATTGCGGCTTGAATTTCATCTAGCCTAGAGTTATAACCTTTAAGGATATGCTTGTAACGAAAAGTTGAGCCATAATTTCTCAAGCTCCTTAGCGTGTTTGCAAGTTCATCATCATTAGTAGTAATTGCTCCGCCGTCCCCTAAAGCCCCAAGATTTTTTCCAGGATAAAAACTGAATGCAGCAGCATCAGAAAGCGATCCGGTCTTTAATCCGTCAAGAATTGCACCATGTGCTTGTGCTGCGTCCTCTATAACTATAAGATTATATTTATCTGCAATTATTTGAATTGCTTTCATATCTGCAGGTCTTCCAAACAGATGAACTGCAATAATCGCTTTGGTGTTCTTAGTAATTGATTGTTCTATCAACTCAGGATCAATGTTAAAGCTATCAATATGCGGGTCAACACCAACGGGGGTTGCTCCTGTGTATGATACTGCTAACCATGTTGCTATAAATGTGTTGGCAGGAACTATTACTTCATCTCCTGTCCCAATTTTGTAAGCTTTAAGAATTAAGTGTAATGCGTCTAGACCATTACCAACACTTACACAATTCTTTACGCCACAATACCTAGCAAATTCATTTTCAAAGTTTATTGATTCTTCACCTAATATAAATCGTCCACTTTCCAAGACACGATTAATAGCATCCTGAATTTGGGGTGCGAAAGAGTCATTTATTCTCTTAATGTTCAAAAATTCAACCATATCACTCCAACCTTTTTTTCATAAAATCAGATTTGTTTCGGAAATAATCATCTTCAGAATAGAGATTCGATGCAAGTACTAGGCATACTGAGCCAGAAGAGAAATTATCAAGTTCTCGCCATATCATAGGGCAAACAAACAAGCCTTGATAGGAGCGATTAAGATGTACTCTTTTTTTATGCTCACCATCGTCCAAAACTACATCAAAACTACCAGACATTGCAATAATCAATTGATATAAATTCTTGTGAGCGTGCCCACCCCGTTCTGCTCCCCCTGGAACATCGTATAAATAGTAGACACGTTTAATTTCGAAAGGAATTTGATTGTTTTCTTCGATGAATGTAAGATTTCCTCGTGGATCACTAATTTTAGGTAGTTCGATAATTTGACAATTGTTAATAGTTCGCATAAGTAATTCCTTCATTTAAATATATATAGATTTCAATAAAATAGAAAATACAAAAATTATAAAGGTTTGAAAAGTATATTCATAATTTGAAGAAATTCAACAAAGAATCAATCCAACCATTATTTTCTTCATGAACTAATTCAATTAAATCTGTTCCTAAACTTGCCAAAGTGAAGGTGGATTTATAGGTATGTGATGGATATAAAATAACTCTTTTAGATGAGGATCCATTTGTAATATCCGCCATACCTGAGCGTAGAATAATTGAAAATCCACATAAATTAATAAAAGGAACAATTACTCCAAGTTCAAGTTGTGTATTTTTAAAATTATTAAAACTTCTGGAATTATTTGTATCAATGATAACTTTAAAATTATTATTAATTAGAAGTTCAGCTAAATCATTAATGAATTCAATGCTATTCCATTTAATGGTATTTGTATCTGGAAATATTATTACAGTTTTTTGAGATTTAAGACCCATATCATTAAATAACTGTAATGCTTTCGAGTCTTGCAAACTTGTAGAGTGGTGATAATTAATAACAATATTAGAGTCTAAATTAAGATGAATTTTATAAAGATCATACAAAGAAATTCCTTTTTGAATCCAATTGATTGCATCTGAACCAAAACCAGGATGCACAATACTCGCTAATTGATTTGCGAAGAATCTTTTATCAATTTTATCTAAAAATACTATATATGGACCATTGCAATAAATTTCTGTAACAATCTGAAAAGATTGTTGGTCAAGAAATTTTACTTTATTAGATTCAAATGAAAAAAGATTAATTACTTTTTTATGTGCAGAAAGATATCCTGAAGCAGCAATATATACTTTTTTTCTTCGATATTTTTCGAATGACTTAATAAAGCCCAGAGGTATATAGGTATCACCTATTATATTTGCTGGAGGCAATATAAAAATATAATCATCAATAGTAAATTCCGGAAAAATTTGATTCCATAAGTTGAATTCGGCATTAATTGATAAATTATACATTTTAATAAGTAAGATATTATTTATTACAATCAATTATTAGTTCAATCTCATCAAGGCCTTTATTTCTACTGATATTCAATGCTATTGCTGTTTGTAAACCACTTACTTTTGAATCATTTATTAAAATACGTTCGCCAGTTGGTAAGTCGGATATGACTTGATCAAATCGTAATTGATACTTTATTAGCAAATCAATTGTATGTTTTGTGTAAGCAACATCTCTCGCAGTTAATAAAATAATTGTGTCGATTATTGGTATCGATTCCCAGAATTCTTTAACGCCTGGAAGTAAATTTTCCTGACCACAAATGTGCCCATTGTGAGTAACGATAGTTCCATCAATGTCTATGAGCCACAGGTGAGGTAAAGGGCTCAAGGTTAGGCTTATGCCGCTGGGAGTATTTGAAGTGCTCATAACTTGGAGCGTCCCGTCTCGAGCCAGTAAAGCCCTAAATAGAAAGATGCAATCACTGAGTCAATATCGTCTTTGGCATAGCCCGATAAAGCCAACCAAATCAACCCATGTAGCACTTCAATCCTAGCCAACTCATTGCCAAAATAGTCTGAAAATATATCGAGTGCAGTTCCGGCATACAGAGGCTCTTCATAGAGAACTTCAACGGTTTCATGGTCAATGTGAAGCTTGAACTTGCGTCTGTTAAATGCGTCATACCCACCTACAGCAGAGTAATAAACCTTGGCAAAGTCGTACCAAGGATCTCCCATGATTCCAGGTTTAGAGAAATACCCCCTTGGATCAATGAACCAACTACGGAGTTTGTCATCGACCAAAGTGTTTGAAAAAGTTGCGTCGCCGTGAATTGGACAGAAGAAATCTGGCTGCAGATATGGCAGTAGACTTTCAATTGTTCCTTGATATCTTTCTGAAAATACGTTCCGGCACTTCTTTCCATTCACAGTCATCGAGTCACGTTCAAAGCCAGGAATAATGGAGGACACACTCGCAACACGATCTATAGTTTTCTTGACATACACATCAAAAATGTCTTCAGGTTGAGTAGGGGCATGTTTTTTGTCATGCAAAGAAATCAATGAGTCCAGGTAGTCTGCGAAAACTGCGCGTTGTTCACGAAGAGACAAATCTTTGATTCTGTATAGGTGCTCGCCTTTGACTCGTTCCATGACAAAGGGACTAGAAGAAATGACACGCGGAATTCGTCTAAAACCTAATTGGCTAGATTGCTCGTACCAATCCAGTTCCTTCTCAATCAGGGATTGGTAATTGGGGTCAATTGCCCGCTTTTCAACGGTATGTTCATTAATCGTTACTTGATTAAAAAATCTTGAGAATCCTGCTGCGTCATTTTCTTTTTCAATGGTGGCGAAATCACCTAATTCTTGAAGATTAGGGCAATCGAGAACATCGAACTCAGTTAAGTTGGCTGCTAGCCATTTAACGAATTCACCTGAAGTGGGTGGAGTAGTTAGCAACTTACGTTTTGGGAAATAAAATAGACCAGGAATACCGTCGGTTGCAGAGGGGCTTTCATGCAATTTACCATCTGAGGAAAGTGACCAACGGCATGTAAATGCGGAGCTAATGCAAACCACTGGTTTAGAAGTTTGTGGCCAAGCTGGAAGGTCGCCCACAATTAAGTCGCTCCATAACAATATGACCGGCATATCTTCATGGATATCTATCAAAGCTTGTGAAATACCTGACGCTGTTCCAGAGCCTGAAGCTTTGATCAGTGAGTGTGTAACAGACGGCTTGTTAACTTGAAGATATTTTTCTAGCTGTTCAAATGCGTAATCTCCGATAATAGAAAAATTAGCATCAGGGAACCGATCGAACAGGTGGTAGAGCAAGGGCTTGCCGTGAACTGACACTAGACATTTCGGCTTATTCCATGTGTGATGTCTAAGACGACTACCACGGCCACCGGCCTGTACGATAATGTGAATCTGAAAAGCGCTCATAAAAAGTTGCCTCTGAGTAAATCGTGAACATGAACAATACCAACGGGGCAACCGTTCTCTGTAGCAAAGACAGAAGGAATTCTTTTAACGCTGAACAAATGAGTTACATCAGATATCAACGCATCTGGACTGATTTGATTGGGCATAGGAAACATCAGATCATCAACACATTGATCAATGGTGGAAGCTGAGAAATGACGTCGTAGATCTCCATCTGTGAAAATACCAACCAGAATATTTGAGGTGTTCACTACGCCTACACAACCGAATCTAGTTCTGGTCATTTCCAGAACTGCTTTTCCAATACTCTCCCCGAGTTTCATGATGGGAAGTTCATCACCCGAATGCATAATGTCCTGAACTCTCATGAGTTTGTGGCCTAATTTGCCCCCAGGATGGAATTCTCGGAAATGCG
>Ga0214919_10009041_pt1 | contig 12914 bp, 8 predicted proteins | sample LL1503_MetaG_FD_177994 | JGI IMG/M metagenome (GOLD analysis project Ga0214919, IMG submission 177994) | Freshwater microbial communities from Lake Lanier, Atlanta, Georgia, United States - LL-1503 | ecosystem: Environmental > Aquatic > Freshwater > Lake | place: USA: Georgia | collected 2015-03-15
GTACAGAAGCCACCCAAGATAATGACCGTGTTATAAGGATCAATATCGAAGAGCAAATGAAAACCTCTTACATCGATTATTCTATGTCGGTGATAGTAGGTCGTGCATTACCTGATGTGAGAGATGGTTTTAAACCGGTTCACCGCAGGGTTTTATATGCGATGAGTGAATTGGGTAACAATAGCAATAAAGCGTATAAGAAATCGGCTCGTATAGTGGGAGAAGTAATGGGTAAGTTTCACCCACATGGTGATACTGCTATTTATGATACACTAGTTCGTATGGCACAGGAGTGGACCATGCGTTACACTTTAGTAGATGGTCAGGGTAACTTTGGTAACCAAGATGGTGACCCACCAGCTGCTATGCGTTATACCGAGGCAAGGCTTCAGAAAATTTCAGAAGCCATGTTGGACGATTTGGAAAAAGACACTGTCGATTTTCAATTAAACTTTGACGATAGTTTATCTGAGCCTTCTGTATTACCATCACGAATTCCTCAATTACTTGTCAATGGTTCTTCAGGTATTGCGGTAGGTATGGCCACCAATATGCTTCCTCATAATTTAGGAGAAGTGGTGGATGGTTGTATTGCCTATATTGATAACAGAGATATTACAGTAGAAGAATTAATGCAGTTTGTAAAAGCACCCGATTTTCCAACAGGCGGTGTGATATACGGAATGGAAGGCGTGAAGCAAGGTTTAATGACAGGTCGTGGTAGAGTGGTGCTTCGTGGAAAATGTAATGTAGAAACAAAAGCCAATGGTCGTGAATTAATTGTTATTAATGAAATTCCTTATCAAGTTAATAGAGATAATCTAACAGACCGTATTGGACAATTAGTTGTTGATAAAACTATCGATGGCATTACGCACGTAAACAACGAAAGTAATAAGCGTGAAGGAACGCGTATTGTAATTGAACTTCGCAAAGACGCAGTAGCGCAAGTAATCATTAATCAATTATTCAAGTTTACTGAATTACAAACTAGCTACGGTATTAATAATGTGGCTTTAAGCAAGGGCCGCCCTAAAATTTTAAACTTACGCGATTTAACAAGCGAGTTTATTGAGTTTAGAATGGAAGTGGTTATTCGTCGTGCAAAATTTGAATTAAAAAAAGCACAAGAGCGCGCACATATATTAGAGGGTTATTTAATTGCCTTAGACCACTTAGATGAAGTGATTCGTTTAATTCGTAGTTCGGCTAACCCAGAAGCGGCTAAGGAAAGTTTAATGAATGCAGGTTGGGGTATTTCTGATATTCAAGCGAAAGCTATATTAGAATTGAGATTGCAACGTTTAACAGGCATGGAGCGTGAAAAGATCAAAGAAGAATTTGAACATTTAATGCAAATTATAAAATCTTTAAATGAATTATTGGGTAGCGAGCATTTACGTTTTGAATTAATTAAAACTGAATTACTAGAAGTAAAAGAAAAGTTTGGTGATGCCCGCAAAACTGAGATCCAATATTTAGCTGATGAAATGAAATTAGAAGATTTAATTGAAGAAGAAGATGTGGTGATTACTATTTCACATTTAGGCTATATTAAAAGAACTGCAGTATCTGAGTACCGTCAACAAAAAAGAGGTGGACGCGGTGCAATGGGTACTAAAACAAGAGATGAAGATTTTGTAGAGCATTTGTTTATAGCCTCTACTCATGATACCATGTTGTTCTTTACTGAAAAAGGAAGATGTTTCTGGTTGCGTGTATATGAAATTCCAGAAGGTGAAAAAACAAGTAAGGGTAGAGCAGTACAAAACTTAATTCAAATACCACCGGACGATAAAGTAAAAGCTATTATTGAAGTGCGCAAATTGGATGATAAAGAATATGTACAAAATCATTTCATAATACTTTGTACCAAGCGTGGTATAATCAAGAAAACTTGTTTAGAAGATTTCAGTCGCCCAAGAGTAAGTGGTGTAAATGCCATTACTATTAATGAAGGCGATGAATTATTAGCTGCCCGTTTAACCGATGGTAATAATGAAGTGATGATGGCCGTGAAATCGGGTAGAGCCATTCGTTTCCCAGAAGAAAAAGTGCGTCCAACAGGTCGTGGTGCAATAGGGGTTGCAGGTATTGAAGTGGACAATGAAAATGACGAAGTGGTTGGTTTAGTTTGTGTGCATAAAGACGATAAAGAGCGTACCATACTTGTGGTAAGTCAACAAGGTTTTGGAAAAAGAACTGCCATTGAAGAATATAGAATTACCAACCGTGGTGGTAAGGGCGTTAAAACTATTAACGTGACTGAGAAAACAGGTAGTCTAGTAGGTATCATGGATGTAAAAGAAAAAGAAGATTTAATTATTACATGTAAGTCGGGTGTAACTATTCGAACTAGAATTACAGACATTCGTGAAGCAGGTCGTGCCACTCAAGGTGTTACTTTAATAAGATTAGATGAGGGCGATGAAATTGCCGCTACTTCTAAGATTGAAGAACAAGACGAATCGGCTGCAGATTTGGAAGAAGGTGCAGAGCCAACAGCAAGTGCTGAGGGTGCTGAAAATACTGAAGCCACTGATGCAACAGATAATCCTGAAACACCCGTAGTTTAATAAAAACCATTCAACACTAATTAGTAAAAAAAATTAAATTTTAACTATAACTTTAGCAGGCAATCATTCATAATAAAAAAAGCACTATGAAAAAATTAATGGGAGTTTTAACCATTTTGTTAGCAATGCAAACTTTGCATGCACAGGATTTTGAAAAAGTAAAAACAAATCTTTTATTAGGCAAGACCGATGATGCCAAAGCCGATTATGATAAGATTATCACTAAAAAAGCAAGCTTAGCAGGAACTGCAGCTGCTTATTATTGGAAGTCTAAAATATATAGTGCTTACCATAAGGATGCTGCAAAAAATCCAAATGCTTATAATGAAGTAAAAACTTCATTAGATGAGTATATCAAGGCCGATGCTAGTTTACAATTAGCCAAAGACAATGGGCAAGAGCCTTTCTTTGATGTTTATATTAGAAGTTTTAAAGGTGGGGTAGATAGTTTCAATGTAAAAAGTTGGAAGGGTGCAGCTGCTCATTTTGTAAATGCTGTTAAATACTCTGATATCATATTTGCGCAAGGTTGGGCTTCTTCTAGACAAAAATTTGATACCACTGCTTTAATATATGCAGGCTATTCTAATCAAAACGCTGGTAATTTAGACGAAACTATTTCTTTTTATAAAAGATTAGTAGACAATAAAGTGGCTACTGCTGAATTAGTGGATGTATACAGATACTTATTAATTCAATTAATCAACAAAAAAGACAAAGAACAATTCGATACCTATTTAGCCATGTCAGCAGCGGCTTATCCAAATGAAAGTTGGGTAGAGTATGGTACAGACTATATAGACAAGAACTTAAGCATTGAAGAGAAAGTGGCTATGTTTGATAAATTAGTGGCGGGTGGTTCTATCTCAGAATTAGAGTGTCAAATGTTTGGAGATATGTTTATGTCTGGAAAGAGCACAGAAGGTGTTAGTCAAGACAATGCAGATAAATACACTGCTAAAGCTGCAGAAGCTTATAAAAAAGCTTATACAATGAACAATAAGAACTTTGCTGCTGCATTTAACGCTGGTATTAGCTACTATAATCAGTTTACGGTATTAGATGAGAAAGTTTCAGATAATATTAAGGCCTTACAAGCTATTAATACCAATAAGCCAGCTGCGCCTAAGGACCCTAAAAAGAAGTTAGCTTTTGATGCTTTTTACAAAGCACAATTAGATTCTGTAAGAAAAATAAATACTAGCCTTGAAGCACCCATAAAAGAGAAAGTGGATGCAGCCATTGAGTGGATTGATAAAGCCTATAATGTTATTAAAGACAAGGAGAAATTAGAAAGAGGTGAAAAGAATGTAGCTGCAAGGTCGGTTGATTTCTTAGCCACATTGTATGCTTATAAAAGAGATAAAGCCAGAGGCAAGGATCAAAAAGCATCTGATGAATTTGATGCTAAATTCAATATCTACGATAAATTACATGACAAGTATCAATAGGTCTGTAGTCGTTTCATAACAGCTTCAAATAAGCTTATTAATAAATGAATAAAGTAACCCTCGAGTAATCGGGGGTTTGCTTCTAAAAGTGTATTTAACATAATGTTAATTATAAGCACACATAATAGGTTTAAATGGGTCAATTAGTTGTAAATCAGGGGTATTGGATATAGATAGATAATCTATAGTTATAATGAATATACTGGTTTTATGACTAGCCTAGATCTAATATACAAAGAACATATTCAGTTAATTATTCAGTATAAATTAGTATTTTGTATATCAATAATCATCTAATTCTAAATACAATGACAAAGAATTTAAGTCGTAGAAAGTTTGTTCAAAATGCTGGTTTATCCTCAATTGCTTTGGGGCTTTCTCCTCAATTTATAAAGGCGCAAGGAACTGCTAAAATGGATAAGGTACGCATAGGAATTATAGGTACTGGTTACAGAGGCCAAAGCCATCTAGAGATGCTTTGCCAACGCAAAGACACCATTATTGTCTCTTTTGCCGATCCTGACCCAAGAATGTTGGCCTCAGCACAAAAGATACTTAAAGACGCAGGCAGACCTGCCGCTGTTGAGTTTAAAAATGGCAATGAAGACTACAAAAACCTTTTACAAAGACATGATATTGATGCAGTTATCATTGCTACCCCTTGGGAATGGCATATTCCTCAGGCCTTAGAATCTATTAAAAATGGTATAATTCCAGGTGTAGAGGTTTGTGGTGCCATAAAGCTTTCCGATTGCTGGGATATTGTCAATGCCAGTGAAAAATCAGGCATTCCTGTTATGTGCTTAGAGAATGTATGTTACCGTAGAGATGTGTTAGCTGTCTATAACATGGTTAAAAAAGGCTTATTTGGTGAATTATTACATTTACAAGGTGGTTATGAGCACGATTTAAGAGGGGTAAAATTCAATAGCCCTAATTCTTCTGATAGTGCTTCTGGTGTTGAGTTTGGAGCAGGTAAAGGCTTTAGTGAAGCTGCTTGGCGCACCAACCACTCCTTATATAGAAACGGAGAGTTGTATCCAACCCATGGTTTAGGCCCTATAGCCATGATGGCCGACATTAATAGAGGTAATTTATTAACCAGATTATCATCGGTAGCAACAAAAGCTAGAGGTTTACATAAATATATAGTTGAGCACCCCAAAGGTGGTGATAATCACCCTAATGCGAAATTAAAATTTAAGTTAGGAGACATCGTAACCACTACCATACAAGCAGCCAATGGAGAGACGATGTTACTTACCCATGACACCAATTCTCCTCGTCCTTATAATTTAGGGTTCAGAGTTCAAGGGGTTCAGGGTTTATGGCAGGATTTCCATTCTGGAGAATTCTCAGCGGGACATATATATATAGAAGGCATTTCGCCCAAAGCACACCAATGGGAAAATCCAGAGGCCTACTTAAAGCAGCATGATCATCCATTATGGAAGAAATATGAGGCCGATGCCGTAGGTGCTGGACATGGCGGTATGGACTTTTTTGTTGTCAATGCCTTTGTGGAGTGTATTAAAAGAAAGGTGCCTTTCCAATTAGATGTATATGACTTAGCCACTTGGTATGCGATAACACCGCTTTCAGAAAAATCGATTGCTGAAAATGGACAGGTTCAATTGATACCTGATTTCACTAGAGGCAAATGGAAAAATAAAAAGAATGATTTTGCAGTGAATGAAGATTATTAAATCTTAAAAATTACAAGTATAATTTTAAACAGATCCCTACTCTATTAAATTTAGTTTTATTAAATATTATAATATGATTCGACCTTCATCCCTACTATTTATTCTAAGCATTTGTTTATTGTCTTATTCTGCGCAAGCGCAGCTTGACCCTGCTGTTCAAAAAGCAAAAGAAGAAGTAAAAATTATTTTGAATAATGCTTACGAGCAAGATAAAAAAACGACTAGACAGTTATGGGAATATGCTGAAGTAGGTTTTAAAGAATCTAAAAGTGCTGGTTTACATGTGCAACATTTACAAGAAGCAGGGTTTAAAGTAACCACCGGTGTAGGTGATATGCCTACTGCCTTTATGGCTTCATATGGTTCGGGTAAACCCATCATTGGAATTTTAGCCGAGTACGATGCACTTCCAGGATTAGCACAAGAAGGTGGAAATTCAGAAAAAGCTATTATTGCAAATAAAAATGCAGGACATGGTTGTGGCCATGATATATTTGGAACAGCATCTGTTTCTGCAGGTATAGCTATTAAAAAATTAATTGAGTCAGGCAAAATAAAAGGAACTATTCGTGTTTATGGAAGTCCTGCAGAAGAAGGTGGTGGCGGTAAAGTATATTTAGTGAGATCGGGAGTGATGGATGATGTAGATGTAGCCATTCATTGGCATCCAGGTAATAAAAATGAAGTGACTATGAAAAGTGCTTTAGCCTATAAGTCGGCTAAGTTTAGATTTTATGGTATTTCTGCGCATGCTGCAGCACAGCCAGAACAAGGTCGATCTGCATTAGATGCTGTCGATGCCATGGACAATATGGTGAACATGATGCGTGAACATATTCCACAAGAAACAAGAATACATTATGTGATTACCAGTGGCGGTAAGGCACCGAATGTGGTACCTGATTTTGCAGAAGTATTTTATTATGTAAGACATCCTAAAAGAGATAAAGTAGTAGAAATATTTAATAGAGTGACCAAGGCTGCAGAAGGCGCTGCTATAGGTACAGGCACTACGATGAAATATGAAGTTATTGATGGCACCCATGATTTATTATTAAATAAAACCTTGGCCGATGTCATGCAATTAAATTTAGAAGCTGTTGGTGGTATTCCTTATACAGAAGCTGAAAAAGAATTTGCAAAGAACTTGCAGAAGAGTTTTTTAGGGACTATCCCTCCTATTGAAGATGCACAGAAAGTTTTTCCCATGAAAGTTGATTTTACTGCTGGTGGCGGTTCAACCGATGTGGGTGATGTGAGTTATACGATTCCTACGGTGGGTTTAAGCACAGCTACTTGGGTGCCTGGCACACCTGCTCATAGTTGGCAGGCAGTTTCTTGTGGTACCACTGAAATTGCTGCAAAAGGAATGATCAATGCGGCAAAAGTAATGGCCATGACGGCGATTGATTTTTATAATAGCCCTGCTACCATTCAAAAAGCAAAAGAAGAATTTATAAAGCAAAAAGGAGATTATAAATACCAGGCTTTATTGGGAGACCGCCCTCCTGCTTTAAATTATAGAGATAACTAAATAGCTATTCCGGTTTTAGTATTTCTATACTTTAATTTAGCTATTTTAATTCAGTTTATTATACTCTTCTAATAGTCGTATTTGATTCAGCGTGCGCACAAAGTTCTGGCCCTCATAATTGGCGCCATAGTATATATCATTATTTAAATGATCGCTTAAAAAACGAAGGGCTTGCATGTATATCATAAATTGTCCTGCATAGAAAAAATGGTCCCTTTCAAAATTGGATAACTCATCTTGCATTAAATGCAAGTAACCCTTTTCTAGCGCCTTCCATTTAGCGGGGTCTACCACTACTTTATTTAAATCTTTTTCCTCTTCAGAAACGGCGCATAAACAAGTGCGGCAACTATCTCCTACATCACTTATAAAATAACCTGCCATTACGGTATCTAAATCAATGACACAAATGGCCTTTTCTATGCCTTCCTTTTTTTGAAATAGCACATTACTTATTTTGGTGTCGTGATGGGTAACACGTTTTCTTACTTCAGCATGCTCAATAAACTGAGAATATATATCTACATATTTTTTATGAGAAGCTAAAAAACTAATAGCGTCTTGGGTATCTGCAATTCTTTGTGCATTGCCTTTTATGATGGCCTCTGAAAATTGATGGTATCTTAAATTTAAATTATGAAAATCGGGCAGTGTATCTTTCAATTGATTGACCTCAAAGTTTTTTAAAACATGGGTAAAGCCCGCAAATTGCATAGCGGCCTGCTCTACTTGGTTTTCATTTTCTAAAACACTTAAAGCATAACCCTCTATTTTATGAAATGCCCTGTAATAGCCACCCTCCCACTGCACTAAAGTATTTCCATTTAATGTGGGTACTAAATGGGTGAATAAATAGGAAGGATTATTTTTTTGCAAGTAGCTAGAAATAGCTTTTATATTATCATCAATAGCAGTTGGGTTTTTGAAAACTTTATGATTAATGGATTGTAAGATATACTTGCCAGTATTGGTTTGAATAGAATAAGTACTATTGATTAAACCCTGTTGAATGGGTGCGTAACTATCTACCTTCCAACCATATAATGAAAAAATTTCTTGCATATAAATTTTATACTTAAAAGTACAAAAAATATGCGCATTGTTCGTACCTTGATCTTAATATAAATGATTGTATATGAGTATGGATCGAAGAAAGTTTTTGAACCTAAGTGGTTTATGTATTTCAAGTTTTACCATTACTGGTTTTATACCTCAAACAGTACAGGAAATTACTGGTGGCTCGAATATAATTACCAATATAAATGCAGTGGTGAATCCAGTAGTGGTTGCTACTTGGGATGCAGGCTTGGCCGCTAACCTTGCCGCTTGGAAAATAATTGGAACTGGGGGCAAGGCTTTAGATGCGGTAGAAAATGGTGTGAAAGTAACTGAAGATGAAATTAATTGCTGTGTAGGTTTAAGCGGTAATCCCGATAGAGATGGTCATGTGACTTTAGACGCTTCTATTATGGATCATGAATTTAATTGTGGATCTGTTGCTTTTTTAGAACGCATTAAGCATCCCATATCTGTGGCAAGAAGAGTGATGGAAAAAACACCCCATGTAATGCTTGTGGGTGAAGGAGCTCAGCAATTTGCTGTTTCAGAAGGTTTTCCATTAGAACCAGCTACTTTGTCAAAAGATGCAAAGTCATCTTATGAAAATTGGTTAAAAAAATCGGAGTATAAACCAGTTATAAATATTGAAAGAAAACAAGCAACGAGTCAATTAGATCCTTCCTTAATGGCACCTCCTAAATTAAGCAATGGAGAATGGAACCATGATACCATTGGAATGATTGCCTTAGATAGTTTTGGAAACTTATCGGGTAGTTGTACCACCAGTGGTGCTGGTTTTAAAATGAGAGGTCGTGTAGGTGACTCCCCTGTTATTGGTGCGGGCTTATATGTGGACAATGAAGTGGGTGCGGTGGTTGCCACTGGTCAGGGGGAAGACGTCATTCGTGTGGCAGGCGCCAGTGCAGTAGTAGAGCAAATGAGACAAGGTAAATCACCTGAGGAAGCTTGTAAATTTGTAGTGGAGAGAATTAGACGCATTAAAAAAGAAAAGGCAAAGGATATTCAAATATGTTTTATTGCGCTGAATATAAAAGGAGAAGCAGGTGCTTACGCTTTACATAAAGGTTTTAACTATGCTGTGCATACAAAGGAGGGTAACAAATTATTCGAATCATCTTCTTTAGATTAATCTATTATGTCAAAAATTAAATTGGAGATTGCTGTATTTTCTGTAGAAGCTGCCTTAGCTGCTATTGAAGCGAGTGCCGATAGAATTGAATTTTGTGAAAACCCTTTAGAAGGTGGCACTACCCCCTCTTTTGGAAGTTTATCTACACTTATAACCTTAACCTCCAAGCCAGTCTTTCCTATCATCCGACCTAGAGGAGGCGATTTTTTATATACTAAAAATGAATTCAAGGTGATGAGATCAGATATTCTCATGGCTAGAAAATTAGACTACCCTGGCATTGTCATTGGCCTATTAAACCAAGATGGCAGTATAGATGTTGAAAGAACAAAAAGATTAGTGGATATAGCAAGCCCCATGGAAGTTACCTTTCACAGAGCCTTTGATAGATGTAAAGACCCTTTCAAAGCTTTAGAAGATATTATTGCAACAGGTTGTAAAAGAATATTAACTAGTGGTCAATTTCCAAATGCTGCAGATGCGCAACCCTTATTAAAAAAATTAATCGAACAAGCGGGTGATAGAATTATTATTATGCCAGGTTCTGGTGTGCGTTCTAATAATATCAAAGAAATTATAGAAACAACAGGTGCTAAAGAAATACATAGCAGTGCGCGTAAAATGCAGGCAAGTCAAATGCATTATTTTAAAGCTACCATGCAGGAAGAATTATTAACGACTGGCATAGATGCAGAGGAGATTAAAAAAATGTTAGAACAATTGCAGGATTAATCTAAATTAATCTAATACAACATACGCGCTCTAATGGTATGCTTCACTTCTTTTAATAGTGCAATAGCCGTTTTAGATAATTTAGAATCTACATCTAACACTACATAACCAATTTCGTCATTGGTTTTTAAATACTGTCCTACAATATTTATTTTATTTTTAGACATCACCGTATTAATAGCACTCAATACACCTGGTACATTATTATGAATATGTAAAATGCGGTGTGCATTTTCAACCGGTGGTAAACTAATGGAAGGTATGGTATGAGAACCATAAGAAACCCCGCGCTCTAAGTATTGATATAATTTAATGCTTACATCTTCTCCAATATTCTCTTGCGCTTCTTCTGTAGACCCACCAATATGTGGCGTCAGTATCACGTTGGCTAAGCCTTGTAGTGGTGTGGTGAAAAGATCTCCATTTTTTTCAGGTTCAATTGGAAATACATCAATGGCAGCCCCTCCTATTTTTTTATCCGTGATGGCTTTACTTAAAGCATCAAGATCAACTACTTCACCACGCGCATAGTTTATTAAAATAGCCCCTTGTTTAAATTGACTTATAACAGACTTACTAATTAAATTTTTTGTTTGACTGGTTTCTGGAACATGCAATGAAATAATATCAGAACTACTTACAATATCTTTTATAGATTTTGCGGGCTTCGCGTTTCCTAAAGGAAGTTTAGTTTCAATATCATAGAATTGAATTTTCATACCCATGGCTTCTGCCATAATACTTAACTGCGTACCAATATTACCATAGCCAATGATACCTAAAGTTTTTCCTCTTAGTTCAAAACTTCCTTTAGCTTCTTTATTCCATATACCTTTATGTGCCGCTGTATTTTTATCTACAATTTTTCGAATAAGCATAATGGATGCACCAATGACTAATTCGGCAACAGATCTTGTATTACTATAGGGAGCGTTAAATACGGCTACTCCTTTTTGCTTACACGCTTTTAAATCTACTTGGTTAATGCCAATACAAAAACATCCAATGGCTTGTAATTTTTTAGCGCTGTCTAATACTTTTTTGGAAATAAAGGTTTTTGAGCGAATACCTAGAATGTGAACGTCCTTAATAATTTTGATTAATTCCTCCTCACTCAAGGCCCCTGATACCTTTTTAACATCGGTATATCCTTGGTCTTTAAAATATTGAACTGCCTTATCACTTATGTTTTCAAGGAATAAGACCTTAATTTTATCCTTAGGATAGCTGGTGGCATCAAAATTACTCATGTCACAAAGTTAAAAAAAATTAACTGTTTGCTATTCATTAACAATAAATTATGTGTTTCTAGCGTTATTTTTGTATCTATTATGGAAATAGCTATCTTATAAAACTAACAGATGTTCATTCGATTCACCCTTTTACTCGGATTTTTCTTTTTAAGTATTGCCTGTGGCACAGGTCAGGGCCCTCGTTTTTTAGATAATACATCTAATACTGTCCTAACTAATGATGAAAAAGAGCGCTTAATTGCAGAGGTTAAAGCTAAATATGAGACGATACTAGGTAATAAGGGTTTTAGTGGTCAAATTTTAATTGCTAAAAACGGAGAAGTTATTTTCGAAGATTATAAAGGCTTCTCTAATTTTTCCGATAAAACAGCCATTGTTCCTGAAACACCTATTCATTTAGCCTCCATTTCAAAAACATTTACGGGCATGGCGGCCTTGAAATTATGGGAAGAAGAGAAATTAGATTTGAAAGCCCCTGTTACAAAATACATTGCAAACTTTCCTTACACCGATGTCACTATAGAACAATTACTTTCACATCGAAGTGGTCTACCCGATTATACTTATTTTATGGAATCTAATAAGTATACTACTGTCAAAGTAAAAAACAGAAGAGGCCGTTGGGTAAAGAAATTAAAACTAATAAAGGCTGAAAGCCCTTTCAGAAAAGGGTTGTATAATAATCAGGATGTGCTAGACTATATGGTGACCAAGCGCCCTGCTCCAGCTGCTATGCCTAATAGAGTATTTAAATATTGCAATACTAACTTTGTTATGTTGGCCCTGATTATTGAAAAAATTACTGGTCAAGACTTCCCTACTTATATGGCTGAAACTATTTTTAAGCCATTGAAAATGGAAAACACTTATGTATTTAGCGCCAAGAGTATTGATAAGTACACGCCTTCTTATAATGCAAGAATGGTTCCTTATAAAATTGAAAAGTACGATTGTATTTATGGAGATAAAAATGTGTACAGTACAGCAAGAGATATGTATTTATGGGATAAAGCTTTAACCGAAGGCAGTTATATAAAACAGAGTACTTTAGAAATGGCTTATCAACCCCAGAGCCCTATCAATAAGTATTACCATAATTATGGATTGGGCTGGCGTATTTTGGCTAAACCTAACGAAGAAAGACTCGTTTATCATAATGGTTGGTGGCATGGAAATAATACAGTGTTTACCCGCTTAATTGGCGAATCGGCAACCATCATTATTTTGGGCAATAAGTTCAATAAATCTATCTATAAAGGCAAGGAAATTGCCTCTGTTTTTACAGGTAAGGTAGATACCACCGCCTTAGTGGAGTAAAGTTGCCCCTTTTTTGCCCTTTTTTGACTTTTACCCCCTATTTTTGCAGACCTTAAACGAATCTAAACAGAAAACAAAAGAATAAGTATTGCTATGAAAGATCTTCTATTTTATGCCGTTCCGGCAATGGGTATTG
>Ga0214919_10009042_pt1 | contig 12912 bp, 13 predicted proteins | sample LL1503_MetaG_FD_177994 | JGI IMG/M metagenome (GOLD analysis project Ga0214919, IMG submission 177994) | Freshwater microbial communities from Lake Lanier, Atlanta, Georgia, United States - LL-1503 | ecosystem: Environmental > Aquatic > Freshwater > Lake | place: USA: Georgia | collected...
AATACCAGCTCTGGCAATAGCTGCTGTAAATTCAGTAATAAAATCACTGTAACTGTAATTACCTGGTGTAAATGATACTTTTATTTCATATATAATATTATTATAAGGAATAATAATCCAGAAACACGTGTTACCATATGTCGTATCAATTACATACCAAGTAAATGGAATTTGTATAGAATATAATCGCATTGATAAGACATCAGTTAAGGGGTCAGATAAATCTAGTGTGTATTCAGTCGCCACACTATCAACGCCTCCTGATGCCTGTCTAAATTGACTATCTAGGTTAATAAATCTAGAAGTAACATTTTTCAAATTAGGATTCAATGAGTCTTGTGAAACTGGAACCTGAAAGTTGTTATTAATACCTAATTGTTCTCTCTTCATAGGCAAATGATTATTATCATATATGTCAATTTTTTGACGTCTATCAGTAACCTTGTCTGTTTGAACTTTATTATCTTGTTCTAATGCTTCATTTTTATACCATTCATTTGTTTGTTCTTCATCATTTCTATCTTCATCATTTCCATCTTCATTAATATAAGATAACAGATAAGACTGCATATCCTGGAAAAAAGACACCATATTTGAATCCCCAGTTTTTTTTGATTGGTCTATATATTTATTTGTAGCATCATTAATATCATTTTCAGTAGGGTCATCTAAATCAAGTATTGATAACATTTCAGGAACTGTATAATTATTAATATTTGTATCAAAACCACTCATATATATTAACTATTGTTATTTTTATATATTATTTGTTAGTATTAATTCTTTATATTTTCTCTTTTTTGAAGGCACTATTATTTCAAATTCTTCATCATATGTTTCTTTGTCAAAGTTATTTTCACACATAATATTTAATCCGCTATTACTATTACTATTAGAAATAAATAATTTTACAAACACTTTTCGTATTTTCTCTTTTAATGTAGACAATTTATAATCCCAATTAGTAAATAGTTGTGTCGTCAATACTGAAATACCTGAAACACGTTTTAAATGAGACTTGCCTTTGAATAAAACAGTGTCACATATTTCCACTATCTCAGCGTCTTTCTCCAAAATAATATCTCGACTTATCCAGTAGTCGCCCTTATATAAATAACGATTGTAGTCGCTATTATTGTAAATATCATGTTTCTTATCATAAACCATTGTGTTTCTTATTAATCCAATACCTTCAATGCGATTATCATCATTATTCATTTCTATAACAAACATTAATGCCCCAACATCATATTTTTCATGTATACGAATGCTTGTACCATAAATAACAGGTATTTCTGACTTTTTACGATACAAAATATTCTCATTATATGTATCAGTATTGAATCGTGTTGATGCTATGTAAAACATGTAATCTTTATTATTTGTTTGTTAGATTAGATGATTAATATATAAATCAATTTTAATTTTTCTATTTTAATTTTTGTTTTCACAATATTTACATTAAATATTCTCTGATTTTGTTATCCAATACCTTGTAGCGCTCATTTGATAATGTCTTAATTAATAAAGACCACGGTGTACAACTTTGAAGAGCTGTCAGACCCTCATCGCAAAACAAATTTAAAAGTGCCGGGCTAAATCCTGACATCATCGATGCGTTCTTTTGTAAAGACAACGTGGGGAAACCTGATGTCGACCGCAAGTTCCAGAATAAAATATGTGGCAACTTATATGGCTTTCCACAAACTTTTATACCAGCCTCTGAATAGCGTGCCTCAATGAACCCCATCAGTGTATTATCTTCTTCACTTTTTGCCTCATCAATTTGCATATCTGAGAAAACTGCCAAAACCATGTCTTCAACATCATTAGCATCCATTTTATTACTAACAATAGCATCCAATATTAGCATCAATGCCTTTGAAAAATTTGTATTTAGACCAAAATTAGCATTGTTGACTAGTTGTACCATCTCAATAAAGGTATTATAACCTTCCAAATTTATCCACGTCGGCAGAGCACTAAATGTAAGAACACGCTTTCCCAGCATCGACTTTTCAGCTACACGAAGACCAAGTGCTATTGCGGCATGTAGTGGGTCGCCATCCATTGACCCTGAAACATCGACCATCGCAATCATCTTTCCAAGAGCACCCGTTTGTAAAGAATTATTAACCCACTGTGCATTCAATATATCAGCCTCCGGGCCATTTTTAATACCCAAGTCAAGCAATTTTAACGCTTCTTTAGTAAAATTATTAAGACCAATTCGTTTTCCTTTTATTTCACACTCATTTCTGCTAACCTTCGCAACAAATTCCTCAAAATGATTCGCACAAATAACTCGGTCATCCAATTCAGACCTTTTCTCACCATCTGCTTTCAAATTTAAAAACGCCTTCTTTTGCTTATGCATAGTAATTGATGTCTGTTTCTCGGGGTCTATTTGCGACCAAATATTAGCACATTGCTTTATTTGTACCGTATCCAATTTTCTATTTAGACCTGAAATTATCTTACGATAATCCATCTTTGCCTTAGAAATAGCCTTAATTTTAACTGCCTCCGTTTTAGCACTTGTCAAATAATGAGGAAAATAATGAAGTGCCATTTTAACAAATAAATCTGAAAATTGAGACTTTTCTCTAGGAACCCATTTAGCAACCAATGATGGATTTTCCGATACTAAATCAAGTTTTAGTTGGTCATTTATTAATTGAATACCATATTCAAATAAATCTTGGCTATTGCTATCAGTTAATTTATTGTCAAGTGAATACTTATACAAATATTTAATATCTTTCCATGAACCGTAGGGATGTAATGTGGCATTATCATCTAAAATAACAAATTGTTTAAGAGCAAACTTGGCTAGTTCCGGATAATATTTATGCCAAACAAATAATAGCATATAAGATAACGAATATTCTCCCTTTCCATCTATAATATCACGTGTATGACCAACCATTTTGTAGAGGAGTGACATATATTCAACATACTCTTCCCTCAAGAGCGAATTTCTTTTTTGTAAATCTACTAATAACAATTCAAACTGGTTTGCTAAATAATTAATGTCTTTTGTTCTAGTTAATTGGAAACTTAACTGAACAATTCTTTCACGTACATCATTTGACCACATATATTCTTTATGTCCATTTTCGCCAATTTGTCTAGAAGTATAGTTATCAAGTGCTCCAATTAGTGCTGCCATTTTAAATGATATATTAATATAAAACGTTATCTTTAAATAGATTACGTCTAGTTTTTTTATACCCATTATTGTTTTTAATTTTATTAATATATACCCTCTTAGTGAAATTATTTGGATTGCTATTACTAATACTAATACTACAGTGTTCTTTTTCCAATAGTATAATTATTAGGCTATTTAAGTCATGAAACAATGAAATTGACTTGTCAAATACAACATCATTTATATTTTTTACTGACTCTAAAAACTGATTCCCTATGTTATTATTTTTAGACCTGAAAAAAGTTTTTAAATTATGCGGTTCAATGTTAATATTATATTTTAAAATAGATAATAATGAATATTTTGTTTGATTTACAATAGAGTTTCGTTTTATTAATCCAATTAAGTCTTCTTTTATTAATATATTTGGCTTTTTGAATAAATGCTTTTCTTCATATATATTTGTAATATCTTGTTTTTTATTTACATAAATATAATTAACTCGAATAAATAACAAGTCTTCGGTATAATAACTTTTATAGTCCTTTTCTATGGTTTCAAATTCGTTCAACCATGATGTATCTAATTCTTCAAATTTATAATCATAATCTAAATCTAAAGAATCAGTCATTATAATGTATTATATTTGTTTCATATAATACATTATAAATTTAAACATATTATTCTGTATCATAATCTGTATAATCATCATCTGAGTCAGATGTATCATTGTCATTATCAGAATCATATGTAGCTTCGTAACCATACCGCTCATTATATGCGTTTGGACCGTGAATCTCATTATATCGTTGGTTTTCCAGTTCCCATCTTTTTTCCATTCTTGAAATGGCTAGATACATTTGATAATTCATACTAGAATTTTCAAAATCCTTCCTCTTTTCTTGTTCAGTTTTGGGCCCATAAACTAGTTCTCTTTTTCCTGATTTATTTTTAAATATTGAAACCCAACCTGGTTTTACTGCCTTTCTTATCTCTTCATCTTTATCTAGTTCTTGTGAAACTATTACAACATTCTCATGTCTTATTGCCTTTGAATAACTATTATTTATTTCTACTTTCTTATCATCTACTTTCTTATCATCTACGTTCTTATCGTCTACTTTCTTACTTAACCCTAAAACCGGAAAAAATTCCTCACTATTGTTTATAAAAGTAGGAATAATCACGTTTACTTTAGCTGGCTCTGATTTTTTTAGATATTCCGAAATTCTTGGTCTTTGTAAAAATGAATTATTACTTTGTGTGGATTCATAATTATCTCTAGCAATTTGGTCTTGTTTTAGGTCTTCAGTTACAAAACTAAAACGATTATTTGTTTTATTAGTACTAGTAGACAATTTTTGTACAGGTTTAAATATATTAGGTTTACTCATTGTATTTTATTATAAGAGATATATTTTTGTATATAATTATATAGTAATAAATATCTAAGCTATTTTAAAATATATTTTTAAACACTATGTCTTTGAAAAAAAACATACTTAAAGACTATTAATGATTTATATTTGTCTCCTATCAGCAATAATTATAGAATTTTATATAAAATAAAAAAAATAACAAAATGACATATATATTTACAGGAGACAGCAATACCTATTTACCCTTTTTCCTTTTATTTATAATCCTTAATTAAAGTTGTCTTAAGAATTATATTATTTATTTGAATTTAATTTAAAGGTCGTCAATTGATACCATTTGTTCAACAACTACTTCTTCATTATCACCATCATTGTTTGCTGACATGGTAATCTTCTCACTGGTAGCTAACTTTGCCTCCTTTAGCAAAGTATCTCGTTCGATGTCATGTGCCGTCGCAAACTTGAATCCAAACTCCTCAGCAAAATCATCTGCGTCATCTACATCCTCTACAAAATCTTCTATTCTAGTTGGGTCATTTTTGACTAATATTCTCCATTCAGCAGAAACTTCATTTCGTAATCTTTCCTTATCATTATCATTATATACTTCTAATAAGTCACATTGCGGTAACTTCTCCTTCTTTGAGCTATTTGTATCCTTATTTTGTTTTAATTCATCCTTTTCCTTTTTAATGTCCCATTCTCTAACTCCTACTAAAATCCAAACACCATTTTGGACAATATTATCTCGCTTTCCTTTACCTGAAAACTTGCCTCGAATATGACCCAGTCGAGAAACTCGGTCTATACCAGTACATTCAAACATGCTATTACCACACATCTTTGTAACAACCGCATATACTTCACCTTCTTCTTCTGCTACACGCAATATATTATCTTTTTTTCCGCCAGTAGTATGCTTTCTAGCGAAGCCTTTAGCTTTATTTCCTCCAAGATTTTTAACCATTTTGTTGTATAATATTATAAAAAAATAATATATATATTTTAAAATTTCAATTTTTTCTAATATTGTATTTTATCATTATTCAGTTCTTCTATAAACTCTTCATCTATTAAAAACAGACTATTTACCTTAAAATTGTTATGAAATTCTGTCCAATTTATGCCTTTATTAATTTTCAAACATTTGTCTGTCGTATTTTGACTTTGTTCATCTGGCTCATAACCATATTTATCATAAAACATCTGCATCATGTCTTCATCTACAAATAGTACCTTTTGACAAGTATAATCAACATATCCTCTGTATTTTTTGATACGATTAAACCATACTGGTGAAAATGATGCGTGGTATAGCCAGTTATTAAAATACATCTCTTTCATTTTGTTATCTGTATTTTCTCCAGCTTTAAACAAGCTTTCACGTTCTAGTCGAAACAACGACAAATGTTTCAGGTCATCAATACCGCAAATGCGTGCTACATCTAGCACCTTATAATGCTTTACAGACGTTGCTTCTATTGTCTCATATTGTATAATATCTTCCGGGTCTACAACAATGTAGAAATTCTTTCCCTTAACCAGCTTCTCTTTTAGCGAAAACAGTGTCATAATCTTGGTTAACAACAATAATTTCTTATCATATATCATCTTTTTTCCAAAGTTATTAAAGTTGTCATTATTTAGTCTTTCTTGCGCTACACCAAATTCCTTCAAGAGCTTTGTTTTAGACGGTTTTACATTATATACATTAGCAAATACATCAATTGCGCTCTTGTAAATAAAATACAAAACTTTATCGGACATATCTAATGTAACAATATTTAGAATATATTGGGCAATACTTTTGAAATCCTTGTCCTCTATCCATTTTGTTAGTTGCTCGTATAAAATAGATGTAGAATTAAATAGTTTATTAATGTTTATTTTGGTTTCTGTATTTATTGTAATAAGATTACATTCAATTTCAAATAAGCTACAAATTGTGCGCAAGAAGAATATATCCGTATTGAATGGACGTATTAATAAGTCTTGTACAATCGCACTAACAAGTTTATCATCAAAATCTTTATCAGGCTTAAGCATTTTATTTAGGTATTGTTCAAAACTTGGATTAAGTGTGGCAAAGAAGTCGTAATATATCTTCCAAATGTAGTCATAAAACTCCATTTTGAAGCCACTATAATACAGTTCATAAGCCCAGAATATTGCGTCATCACTTTTATTTAGGAGACTTACAAGGAAGGCTAATTTGACTTCATCTTTTAAATATAAATATCGCGTCAAAATAATATTTGACAATGGCAAGTCTATTGAAAATGATTCGTCTCTAACTTTATTTGACATTTTATTTAAATAATTTCCCATTAATATTTTTATATGATGAAATTATTAAGGAAATTTTAATTCAATTTTTAAAATATTATATGCGGATATAGTATAATATAAAATGGATTTGGGTTTATTAAATAATTTGGTAGTTGATGATATTGCTAAGATGGAGATAGAAAAAATTATGGCTGTTGCTAATTATACAGATGGTGATGATACTCTTAAAGCACAATTCTTTGATGAATTAGATAATGCTTCTGTTGTCAACGATGAAATAAAGGCTGCTATAATGATGAAAAAACCTATGCCTGGCGGTAAAAAGAGCGGCAAAGGCACCAAGAAGAGAAAGGGTAACCCTGTGCTTGCGTCGTGGCGCAAGTTCGTGACAAAGGTTCAGCACGAGGAGAAGATTACTTACCCTGAAGCGATGAAGCGTGCTTCCAAGAGAAAGAGTGAGTGGAAGCGTGGTGGTGGTGATGATGGTACTAATGTAGGAGGTCCTGAAGGTGAAAATGGTGTTCAAGAAGGTGGAATTGCTAGTCCATATGTTCCTTTAAAACCAGCACCAGTTAATCATGGTCCTAAGCCAATGATTGCTGGTTCTAGAAAAAGACGTGGTTCTAAAAGACGTGGGACTAAGAAGAGACGGCTGACGAGACGCCGTTAAAAGAAAAGCAACTTATACAGTTGATTCACATCACAATTGTCAAATAATTGCATATATTTATCCATCGTTTTAGAGACCAATGGGCGTCTTGAAGGAATCATATCTACTGTTTCATGTAACAAATCTAAAAACATAACAATAAAATTATTACTTATTTTTATGTTCTTTTGTAAATCCCTAATGAGATTCAAATAGCATTGACCTAGCGCATATTGGTCCCATGTGCCACTAAAACGTAGTAAATCTTCTATAATCTGGTCACAATTCATATTCACATATTTGGAAAAATATGCGACAACATCATTTTCCACCTTTTCCCCTTTTGTATTATGTAAAATATCTTGAAAAACTGTCTCCAAATTATTCAAAGATAAACTGCTTAGTTTGTTAGTTAGTATGTAACTTAAAAGGTGAATTTCAGGGGGCCAATATATATGACCAGGAACATATTGTGTATAAAACTGTTTTATAAATTCTATTCTAGAGTTTTTAGATAAATCCAACGAAAATCTGAAATTTGTTAGTATAGGTAATTCAAAACTGTTTACAACCATTGTTTTAAATCCTATATTATTGTGTATAATATTGTTACTAACTAACAAATGAATATTAACTAATAAGCGACGATAAAAGTCAAAAAGTAGGAATATATATTTTCTAGAACAACTTAAAGAAGAAATAAATCCGTCCAAATATAGAAGCTCTTGGTCCTTGTATCGCAACACCATGCTATGGTCATCTTTTATAAAACTTACTTCCTGTAAATTATAGGAATTTGTACCCAATTCGGCAATTTTAACGGGTTCTATTGTCTCGCAAACATGAAAAAATCTATTACATTCTGCTATTTCTCTAATTCGCAGCAAAATATCAATTTCATTCTGACCTAACAAACTCTTTTTGACATATCGGGAAACTAATGATTTCAGTCTTATATTACCCTTTTCTTTTGACTTATCTTCATCCAAGAAAAAATAAACACATTTGTAATTTGGTTTTGACATTCTTATTAATTAAATATATTCAGTTGTTTTTATTTGTTTTATTTGTTAGTTTGTTTTATTTGTTAGTTTGTTTTATTTGTTAGTTTGTTTTACAAGTAAGAAATATCGATTCTTATATGTTTTTTTAATCTTTGCCTGAATTAATTGTGTATCATTTACACCTTTTATTAAAAATTGCCCTATTGATTGTCTCAAAATATCCTCATTTTCTTTACAAAATAGAATAAATGCTGATTCAGGTTTTGAATCACGATTAACAACAATGTGTCTGTCCATTGTCTCTAGCAAATCACTGTCTACGCTGATATATTGTCTACGTTGCTTCGGCTCGGACTTAACAGGGCTCTTCTTTCTGAAATAATAACGCGCACTCTTGAACATCTTGTCGTCAATATTTTCTTCATTTTTATATCCAAGTGCTATTAGTCTCTCCGTCTCATTGGCAATAATATCGGAATTTTCTTCAGTCCATTTGGTCCACGCCTCCTTGAAATCCTTGCGATGGTCATATTGATGTATTTTGGCGAACTTATATAGCTCCGACATAAATTCCTCAGTGAATTTGAAACGATAAATAGTGTGGTCTAATCTGCTTGTGATGTCATCGACAATCTCAATATCATCGTCGGATAAAGGTTCGTGTCTTGTATATTTGTTCTCGGTTTCAAATAAGGCAGACATTTTTTAAGATTTATAAAAAGTTACTTGACAGTTTTGTTTTAGGTTTAAAATAATTATACAAATATTTATATAAGCATTTTAAAATTCAATTTTTTTATCACCTTTTATAAAATGAGTTTTCCAAGAACATTTACAATTACAACGCAACCATATTTAGATAAATCATCATGGGACAATCAGTGTTACAAGAATATATTGATGGTCAATGTAGTACCAGATGGACCATTAAATTCATTAGTAAGAAGATTACAGTTGCCACGATTGTCGCCATTTCAAACAGGAGGGCTGTGTAATCAAACGCAACAATGTGGTCTGGTATTGTTAAACCCTTTTTCAAATTTGTCTTGCGGTAAAAAAGGCTGTAATTATATGACACCAAACGAAATTCCAGACCTGTATTCATTTTTAACCTCAAATGGGTATCAAATAGATACACAACTAACAAATATGATGAATAATAGTGAAGTTAAACTAACAAATAGCAGAATTGTTTGCTCAGCAACCTATTTTGGAAATAATCAACCAAATATTTGTTATATGAAATAATTAAAAAACGCAGTAAAGAAGTAATAAAGAAGTAATAAAAAATTGATTTATAATATTGTATCAAATACTATATTATATTATTACATTATATAACAATTATAAAATGAACATCTCTGAGATTCCACTCCCCAAAAACTTTGAAAATTATGATACCGATACTCAGGCAGCCATCATTGAATATATTAGTCATTTATCTAATTTGGAAAAGAAAGCCTATAAAATAGCACATAATCATCTAGGTTCATCATTCAATGTTGTAAAAAGCAATGGTTACAATGATTGGTTAAAAACTAGAAAATAATAATTACATCTTCAACCGTTTAAAATCAGCAAATGACATTGCGTATTTCTTATCCACAACCTTTCTATCCACTTTTTTCAGTAAATTCATATTTGCGAGTCGACCTTCCCAAGTATATCGGTTAGCATTTTCTTTCAATAACATTTTAGAAGTATCGCTTGTATTAACATTTGGCAAATTAGCTTTTATTTGAGGCGGTAATACATTTTGTTTTCCCATTTTCGACATTTCATGACTTGAATTATTATATGTTTTCAATTGAGCAAATATATTTTTTTTATCGTTTTCTCTTTTATCATTCTCCTTATCAATATCTCTTTTATCCTTCTCTTCATCCTTTTTAAGTTGAGCCTTGTTAAGTTCATCCTCAATGTCAATAAATAACGGCTTACAGAAATAAGTTAGTACAAACTTACGTCCAACTGGCTCCAAATACCGGTAAGGAATTGTGTTATTACTGTAATACTCGAATGATTTCTTGCTATTATTATAGCGCATATAGACATTACCTAGCGGGGTCATTTCATTTACATAATTATTAATATAACCATCTAACTTTAAATTAAGCATATATTGATGTGCCTGTTCCTTAAATTCTTCATCGGTTATAACATGGCTCTCTTGTTCCTTTAACTTTTGTTTAGTTTCTTCCAATATTTCAGACAATTCAGAAAACAAATCTGACAACATGTAGTTTTCAGGGTTGTCGTAATATTCCTCTTCAATATCATAATATTTGGTTAAGAGACGTTTACCATCTTCACTAACATCAGTCATTGTACCATTTTCATCAATTGTGACACAATCAAGAACGCGCTGTAATTTTGTAATTTTCCATGAAATATCTTCGATATCTTTTGCCTTATTTTTCATAAACACAGCCTTCAGTTCATCATATTTTTTTTGCTCTAATTGTAATTCATCTGTTGTAAATGAGTATTTATTTTTAAATACCTTGAATTTTTGTAAATATTTGTCCTCGAATTTCTCTTCTTTTACTACTGCTGATACTTCTTCTTTTACTTCTAAGCCTGCGACTTCTAAGCTTGCGACTTCTAAGCTTGCGACTTCTAAGCCTGCGACTACTGGCCTATCACCCTTAACCAAAAATGCTATAAACTCATCTTGTCTTTTAAACGCATCATTTATTTCTTTCAATAAAAAAGCATATAAATATTGTATTGTACTTAACAATACATTTCTTGTTTTATCATTTGTTATTATATATATCAAGCAAGCAGTATTTATAATTTTAATAATATTCACCATCTTCGTTTCTATTCATTGTATTTTCAATATATATTTAAGTCTTTTTTACATTTTTATATTCTTGTATATTATTCCTGTTTCTTTTTCAATTCGACAAATAATGTATCCATTTCTTTAGTCAAAATAGGTACAGGAAGCAGTTCATATGTTTGCTCAGGGTGGTCAGGATGTATCCTGACAAGACACAAACTTGTAACTTTTTTGCCATATTTTGTCTCCAATATCTGTCTGTATGTGTTCAATTGAAGCGAATAATGCCAATAATTGGTGTCAGGCATTTGTCCAATAATCGGATTTAAAGCAAATTTATTCCAATTATTATCCTTTGTTATATCTTTTGCTCGCTTCCAGTCATAAATAGATAAAGTACCATCTGGGTTCTCATATACCATATCAATCGAGCCAGCTAACTTCACATGTTCATCAAAAATCATCCATTCAGTTCTATATGGTTTCATATCTGGGTGGTCTTCAATAAATTTCAAGAAGAATTGCCACTCTGGGCCTCTAACAACAGTATCTTCTAAAGACTTATAATGCTCTAATAATTGCTTATGCGTATATCCAGGTTCCAATACACTATTATTCATAAATTGCTCGATTTGCTCATGTAAATTTGTCCCGGCATCCGCAACAGACGCACCAGATGTGAACCAGGTTGCCTTGATTTGCTCCGCAGTTTGGCCCCAATATTTATTATCGGGGTTCCAATTCTTGCCCCGCATTATATTCGCAATGACGGCATCAGCATCGAACTTGGGGAAATGAGACTTATTCCAAGTGGTTACCGAGGTGTATTTGGACTTTAAGTCGGTTAAAATCTCATATTTATGACCTTTCGCGTAGAATCGAATATGGTTATCGCGGATTTCTCGGTTGTTAACTTGTAAGACAGACATTTTGTAAATATTTTATGGTTTAAATACTAATTATATCTTTAAATTAGTATTCAAAGGAATTAATTCAATTTTTTATATAGCCATCCAGTAATAATATAGTGGACAACTATAAAAACCCTTCAGAGTTATTGTAAGTATAAGTAGTCAAATTTCCAAGCGAGAATGACCCACCAGCACCAGACGAAATTTGCTGTACTTGGAGACTTATATTGTACGCATCTCCACTTCCAAAACCACCTGGATTTGCTATTTGAAAACCCCAATTCCCAGGACCATTTTGATATATTTGTACCCAACCACTTCCCATACTTCCAGTAGAGGAAATATTATGTGACCAAAACCACCTACCAAGAGGGGCATATGTAGCATTGGTATATAAATATGTTGTAGTACCATTTATAGCGTTAGTTGCAGGGACATTATGCTCAGCAGTAAGAGGTGTTGCTAAAGCTCCAGTAAGTCTATGAGGATAAATATCTAATATACAAGACAAAGTATAAATAGTATTCAATGTTGCCCCATAAACAACCGATATAGAAATGTTATAAGATAAAAAATTGTTTATATTCCAACTCGCATAGGAGTTAATGGCTATATTAACTGTAGTTGGGTAATTACCTGTAAATGCCAGTATTTGCCCCCAATAGAAGGGTATTCCAACATAAGTGCTGGAACCATTAGCACCTTGTGGTCCCGTAACGCCTGTTGCACCTTGAGGAC
>Ga0214919_10009043_pt1 | contig 12910 bp, 10 predicted proteins | sample LL1503_MetaG_FD_177994 | JGI IMG/M metagenome (GOLD analysis project Ga0214919, IMG submission 177994) | Freshwater microbial communities from Lake Lanier, Atlanta, Georgia, United States - LL-1503 | ecosystem: Environmental > Aquatic > Freshwater > Lake | place: USA: Georgia | collected...
TTGTGCATTCATCCCCAGAAAGCAAGCCATGTTGATCCCCACCACTGTCCTGACCGGTTTTTTGGGCTCTGGCAAAACCACCCTGCTCAAGCGGGTGTTGTCCGAGGCCCATGGCATGAAAATCGCCGTGATTGAAAACGAATTTGGCGAAGAAAACATCGACAACGAGATCTTGGTGGCCGACACCAACGAGCAGATCATTCAAATGAGCAATGGCTGTGTGTGTTGCACCATCCGTGAAGACCTGCGCACCACTTTGCGTGACCTGGCCGAGCGCCGGCGCAAGGGTGAACTTGACTTTGAGCGCTTGGTGATCGAAACCACCGGCTTGGCCGACCCCGGCCCAGTGGCCCAAACCTTCTTCATGGACGATGAAGTGGCTGAGTCTTATTTGCTCGACTCCATCCTGACTTTGGTGGACGCCAAGCACGCACCGCTGCAACTCAACGACCGCCAAGAGGCGCGCCGCCAAGTCGGTTTTGCCGATCAAATTTTCATCAGCAAAAGCGATTTGGTGGATGCCGATGCCTTGGACGCTTTGCAACACCGCTTGAAGCACATGAACCCGCGCGCGCCGCAAAAAGCCGTGCATTTTGGCGAGGTGTCGATCAAAGAAGTGTTTGACTTGCATGGCTTTAACCTGAACGCCAAACTCGACATTGACCCCGAGTTTTTGCAAGACAACAGCCACGCTCACCATGACCACGCCCATGGTGAAGACTGCGACCACCCCTCGCACCAGCACGGTCATGACCAGGAAGGCGGGCATCACCATCACCACGATGACGATGTGAAAAGCTTTGTCTTCAAGTCCAACCGCGCCTTTGACCCAGCCAAGTTGGAGGACTTTTTGGGCGCCATTGTCAACATCTACGGCCCGCGCATGTTGCGCTACAAGGGCGTTTTGTTCATGAAGGGCACTGAGCGCAAAGTCATCTTCCAAGGGGTGCACCAATTGATGGGCAGCGACCTCGGCCCAGCCTGGGCAGGAGACGAGGTGCGCAACAGCAAAATGGTCTTCATTGGCTTGGATTTGCCCAAAGATATTTTTTTCCAGGGCTTGGACAAATGCCTGGTCTAAAGGGCCTTCCAAGCTGTCGCTACAATCGCCCGCGCCCAACGCTGGGCAAAAGGCGAAGCTTCGGGGGTAACCCGGGGTGAACAAGTGGCCCAGTTCGTGGCCCCACGCCCATCCAGCTCGTAGTAAAGCCGCCCATCGGCGGGGGCCAACACCATAGGAGACCCTGCATGTCCACTGCCAAAACCAAAAAAGGTGCCGCTGTGACCAAAGCCAAGCCCGTGGCCAAAAAGGCCGGCAAAGCTGCGACCCCTGCCAAGCCGGTCAAGGCGGTGGCCAAAAAGGCGCCACCCCGCCCGGCTGTGAAAGCCAAACCCCCGGTCAAGTCAGCACCCAAGCCAGCTGCCAAGTCAGCGGTCAAGACCGCCACCAAAACCCCAGCCAAGCCAGCCGCCAAAAAGTCCAGCCCGGCACCGGCCAAAAAAACCACAGCGGCAAAATCTGCGGCCCCCAAGTCCACTGCTGCGGTGAAAAAACCAGCCCCGCAAAAAGTGGGTACCCAACCCGCGAGCAAGCCCCTCGCCAAAAAATCCGCGCCAGCGGCCAAAACCACCCCCTCCAAAGCCAAGGGCAAGCCGGTGCCTGTCCAGGCCAAGCCAGCGCCCAAAGTGGCGGCCAAACCCGCGTCCAAGGCCGCCCCAACCATTGTGAAAAACAGCCCATCCCAAATGGCCAAAGCCTCAGCCGCCAAAGCGGCGCCTGGCAAGGCGCCTGCCCCAGCCAGCAAAGCGGCACCGGCCCGCCCCGCCCCTGCGCCAGCACCGGTCAAAGCCTTGCCGGCCGTGGGCAAGCAATCACCACGCGCGGCCAAAGCCGCCTCCATGGTGCCGCCCCCGCCAGCTGCGGTGGTGCCCTCAAAAGCGGCCAAGTCCAGTTATTCGCCGATCATCACCCCCACCCACATCCCTGCCGCACCCGTGAACACACACAAAGACCCCAAGTTGGCCAACCACTGGAAGACCAAACCGCTGGAAAGCCTGACCGATGCCGACCTCATGGCCATGCCCGACGACGAGTACATGAACAGCGTGCAACTGGCTTTCTTTCGCCGCAAGCTGGTTCAGCTCAAACAAGACATCCTCAACAACGCCGGTGAAACCACTGAGCATTTGCGTGAAGACACCACCGTGGTGCCGGATCCAGCCGATCGCGCCACCATCGAGGAAGAACATGCGCTGGAGTTGCGCACCCGCGACCGTGAGCGCAAATTGCTCAAGAAAATTGAGCAGTCCATCGGGCGCATCGACAGTGAAGATTACGGCTATTGCGACGAAACCGGCGAGCCCATTGGCGTGGGCCGATTGTTGGCGCGCCCCACCGCAACTTTGTCGCTGGAAGCCCAACAGCGGCGCGAACTCAAGCAAAAAATGTTTGGGGATTGAGCAGCGAGACCCCAGCCCCTGCGGCGCTCACACCACAACAGGCCTGCGGGCCTGTTTTTTTGCGACCAAAAAATCTTCACAATCAACATTTGAAGTTGTTTCTAAGTTGCTAATTTATAACAACTTTTTTCCTTTGGCGATGACTGCAAAATACGCTCTAAGTCATTGATTTCATTGAAAAAAAGACAAATGTGTTGGAGATTCGGACGAATCCTGCTACAGTGCAAATAAGTGCAATAAAGTGGTGAAAAATGCATTTGCATTCCCATTTTTGCCTGTTTTCAAGGATGTCTTGCTGTGTTTCAAGGTGCTTCATCGCTGAGTCTGGATGCCAAGGGCCGCTTGTCGGTGCCCACGCGCCACCGCGAGGTGCTCGCTGCCATGGCGCAAGGCCAGCTCACCTTGACGCGCCACCCCCATGGATGCCTGATGATGTTCCCGCGCCCGGAGTGGGAGCGCTTTCGCGAACGCTTGGCGGCCTTGCCCATGAGCGCGCAATGGTGGAAGCGCCACTTCCTGGGAAACGCCATGGATGTGGAGATGGATGGCACCGGTCGGGTGCTGGTCTCGCCCGAGTTGCGCGAGGCCGCAGGCATTCAGCGCGACACCTTGCTGCTGGGCATGGGCAACCACTTTGAACTCTGGGACAAAGCCACCTACGAAACCCAGCAAGCGCAAGCCTTGCAAGGTGAGATGCCCGACGTGTTCAAGGATTTTTCTTTCTGAATGCCCACGGTGTCCTTGACATGTACCCACACCACGGTTTTGTTGCAAGAAGCGGTCGATGCCTTGGTGCACGACCCGCTTGGGGCCTACATCGACGCCACCTTTGGCCGGGGTGGCCATTCGCGGGCGATTTTGACGCGCTTGGGGCCCAACGGGCGTTTGTGTGCATTCGACCAAGATCCACAAGCGGTGCAGTCGGCGCAGGACCTGCTCCAAGACCCAAGGTTCTCGATTCGGCATGTGCCGTTTTCCAGCTTGCGCGATTGGCCCGCCGCCAGTTTGAGCGGGGTGTTGCTCGACATCGGGGTGAGCTCGCCCCAAATCGACCAAGCCGAGCGCGGCTTTTCTTTTCGCCACGATGGACCACTGGACATGCGCATGGACCCGACCCGCGGGCGCAGTGTGCACCAGTGGTTGGTCACGGCTTCACAAGAGGAAATTGCGGGGGTGATTCGTGACCATGGCGAAGAACGGTTTGCTGTTCAGATTGCAAAGGCGATTGTGGCTCGCCGAGAAGAACGGGGCGCGCCTGCAAGCACCGCTGAGTTGGCCCAACTCGTGGCTGGCACGGTCAAAACCCGCGAGCCGGGCCAGGACCCTGCAACGCGCACATTTCAAGCTTTTCGGATTCACATCAATGCCGAGCTTGAAGAACTGCAACAAGCGCTAGAGGCCAGCATCCATGCATTGCAACCCGGGGGACGTTTGGTCGTGATCAGTTTTCACTCACTGGAAGACCGCATCGTCAAGCAGTTCATCACACGCCACAGCCGCGAGGTATTCGATCGCCGACAACCCTTTGCCCCAGCGCCCGCCTTGCACTTGAAGGCTTTGGGGCGGGTGCGCCCGAGTGCGGCCGAAGTGTCCGCCAACCCGCGCGCGCGCAGCGCCATCATGCGCGTGGCCGAACGCACGGCGGTGGCCGCGCCATGACCCGGGTCAACCTGATGCTGTTGCTCGCGGTGCTGGCCAGCGCTTTGTACCTGGTGCGCGTGCAGTACGAATCGCGCCGCTTGACCACCGACCTCGACCGCGCCAAGGACCGGGCCCAAGAGTTGCAAACCGAAAACGACCGCCTGGATTTGGAGCGTCGATCCCTGGGCACACCTTTGCGCGTGGAAAAACTCGCCCGTGAACAACTGCAAATGCGCACGGTCACGCCGGCCATCACCCAGTATGCCCGCATGGGCGACGCATCGGCCAGCGCCAACGCGCCAGCCAACGACAAGCAAGGCACGCAGCCATGAGCACGCGCAGCGTTCAATACACCTCCAGCCCCTTGCTGGCGAGCAAAACGCCAGTGTGGCGCAGCCAGTTCATCGTGGCCTGCATCGCCGTGGGCTTTTTGGGCTTGGTGGGGCGCGCTGCATACGTGCAAGTGATTGACAACGCATTTTTCAAAAAGCAAGGCGCCTTGCGCTTCATCCGGGTGCTGGAGTTGCCGGCCAACCGGGGCCGCATCCTGGACCGCAATGGCTTGATCTTGGCGTCGAGCGTTCCCACCCCCAGTGTATGGGCCAACCCCGAAGACATCGACCGCACACCGGCCAAACTCAAAAACCTGGCCCGTTTGCTCAACATGACCGCCCAAGAGTTGGAGCACAAGCTGGAAGACGAGGATAAAAACTTCGTCTGGCTGCGGCGTCAAATCGACGAGCCGGTGTGGCGCGAAATTGACGCCCTCAAAATCAAAGGGGTGTATGCGCGCATGGAATACAAGCGCAAATACCCAGAGGGCGAGGCCCTGGCCCATGTGGTGGGCTTTACCAATGTGGAAAACAACGGCCAAGAAGGCGTGGAACTGGCGTTTGAAAAACAACTCGGCGGCAAGTCGGGTTCACGCCGGGTGATCAAAAACCGGCTCAAACAAGTGGTGGAGCACATTGGCGAGGAAGTCCCGCCCGTGGACGGTCGCGATTTGCAACTGAGCATCGACAGCAAGGTGCAATTTTTCGCCTACCAAAAGCTGCGCGAAGCGGTGTTGCAACACAAGGCGCAAGCCGGCAGCGTGGTGGTGCTCGATGCCCAGTCAGGAGAAGTGCTGGCTTTGGCCAATTACCCCAGTTACTCCCCCGAGCGGCGGGTCAACTTGAGCGGTGCGCAGCTGCGCAACCGCGCGCTCACCGACACCTTCGAGCCTGGCTCAACCATGAAGCCGTTTGCCATCAGCTTAGGCCTGGAGAAGGGCTTGATCAAGCCCGAGACCATGATCCAAACCGCGCCAGGGCGCATCACTTTGGCGGGTGCGACCATCTCCGATGCCCACCCCCACGGCATGCTCAGTGTCAATGAAGTGATTCAAAAATCAAGCAACGTGGGCACGGTGAAAATTGCCATGCAAATGCCACCGCGTGAAATGTGGGAGATGTACACCCAGCTCGGCTTTGGCATCAAGCCCGATTTACCCTTCCCTGGGGTTGTGTCGGGTCGCTTGCGCGCCTACAAAACCTGGCGCCCCATTGAGCAAGCCACCATGAGCTACGGCTACGGTTTGTCGTCCAGCTTGTTTCAATTGGCCCAGGCCTACACGGTATTTGCCCGCGATGGCGAGCGCATGCCAGTGAGCTTGCTCAAGCGCACCGAGCCGGTGCAAGGCGTGCGGGTGATGGAGGCGCGCCATGCAGTGGCTGTGCGCCACATGCTGAACATGGCCGCCGGCCCCGGCGGCACCGCACCCAAAGCCCAAACCATGGGCTACTCGGTGGGTGGCAAAACCGGCACGGCCCACAAGCAAGAGGGCAAGGGTTATGCCAGCAAAAAATACCGTGGCTTTTTTGTCGGCCTGGCCCCGATTGAAAACCCGCGCATTGTGGTGGCGGTGATGATTGATGAGCCCACCAACGGGGCCTATTTCGGTGGCGACGTGGCCGCGCCGGTGTTCAGCCAAACCGTGCAGCAAACTTTGCGCATGATGGGCATCCAGCCCGACGTGGCGGTGCGCCCCCAGGTCATGGCCAAAGCCGAGGCGGAGTCGTTTTGATGGCCGCGCTGCACAACCCCCAACAAGCGGCGCAGTGGTTGCGCCAGCGTGGCTGTGCACAACTGCACAGCGACAGCCGACAAGTGCGGGCGGGTGACGGGTTTCTGGCTTGGCCGGGTGGCCGCAGCGATGGCCGCAGCCATGTGCCAGAGGTCATGGCGCGGGGCGCGCGCGCTTGTTTGGTTGAACATGAGGGTTTCGCCTGGGACACCTTGGCCAGCGTCGACCCAATGAAAAACACAGCGCTCAGCCATGAAGGTGTGGGCACGTATGCGGGATTGCGCCGCGACAGCGGCGCCATTGCGGCGGCCTACCACGGTCACCCCAGCAAAGATTTGGACGTGTTGGCCATCACCGGCACCAATGGCAAAACCTCCACGGCTTGGTGGTTGGCCCATGCCTTGCAGGCTTTGGGTCGCGGTTGCGCCATCGTGGGCACCTTGGGCATGGGCGACGTGGCACACGCCGCGCAGTGGTCACAAGGCGCTGGCTTGACCACCCCCGATGCGGTGGTGCTGCAAGCGGGTTTGCGCCAATTTGTCGATCAAGGTTTGGCGGCTTGCGCGATTGAGGCCTCGTCCATTGGCTTGCGTGAACACCGCTTGGACGGCACCGCCTTGCGTTTGGCGGTGTTCACCAATTTCAGCCAAGACCATCTCGACTACCACGCCAATATGGACGACTATTGGCAGGCCAAGGCGGCCTTGTTTGATTGGCCCGATTTGCCCGCGGCAGTGGTCAATGTCGATGACGTCCAAGGCCGCCGCTTGGCCCAAACCTTGATGGACAGAAAGCGACCTGCCGAGGTCTGGACGTTCTCGTGCCAGGGGCCGGCGCGTTTGCAAGCGCGCCACATCCGTTGGCACGCTTCGAGCCAAGCTGGCGCAGGTTTGGCCTTCGAGGTGTGCGAAGGTGAACAGGCGCTGCCTTTGCAAACCCGCATGGTGGGGACGTTCAATGTCAGCAATGTGCTGGCGGTGATCGCTGCCTTGCGCGCCTTGGGCCACCCCTTGGCCGATGCGGTGCAGGCCTGCGCCCACTTGCCCAGCGTGCCTGGGCGCATGAACAGCTTGGGTGGCATCAACCAGCCTTTGGTGGTGGTGGACTATGCCCACACCCCCGACGCCCTGGAAAAAGCCTTGCAAGCCTTGCACGACGTGGCCCAGCAACGCCAAGGCAAACTGTGGTGCTTGGTGGGCTGTGGTGGCGAGCGCGATGTGGGCAAGCGACCGCTCATGGCACGGGTGGCTGAGATGCAGGCCCAGTGCGTGGTGCTCACCAGCGACAACCCGCGCAGCGAAGACCCCTTGGACATCTTGGCCCAGATGCGTACTGGCCTGCACCAGCCCGACAGCGTGCAAGTGCAAGCCGACCGCCGCCAAGCCATCACCGACGCCCTGGCCCGGGCCGGTGCCCGCGATGTGGTGCTGATCGCGGGCAAGGGCCATGAAACCAGCCAAGAAATACATGGCCAGCGCCTGCCGTTCTCTGACACGCTGCTGGCCCAGGCCTGCCTGGACGCGGGGGTGTGGGCATGAGCGCCATGCAACTGAGCTTGGCCCAGGCCCAGCAATGGATCAGCGGTGCGCGCCTGGTGGGTGCGTCCGATGCACTGTGCGCGCGGGTTCACACCGATACGCGCAGCTTGCAGCCCGGCGACTTGTTTGTGGCTTTGCGCGGTGAGCGTTTTGATGCCCATGACGTTTTGCCCCAGGCCCAGGCCGCCGGTGCCCGCGCCGCCGTGGCCGAACAGGGCTTGGCCGCTGCCGGTTTGGAGGGCTTGGAAGTGCCCCACAGCTTGCGCGCCTTGGGCGAGTTGGCTGCGGGCTGGCGCCAACAGTTTGCGCTGCCCTTGCTGGCGGTGACCGGCAGCAATGGCAAGACCACGGTGACGCAAATGATCGCCAGCATCTTGCGCGCTTGGCACCCGGGGCCAGATCAGGCCCTGGCCACCCAAGGCAATTTCAACAACGACATTGGCCTGCCCTTGACCTTGCTGCGCCTGCGCCCATCGCACCTGAGCGCCGTGGTCGAGATGGGCATGAACCACCCTGGCGAGATCGCCCAATTGGCCGCCATCGCCCAGCCCACGGTGGCGCTGGTCAACAACGCCCAGCGCGAGCACCAAGAGTTCATGCACAGCGTGGCCGCTGTGGCCGAAGAAAACGGCGGCGTGTTGTCAGCCCTGGGGCCGGATGGTGTGGCGGTGTTTCCGGCCGATGACCCGCACACCCCGGTGTGGCGGCGCTTGGCCGGTGCGCGCCGCAGTTGGTGCTTTGGCTGGGATGCCAGCGCCGAGGTGTGGCCACAGCACAGCCGCTGGCAGGCCGACCATTGGGATATTCAGTTGCACACGCCACACGGCCTGTTGAGCACCGAGTTGCACATCGCCGGGCGCCACAACCTGCGCAATGCCATGGCCGCGGCGGCCAGCACCTTGGCCGCTGGGGCACCGGTGGCCGCTGTGGCCCAAGGTTTGCGTGCCTTCAGGCCCGTGGCTGGGCGGTCGCACACCCATGCCTTGCAATGGCAAGGGCACGCCTGCACCCTGATCGACGACAGCTATAACGCCAACCCCGACTCGGTACTGGCGGCCATCGATGTGCTGGCCGACTTGCCTGCGCCCCGTTTGTTGGTGCTGGGTGACATGGGCGAGGTGGGTGTGAATGGCGCCGCCTTTCATGCCGAGGTGGGTCAGCATGCACAAGCCCAAGGCATTGAACGCTTGTTCACCCTGGGCGATTTGGCCCAAGCCAGCGCCGCTGCCCACGCCCAAGCCACCCACTTTGAAGACATGTCTGCGCTGCAAGCAGCGGTGCTGACGCAGGCCGCACAGGGTGGCAGTGTGTTGGTCAAAGGATCGCGCTTCATGCGCATGGAGCGCGTGGTCCAGGCCATGCTTGAACGCAGCCCAGCCCAGGAGGCCACATGCTCTTGAGTCTGGCCCAGTGGCTGCAAACCTTGTCGCCCGAGTTGGGTTATTTTCGGGTTTTTCAGTACATCACATTCCGCGCCGTGATGGCCGCACTCACCGCTTTGCTCATGGGCTTGATTGCGGGCCCCTGGGTGATTCGCAAACTCGCCGAACTGAAAATTGGCCAGCCCATCCGTGGCTACGGCGTGGAGGCGCACCTGAGCAAGTCAGGCACCCCCACCATGGGCGGTGTGTTGATCCTGATTTGCATCTCGGTTTCGACTTTGCTGTGGTTTGACCTTTCCAACCGTTTTGTCTGGATCGTGTTGTTGGTCACCCTCGGTTTTGGCGCCATTGGCTGGGCGGACGACTGGCGCAAGGTGGTGCGCAAAGACCCCGAGGGCATGCCCTCGCGCGAGAAATACCTGTGGCAATCCTTGATAGGTTTGCTGGCGGCGCTGTACCTGGTGTTCAGCATCTCCGAGGTCAGCAACCTGCGGGTGTTGGAGTTGTTCTACCAGTGGGTGCGATCGGGCTTTGATGTGGATCTGCCGCCCAAGGCCGATTTGTTGTTGCCCTTCTTCAAAGAAGTCAGCTATCCCTTGGGCGTGTTTGGTTTTGTGTTGTTGACCTACTTGGTGATTGTGGGTGCGAGCAATGCGGTCAACCTCACCGACGGCCTGGATGGTTTGGCCATCATGCCGGTGGTGATGGTCGGCTCGGCCTTGGGGGTGTTTGCCTATGTCACGGGCAGCTCGGTGTATTCCAAATACCTGCTCTTTCCCTACATCCCTGGATCGGGCGAGTTGATGATTTTTTGTGCCGCCATGGCCGGCGCGGGCTTGGCGTTTTTATGGTTCAACACCCACCCCGCGCAGGTGTTCATGGGTGACGTGGGCGCGCTGGCTTTGGGCGCGGCCTTGGGCACCATTGCGGTCATCGTGCGCCAAGAAATTGTGCTGGCCATCATGGGCGGTATTTTTGTCGTCGAAGCCCTGTCGGTCATGGCCCAGGTCAGTTACTTCAAATACACCAAGCGCAAATTCGGTGAGGGCCGGCGCATCCTCAAGATGGCCCCACTGCACCACCATTTTGAAAAATCCGGCTGGAAAGAAACCCAAGTGGTGGTGCGCTTTTGGATCATCACCATGCTGTTGTGCCTGATCGGCTTGTCCACCTTGAAGCTGCGATGAACACCGAGCACCCCTCCTCCTTGCAAGACCAAGCCGTGCTGGTGCTGGGCTTGGGCCAGTCGGGTTTGGCCATGGCGCGTTGGTGCAGCCAACGCGGTGCGCGGGTGTGGGTGATGGACACGCGCAGCGAACCCCCGGGTTTGGCCGAATTGCGCACCCATGCGCCGCAAGCGCAGTTCATCGCAGGCGAATTCGATGCCGCTGTGTTGACCACCCAAGGCATCCGTGCCGTGTTCAAAAGCCCGGGCCTGTCCCCCGCCGATGTGGCGCCTGTGTGGCGTGCGGCGATTGAAGCGGGCTTGTGGGTGGGCACCGAGTTGAGCCTGTTTGTCCACGCATTGCGTGAGACCCAGGACCAGGCCGGTTACGCCCCGCAGGTGCTGGCCATCACCGGTACCAATGGCAAAACCACGGTCACGGCCTTGACCACCCGCTTGCTCAAAGCCGCTGGCAAAGACGTGGTCATGGCCGGCAACATTGGCCCCAATTTGCTCGACACCTGGCGCGAGCGCGCCGCAGGGCCGGGCTTGCCCGCGGTGTGGGTGCTGGAGTTGTCCAGCTTTCAACTCGATGGGGTGGAGGGCTTTGAGCCCACGGCCTCGACCGTGCTCAACCTGAGCGAAGACCACCTGGATTGGCACGGCGACATGGCCACCTACTGCGCGGCCAAAGCGCGCATTGTGGGCAACACGGGGTTGCTGGTGCTCAACCGCAGCGATGCGCGGGTGATGGCTTTGCAACCGGTCAGCGACGTGGCCAAAAAGAAAAAAACCATTGAGCGCGAAGTCGCCACTTTTGGCAGCGATGCACCCCGGCTGGCAGGGGACTGGGGCCTGGAAAACGTCAATGGCATGCATTGGCTGGTGCGTTTGATCGAGCGCGAGGGTGGACGCAAAAAGGCCCGCGCCGGCGCGCCCGAGCACGAAGGCTATGACGATGATGCGCCCTACATGCAGCGGCTGATGCCGGCCGAGGCCTTGCGCATCCAAGGCCAACACAATGCGCTCAATGCCTTGGCGGCGCTGGCCTTGGCCAGCCACACCCAGGCCAACTTGGGTCCCATGCTCTACGCCTTGCGCGAGTACCGGGGCGAGCCCCACCGCGCCAGCACCGTGGCGGTGGTGCAAGACGTGGAATACATCAACGACAGCAAAGGCACCAATGTGGGCGCTACCGTGGCGGCCCTGCAAGGCCTGGGCCAAGGTCGGCGCTTGGTGCTGATCGCCGGTGGTGAGGGCAAGGGCCAAGACTTTTCACCCCTGTCCCCGGTGGTGGCGCGCCATACCCGGGCCGTGGTGCTCATCGGTCGCGACGCGGCCTTGCTGCGCGAAGCACTGAAAAGCTGCGGCGTGCCCTTGATCGAGGCCGCTTCCATGCTTGACGCGGTGCAACGTGCGGCCGAGCAAGCCCAAGCGGGTGACGCGGTGTTGCTGTCCCCCGCATGCGCCAGCTTTGACATGTTTGACCACTATGTGCAGCGCGGTGAAGCCTTTGCCCAAGCGGTGCAGGCCTTGGCCGAGGACGCAGGCGTGGTTTGGGAGGGCGCTGCATGAGCGCGCTGGCGCACAAATTGGGCGACGCCTGGGGCCGTTGGCGCGGCAATGCGCCCGCCGAAGGCCCAGACGCTTTGCCCGTGCGTGTGCACGGCACGGAGTTCACCCGCACCCGCGCCGCACCAGTCAGGGTCAAGGGTTTTGACCAGCCTTTGATTTGGGTGGCGGTCACCTTGCTTCTGTGGGGCTTGGTGATGGTGTATTCGGCCTCCATCGCCATGCCGGACAACCCGCGCTTTGGCAACTACGCCCAAAACCACTTTTTATTGCGCCACATCGCCGCCATTGGGGTGGCCTTGGTGGCGGCTGCGCTGGCCTACCAAGTGCCCATGGACACCTGGGACAAATGGGCGCCGTGGCTGTTCATTGCCTCGCTGGTGCTGCTCATCGTGGTGCTCATTCCCGGCATTGGCAAAGAGGTCAATGGGGCGCGGCGCTGGATTGCCATGGGCTTTATCAACTTTCAGCCCTCCGAGTTGGCCAAGCTGGGCGTTCTCTTGTACGCCGCCAATTACATGGTGCGCAAAATGGAAGTGAAGGAAAAGTTTTTCAGCGCCGTCGCACCCATGGGGGTCGCCGTGGCGGTGGTGGGCTCATTGCTGCTGGCCGAACCCGACATGGGCGCCTTCATGGTGATCGCCATGATCGCCATGGGCATTTTGTTCTTGGGCGGTGTCAACGCCCGGATGTTTTTCTTGATCGCTTTGGTGCTGATCATTGCTTTCGTACTGATGATTGCTTTGAGCGAATGGCGCCGAGAACGCATCTTTGCCTACCTCAACCCCTGGGATGAAAAGTACGCCTTGGGCAAGGGCTACCAGTTGTCGCATTCGCTGATCGCCATTGGGCGGGGCGAAATTTTTGGCGTGGGTTTGGGTGGCAGTGTGGAAAAACTGCATTGGTTGCCCGAAGCGCACACCGACTTTTTGCTCGCCGTGATTGGCGAAGAGTTTGGGTTTGTGGGCGTGGTCATCATGATCGCTTTGTTTTTGTGGTTGACCCGGCGCATCATGCACATTGGTCGCCAAGCCATTGCCATGGACCGCGTGTTCTCTGGGCTGGTGGCCCAGGGTGTGGGGGTTTG
>Ga0214919_10009046_pt1 | contig 12908 bp, 9 predicted proteins | sample LL1503_MetaG_FD_177994 | JGI IMG/M metagenome (GOLD analysis project Ga0214919, IMG submission 177994) | Freshwater microbial communities from Lake Lanier, Atlanta, Georgia, United States - LL-1503 | ecosystem: Environmental > Aquatic > Freshwater > Lake | place: USA: Georgia | collected 2015-03-15
ATCCCACAGTCCTCACCAAGCGCTGCGTCCCCCCTGAGCCGGGCATTGTTCCTACTTGGACTTCCGGCAAAGAGAAAATTGCTGTGCGTGAAGCAATTCGGATGTCGCAAGCCAGTCCGATTTCCAATCCACCCCCCATCGCCAGTCCATTAAAAGCACAGATCAATGGTTTGTCGATTTCCATGCCCCAGGTTAGCGAGTAATTGTGATTGTTTGCGAAGGTCTCTGTTGCGAACGAATCGGAAGCATTGCTGCTTTCTCGCAGATCTGCACCCGCGCTGAAAGCTTTCACCCCCTCACCAGTCACGATGGCTACGTGGATTTGTGGATCATCGGCAATCGATTGCCAAGTTGTTTGAAGTGCGATGCGCATCGAAAAATCAATGGCATTGAGCCGCTCGGGGCGACTTATCAGAACAGTTGCAATGCCGTCCTGCACAGTCAATGAAATAGACATGAGGTGCTTGTCCTTAAGGATCTATTCTGTGCTTCCAATGTGGCTGTCGTGAGCTTTGGGTTTTATGGAGAGACCGAATGATCACTTCGCGAGTTTCGGCAGGATCGATCACATCATCGATCAGACCCATGGCAGCCGCTTCCCAAGCGCTGGACTGTGCTTGGAGTTGTTCCATGATCTCAGCGCGGCGCTTGACAGGATCGGCTGCGCGGGCGATGTCCTTGCCATGAACAAGCTCAACGCCGGCTTCTGGGCCCATCACATCGAAGTGGGCCATGGGCCAAGCAACAATCGTATCGGGGTTCATGATGCGCCCTCCGAGTGCCAGATAGGCCAATCCGATGGCCTTGCGAGCAACGATCGTGATTTTGGGAACAGAGGCACTGCTGACCACGTTCAATAGACGCGCTGCCAGCGAGACCATCCGATGTTTTTCGATTTCAGGACCTATCAGAAATCCAGGCGCATCACAAATGAAGACCAGTGGGATATGAAATGCATCACAGGTCTCAATGAATTTGCGCATTTTCTGCGCGGTTTTTTCATCGAGCACACCACCCCGAGCAGCGGGATTGGATGCGACAAAACCCACGCTTTCGCCTTCGATCCGAGCCAAGGCTGTGACTACATTGGGCCCATAAGTGGGGCGATAGTGAAACAATTGGCGACCATCAACGATCAGCTCAAGCACCTTGCGTATGTCGTAGGCTTGCCGGCTGCGCTCTGGTATCAGTGCGCGCAGTTTGTCGCGTCCTTCGGGTGTATCGACATCCGCAGGGCGCGCCGCTTGACGAGGCGGTAATTCATTGCAGTTGGATGGCAGGTAGGATAGAAAATCGCGGATCGCTTGTATGCATTGAGCATCAGAGTCCCCTACATGGTCGGCCTGACCCGTGATGCTGGCACTGACTTCAGCGCCGCCAATATCCTGGCTGGTAACAACCTCTCCAATGCCCACTTTGACAACCAATGGACCGGACATTCCCATGAACCCAGTGATGCGATTGATCGTCGTGAAATCACCTTGGGCTGCCGTAAACGATGGGCCACCAAAGGCAGGGCCTAAGATGGCCGAAGCTTGGGGAATTTTTCCCGACATGCGCAGGTGATCCCCGAATCTTGCTCCCATGTTGGCAGCCATTGCACCAAAGCTTTCTTGTACGCGCGCAGCACCCGCTTCCATGAGGCCGATGAATGGTTTGCCATGGGCAATGGCCGCAGCGCGTGCGCGCGCAATTTTGACTTCGCCAACACGGCCGCGCGTACCGCCTAACACGGTTGCGTCATCGGCTGTCACGTAGACAACTCTGCCATCAATGTTTCCGTGACCTACGACGATCCCATCTGCTGGCGTTCTGGCTTGCAGGTCGGGGTGAGCGCTGCGGCCGTGCATGCCAAGCTCAACAAAACTACCAGGGTCCAACAGTAAATCTATGCGCTCCCGTGCGGTCAGTTTTCCCTGATCATGCAAGCGAGTTTGCTGCTCCTGTGAAACCGAGGTGCGTATCTTTTCACGCCGTGACGCCAATTCGGCAAGGAGATCGGGGTTCATTTATTCTTCAGTTCTACACAAAAAATTGATCACATATTGAAACATTGCAAATGTAAACTCTAAAGTCGAAGAAGAAGAACACTTAAATTATCACGTTTTCATCATTGACATGAGTCAAATCTACACGTAGCATCATACTGGGTTTGATCTTAATTGCATTTTTTTAACAAATTTTTCATAGTCCATATAGTGACATTTATTGATCGATGGGCTTCGCAACGGAAACTTTCATGAAGAGCAAACGAGCATTGTTTGGGCGGGTGTTTGCAGCTGTTTTGACTTGTGGCTTGCTAGGTGCTGCAACCCAGGCTGCTGAAAAAACCAAACCTTCCGTAGGGCGTGACACCCTCATTGTGGCGCTTGACAAAGAAATTCAGAGCCTTGATGCACTCATCACTGCCAGCGGTGACTCTCAGCGCTATGCTTTGCAAATTTTCGATTCACTGATGGGTTTTGACGCCAAGGGGGCGATCGTTCCTCGGATGGCCGAGAGCTACCGAATCTCTTCTGACGGCCTGACTTACACGTTTAACCTGCGACGTGGTATTCGTTTCCACAATGGTGATGTGTTGACATCTGAAGATGTCAAATACTCCATTGAACGTGTCATTGACCCAGTCTCCAAAAGCACGAGACGTCCATTTTTTGCGCCCGTGGTTGACTCTGTTCAAACGCCCAATGCCAACACTGCTGTGATCAAACTCAAAAAGCAGGATGGCGCTTTTCTCAACAAAATGGCGGGGTTTTTGTTCATCGTTCCCAAAAATTACACCTCTAAGTTACCCACGGTGGAGGCATTCGCCTCGGCGCCCGTTGGCAGTGGCCCTTACATGGTCAAAGAAAATAAAATTGGCCAGTACCTCACATTGGAGCGCTTTGACGGATTTTATGGGGACAAGCCGTCTATCAAGAACCTGACTTTCACCTACATTCCCGAGCCTACGAGCAGAGTCAATGCCATTTTGTCAGGTGAAGTAGATATTGCCACGATGGTGCCACTGTCTGAAGTTGAGCGTCTTCGCAAAGACGTGGCGCTGAAGGTTGTCAGCAACCCTGTATCCTCGCCGATGCATGTGCGGCTGTATTCCAACCAGCCCGATTCTCCCCTGGCCAAGCGGGAGGTTCGTCAAGCACTCAATCACGCCATCGATGCCAATGCGATCATTGCTGGTGTATTTCACGGCGTAGGCGCGCCAATGGGAACTTTCATTTCGAAATACTTCCCGTATGGCGATGATCCGACGGTGCAACCCTATGCCTTCAATCCTGCCAGAGCCAAGGAATTGCTTCGTCAAGCGGGCTATCCCAATGGATTTGACACCGTGCTCAACGATGCGGTTGGAACGCCCAAGGAGTTTGCTGAGGCCATCGCCGCATACTGGGGTCAAGTGGGGGTTCGCGTGAAGATCAATCGCATCGATTACGCAGCCTGGAGTCGCTTGAACAACACACACAAGAGTGGGCCGATGACAACGACTCAGTTCACCAATGCCATTTACGATCCATTGCACCCGGTAGCAGGTTCATTTTCCAAAGACGGCACGTGGAGTGACTACTACAATCCCGAAGTCGAAAAGCTCATCACTGACCTTGACTCTGTCACGGGCGCCGAGGGGCGTGGAGCGCTCTTTCGAAAAATTGGCCGCTTGCTTCATGACGATGCCTCGGCAGTTTTGGTGACAGAGCTTTTCAATGTGTTTGCCACTAAGAAAGACATTGACTGGGAAGTACAACAGGGCTCTGGATTCCTGAATTTTCGCCGCGTCAATTGGCGTTGATGTTGTATTCAGTGGCTCTGATAGATGGACGTAGCCCAGCCATCTGAAATCAGTCGACCTCCAACACAATGAGGATTTCACCTTCAGAGACGGTGTCGCCCTCTTTCACGTTGATTTTGCTGACCTTGCCTAAGACGGGTGAGGCAACTGGAATTTCCATTTTCATTGCTTCAATCATGACCAGGACATCATCGACGGCCACTTGTGATCCGACTTGAACACTCACCTGCGCAACAGCGCCAGTGATCTCAGAATGAATTGCAATTACTCTTGACATGATTTCCTTTTAAATTTCATATATTGGACTTGTTGAAGGTGCGTTTTAATTCTGGAGATTCACGACATATTTTTCAATTTTAATTGATAATTACTTTAAAGTGATCTAAAGACTTTCATATAAAACCCGACATTACCTGAAATCAAATTTTACAATAGATCAATATATGGAACTATCTTCCAACGACGTTGTTAAGGCAAATCAGAAGCCAGTAGATGTTGTCGTGGTGGGGTATGGTGCGGCTGGAGCGGTCGCGGCCATTGAGGCGGCGCGAAGTGGCGTCAAAGTGCTTCTGGTAGAGAAGATGCCAGATCCCGGCGGTATTTCAGCTTTGTCGGCGGGCGGATTGCGGATCTGCTTTGATAGCCAAGAGGCTTTTCTTTACCTTCAGCACACTTGTGGGGGGCGCACTCCAGACGATGTTTTGCATGCCTTGGCGCAGGGAATGTTAGAAATGCCAGACTACATGCAAGAGTTGGCTCGCATGGATGGTGCGCAGGTCAAGGTGACACGTGCAGTGGGTAACTATCCATTTCCAGGTTGTGATGCACTGGGTTACGCTGAGGTTGAATCTGTGCCTGGATTCTCTGAGTTGGCGGAAGTGGAAAATCAATACCTTGCAGTTAGACCTTTGAGGCCGGGCTGTCACTTATTCAAAATGCTTGCTGACAATGTCGATGCCTTGGCAGAGCAAGGGCAGATTGAAGTTTGGCTTGATTCGCCCGTTCAGCGCTTAGAGCGGGACAGCGAAGGTGTGATTTGCGGCGTCAGTGTGATGCATGAGGGGCAGATCTGGCATGTGCAATCTGGCCGAGCCGTGATCCTGACCTGTGGAGGGTTCGAGGCCGCAGACGACATGAAGGCGCAGTACTTCGTTTCAACACCGGCGCTGGCGGGCAGTTTTCGAGGTAACACCGGTGATGGCATACGCATGGCGCAGACTGTAGGAGCTGGCCTATGGCATATGTGGCACTACCACGGCCCGTATGGAATGCGACACAGCGACCCTGATTTCCCCTATGGGCTATACACCAAGATGCTACCGATGTGGACGCCCGAGCGAGTCACCAAGCCATTGCCCCAAATGGCTTGGATCGTCGTGGATCAAAACGCGCGCCGATACGTTGACGAATACCCGCCTTACATGTCCGATACAGGCGTGCGCCAATTTGATTATTTTGATCCTCAGCAGGGCTTGCACACGCGCATGCCATCGTTCATTATTTTTGATGAGGTTGGTCGCAAACTCTACCCCATGGGTCGGTGCATGACCAACGATCGTGATTTCCACTACGAGTGGAGTCATGACAACCTCAAGGAAGTTGAAAATGGCATCCTCAAGAAGGGCGAGACTTTGGCCGAGTTGGCCAGCGCCTTAGGCTTGGACGCGCAAGCTTTGCAAAAAACTGTCGAGCAGTGGAACCTGGCATGCGCTGCGGGAAGTGATGGCGATTTTGGCCGGCGTGCTGAGACCATGCTTGCCTTACTTGTCCCGCCATTTTATGGGGCGGAACTTTTCCCGATTGTGATCAACACGCAGGGCGGCCCCGTTCATAACGCCCATCAGCAAGTGCTAGATGCTTATGGCCAAGTCATTCCTCGCCTTTTTGTGGCTGGAGAATTAGGAAGCGTTTTTGGCCATGTCTATATGGCGGGAGGCAACTTGGCGGAGTGCTTCGTAGGTGGCAGGACGGCAGGACGTGAAGCCGCCAGGATGCCAGCGCGCCCTTTGGCCTCGCAAAAATAAAAAATAACACAAGGAGATTAACTCAATGAACAACTTGACACTTGGAACAGTGCTGACCTCGCTGGCCGTTTTATGCACCGCTCCGGCGCTGGCATTCAAGGGCAAACCCGCTGTTGACCAGAACACCATCGTGTTCGCCATTGGACGCGATATTGCGATGCTCGATGCCCAGGTCGACAACACCGGAAATTCAGACCGATACCACTGGCAGATGTATGACGGGCTTTATACCTTTGATAAAAAAGGTGCTCTTATTCCACAGATCGCCACCGGTGTGAAAGTCTCCAGCGATGGCCTAGAGTACCGATTCACAATGCGCACGGGGGTCAAGTGCCACAACGGCGCGACGCTCACATCCAAGGATGCGAAGTTTGCATTCGATCGAATTCTTGACCCAGCCGTCAAGAGTACGCGCAGACCGTACTTTGCTGACTTTATCGATGCTGTCAGCACACCTGACCAGCAAACTGTGGTGGTGAAACTCAAAAAACCCGACGTTGTGTTTTTGAATAAGGTGGCTGCATTCGTGCCACTGATACCCATGGAGTACACACAAAGTTTGCCTTCTCCCGAGGCATTTTCGCGTGCACCGGTCGGTTGTGGCCCATACAAGTTCGTGCAGCAGAAGATTGGCCAATCACTGGAGTTGGCGCGCTTTGACGAGTACTACGGTGTGAAACCCGGCATACGCTCACTGATTTTCAAACTGGTGCCAGAGGCAAGCAGCCGCGTGAATGCGCTGATCGCGGGTGAAGTGGACATGGCCGACTCCATCTCGCCCTCCGACGTCGAGCGCCTCAAACAAAGTGGTGGTGTTGACGTGTTATCGGTTCCGATGGGCAGTCCGCTTCACGTTCGGCTTTATACCAACACGCCAGGGACACCATTGGCAAATCCCAAGGTGCGGCTTGCTTTGAACTATGCCATTGATGTCGATGCAATCATCAAAAATGTGATGCACGGAATCGGTAGTCCACTCACAACGTTTATTTCTTCTTACTACCCTATCGGAGTAGACCCCAATCTCAAGCCCTATGGCTACAACCCTGTTCTGGCCAAACGTTTACTCTCTGAGGCTGGCTATCCCAATGGTTTCGATACCGAGTTACTCAGCCCGACTTCTTACTCGAAGGAGGTGACCGAGGCCGTTGTTGCTTACTGGTCAGTCGTGGGCGTGCGGGCCAAAGTCACACGGCTTGACTACCCAGCTTGGAACCGACTAAATAACACACACAAGTCGGGGCCGATGTCTGTGATGCAATATTCCAACGCACTGTACGACCCTATCACCCCCATACAAGGCACCGCCGCCAAGGACGGTACATGGTCGGACTACTACAACGCCCAGGTCGAGGCACTCATCGAGAAAACCGCTACCACTGGAGGGCTTGATGAACGCGACAAGCTCTTTCGTGAGATTGGCCGCCTGCTTAGGGATGATGGCCATTCTGTGCTGATCTCGGAACTCTTTTCGGTGTTCGCCAAAGATTCCTCGATCGTGTGGGAGCCGCAGTTTGGTTACTCCTTCTATAACCTGCGCACGCTCAAACGCAAATAAGGGGATGACATGATTCTTCAAGAACTGGCTCAAGAAAATGCAACTGCTCAACCATCAGGGGTGAAGCTAGGCTCAGCGCCCCTGGGCAAAGAAGTCCTGGGTCTTGATATTTCTCAAGAACTCGATGAGGCTACATTCGCAAAGCTTCGAGACGCCTACGATCAGCATTCGGTGTTGGTGTTTCGCAATCAGCGGCTCTCACCCGAGCAGCACATCCGCTTTAGCAAGGGCTTCGGTGAGCTAGAGATACACGTTGTCGCCAAGTACCTGCTGCCGGGGCATCCAGAGATTTTTCGCGTTTCCAACATCATGGAAAATGGCCAGCGCATCGGCGGCAGCGGCGAGTTCTGGCACACCGATCTCTCTTATGTCGCCAAGCCAAGTCGCGGCTCCTTGCTTTATTCAATTGAAGTCCCCATCCGCGATGGCCTTGTTTTGGGAGACACCTTATTTGCAAGTACGGCAGTGTCGTATGAAGCCTTGTCCGCAACAATGAAACGCAAGCTGGAGGGGCTCGTTGCCATCCACCGTTTTGGCGATGTTTATGCGCAGGTTCAAAAAGCTCGGTCGGAGACGGCAAAGTCAGAAGACCAAATGCGGGCCAAGTTGGTGCCTGATGTGCGCCACCCGGTCGTGCAGATACACCCCCATACAGGGCGTCCATGTCTGTTCGTCAATGAGGGCTTTACTGTTGCGATCGAAGGCATGCAGGCCGATGAAAGTGCCGCACTTCTGCGCGAACTATTCGATCACTCAACACAAGCAGAATTTGTCTACCGCCACAATTGGCAAGTCGGCGATCTTGTCATGTGGGACAACTGGGCCACAGTTCATCGCGGCACGGGTGGCTATTCAGCGCAGGAGCGACGTCTCATGCATCGAACTACCCTCAAAGGTTTATAGCCTTGAGCTTATCAAGACCTGCGCGTAGAGGGGTTCATCGCTCCACGCAGTCTTGTAACAGTTATGTCAAGAAAATAGAGATGGCAGGAGATAAATAATGTATAAATTTTCAGCTTGTTTTGGAAGAAGCAACTCACCGCTGCTTTGGCGTAAAACCGTTGCGCGTGTCACGATCACGGCATTATCGCTAGCGATAGGAGCGGCGCAAGCGATCGACTACAAACCCGCTGTCAACAAAGACACTATTGTCGTTGGGCTGGAAAAGTCAATCAGCAATCTTGACGCACAGGTCACCTCCACTGGCGACTCTTTGCTGTATGCATGGCAAGTCTACGACACACTTTACGGTTTCGATTCTGTTGGCAACCTGATTCCACGAATGGCCAGTGGACTGAAAATCTCCTCGGACCGACTCAGTTACACCTTTACTTTGCGCAGAGGCATCACCTTTCACAATGGCGATGCATTGACCCCGCTGGACGTCAAGTTTTCTTTAGAACGCATCTTGGACCCAGCTGTCAAAAGCACGCGCCGTGTTTATTTTGCGCCCATCGTCAAAGCCATAGAGACAGGCGCTAATTCGGTCACCATTCACCTCAAGCAAGCCGATGGCGCATTTCTGAACAAGGTGGCGGGCTTCCTGTTCATTGTTCCGAAGAATTATGTGAGCAAACTTGACACGCCAGAGGCATTTGCTGCCTCGCCAATTGGTTCAGGTCCCTTCAAGGTCAAAGAATTCAAAATTGGGCAGTTCTTGGAGCTAGAGCGTTACGACGGTTACTGGGGCAAGGAAATTGGTGAGCGACCTGGAGTTTCGCGAGTGATTATGAAATTTTTGCCCGAGGCCACCAGTCGGGTGAACGCTTTGCTCAGCGGCGAAGTTGACTTGTCTACGGTGCTGCCCCTGCAGGACGCCTCTCGACTTAAGACGGACAGTGGTCTGGAAATCATCGTGAACCCCAATGGGGGGCCGCTGCATGTGCGGCTTTATTCCGATGTGCAAGGCCATCCCTTTGCCAGCAAAGACGTGCGCCAAGCGCTCTCATATGCGGTGGATACGAACGCCATCATCAAAGGTGTGCTGCACGGATTTGGCAGTCCCATGGGTTCGTTCATCTCGAAGTATTACCCCTATGGCTCTGATCCTGATATCAAGCCCTATGCCTATGATCCTGCCAAAGCGCGCGAGTTGCTGAAAAAGGCGGGATACCCTAACGGGATTGAAGTCAAGCTTTACGGCGGAAATGACCAGCCCAAAGAGCTTGGTGAAGCGGTCGCGGCCTATTGGGGGCAGGTAGGCATCAAGACCGAAATCGTCAGGATGGATTACCCAGCGTTTATACGCCTGAACAATACGCACAAGGCCGGGCCTGCGACCATCACTATCTTCTCCAACGTCATCTATGACCCAGTCCATCCGATTGTGGGGACGTTCTCCAAGGAGGGTACTTGGTCCAACTATTACAACCCCGATGTGGAGGCTTTGATCACAGAGTTGGACAACACTTTGGGGCCTGAAGCTCGCGGCGCATTGTTTCGAAAGATTGGACGAATTCTCCATGACGATGCCGCTGCTGTTTATATTTCTGAGCATCTCTACGTCTACGGAAAGAAAAAAGACTTGAAGTGGCAGGTTCAACAAGGATCAGGCTTCTTGAATTTCCGCAATGCTGGGTGGAAATAACTGCTCATTTGTGGTGCTTTCTTTACCTCATTAGCCGGGCAGCCAGTTGGGGTTGAGCCAAAGAAGCGGGCGGGTGTTGTTCTAGCAGATCCCACGTCTTTGCTCAACCGAAATAATGCAAATTTATGACTGCGACGTGTGCTACGCAAGTGCCGTATAGGGCAGGTGATATATTGAAATTCATATGTTCATATATTGGAACTAAAATATAAACCTCGTCATTTTCTAAAAATATTTTTTCGATTTTGCTGTCTTTTTTAAGCTGAATTTCAGCTACTTCGATGAGTAAATCTCAACTATGTACCAATAGAAAAATAAAAATTTTGAATTTTTCGAAATTTTAAAAAACCTCCGGACTTACCCTTGTTTGGAGGTGGGTTAAAGGTTCATATGTTGACTTAAATCATAGATCTGGTATAAAAATAAAATCTTGATGAAAAGTTAACCATAGGGATCTTGCGGTGGATAAATATGCTTCGATAGCGCGCAGATTTGATGCTCAGGTTGCTTTGATTACGGGTGCCGCCAGAGGTATTGGCCGTGCGACCGCGGAACGCTTTGCGGCTGAAGGTGCGCATGTGGTTTTGGTCGACCTTGACGAGCAAGCCGTCACAAAGGCTGCAGAGGAGATTGCTGCCCAATTTGGTGTCCCGGCGGTTGGCTGGGTTGTGGATGTTGGCAACGAGGATCAAGTCGACGATTTGGTTAAAAAAATTATCCTTGAAATGGGCGGTTTGCACATTTTGGTCAACAATGCTGGCGTCACGCGTGACAATCTCATGTTCAAGATGAGTGTCCAAGATTGGGACCTCGTTATGAATGTTCATTTGCGCGGCGCATTTTTGTGTACGCGAGCAGCGCAGCGGCACATGGTGTTGCAGCGCCACGGAAAAATTGTCAACCTTTCCTCTACTTCAGCACTTGGAAATCGTGGTCAAAGTAATTACTCAACCGCCAAGGCTGGCTTGCAGGCTTTTACACGCACAGCTGCAATTGAATTGGGACCCTACAACATCAATGTGAATGCCGTAGCGCCTGGATTTGTCGACACTGAAATGACCCGCAAGACTGCTGCAAGACGCGGGTTTACTGCGCAAGCCTATATGGCTGAGCGGGCCAAGTCTATTCCACTGGGACGTGTGGGGCAGCCCGAGGATATCGCCAATGTGATTGCCTTTTTGTGCAGCGAAGATGCCGCATTTGTCTCAGGCCAAATCATCTACGTCAAAGGCGGCCCGGAAACGGTTCGCTAAGGCGCAGATTTATTTTCTCAAAGGAATCGGCATGCCAGCACTATTTCCAAATATAGGCACTCAGATCGCAGCGGCCTTCATGATCTTGGTCGCCTGCACCCCCGCGCTTGCCATTCAAGGCAAACCGTCGGTGGATCGAGACACATTGGTTTTTGGTATCGGCAAGGAAATCAGCAATCTTGATGCGCAGGTTGCTGCAACCGGTGATTCCCAGCGATATGGCTGGCAGATGTATGACACGCTTTATGCTTTTGATGGCAAGGGCAATATGGTTCCGAGCGTGGCAACTGGCGTGAAGATTTCATCTGATGGTCTGAGTTACACCTTCACGCTGCGAAAAGATGTCAAATTTCACAATGGAATTGCGCTAACAGCCCGTGATGTCAAGTTTTCACTTGAGCGCATTTTGAAGCCTGAGGTCAAAAGCACCAGGCGCCCTTTCTTTGTCAACCTGATTGATGCTGCTGAAGTGCTTGGCGACCACGTTGTCGTGATCCGACTCAAGCGCCAAGACGGGGCTTTCCTCAACAAGATAGCCGGTTATCTGATGCTGATCCCAAAGGACTACACCGAGTCATTGGGAACGCCTGAAGCTTTTGCGCGCGCTCCGGTTGGGTCTGGGCCCTACAAATTCGTTGAGCAAAAGGTCGGCCAATCTGTGGAGCTGATGCGAAATGATTCTTATTGGGACAAAAAGCCTGGTATCAAGCGGCTGATATTCAAGCTGATTCCAGATGCCAATAGCAGGGTCAATGCACTGTTGGCGGGTGAGGTTGATGTCGTCGATTATGTCAACCCGATTGATGTGGAGCGCTTGAAAAAGAACGCCGGCTTGATTGTGCAACCCGTGCCCGTGGGGAGTCCGCTGGCTGTGCGTCTTTACTCTAACGTTCCAGGCACGCCCTTGGCAAATCCTAAAGTACGGCGTGCTTTGAACCACGCGCTGGACACGCAGTCCTTGATTAAAAATGTACTGCATGGGGTTGGCGCTCCTTTGGCGTCCTACATTTCGTCCAGTTATCCGTATGGGGTCGACCCGGCGCTAAAGCCTTATGTTTACGACCGTGAATTGGCCAAGAGCCTTCTCAAGGAGGCAGGATTTCCGAATGGATTTGAAACTGAGTTGCTGTGTCCCAGCGACATGCAAAAAGAACTTTGCGAAGTGATCAGCGCCTATTGGTCAACCGTAGGTGTCCGCACCACAGTCAAAGTGATCGATTATTCCGCGTGGAGTCGTTTGAACAATACCCACAAGAGTGGGCCGATGACCATGATGCAGTTCTCCAATGCCATCTACGATCCTATCCACCCTATCAGTGGTGCGGCAAGCAAGGGCGGCACATGGTCGGATTATTTCAATCCTGAAGTTGAAAAATTAATTCAAGAAGGCGAACTTGAAACCTCGCGTGCGAAGCGCGACCTGATATTTCGCAAGATTGGACGTGCGCTTCATGAGGATGGACACGCAGTTTTGTTGACCGAGCTGTATTACGTCTTTGCCCAAGACGCGAAACTCGATTGGGTACCCCAGCAAGGAAGCGGCTATTACAACTTGCGAAACGTCAGATGGAGATGAGTTTACTGGCCGATCCGGTGGGCGAGCGACCCTGGCTGGATCACACGTTTGGTCAAGCGCTTGAATGGGCGGCGTACACCTATGCAGACGCTGAGGCGGTTGTTGACGGCGTGCAGCGTTTGA
>Ga0214919_10009047_pt1 | contig 12907 bp, 12 predicted proteins | sample LL1503_MetaG_FD_177994 | JGI IMG/M metagenome (GOLD analysis project Ga0214919, IMG submission 177994) | Freshwater microbial communities from Lake Lanier, Atlanta, Georgia, United States - LL-1503 | ecosystem: Environmental > Aquatic > Freshwater > Lake | place: USA: Georgia | collected...
TACTGTCGACAGAAAGATCCTGGGTACGCACGTGTTTGGGTAACAAGAAATTACGCAGGATATGAATCTTGTCTTTGAGAGAATATCCCGACACACGAATCGTGAAAATACGGTCGCGCAAGGCCTTGTCTTCCGGCAGCTGGTTCATGGAATAAATCAGCCAGAGACACGACAAGTCGAGGGAAACGTCCGACAGGTAATTGTCGCGGTACAAGGAATTCTGGGAGAAATCGGTCAAATGCAACAAAAAGGCATTAATATCATTATTCTCCGAGACCTTTTCGTACTCGTCCAAAAACAAAATTCCATTCTTGTACTGCATCCGCGAAAGACACTTGACAATTTCGCCGGGTTGCGAACCCACATAGGTGTAATCAAACCCTTTGAGATGTTCCGTCGTTCGGATACCTCCAAACGAGATCTGTTCAAACGGAAAATCCATCACCCGCGCCAGACATCGGGCAATGCTCGTCTTGCCCACACCCGGGTCGCCAATCAACCCCAACGAACATCCTTTCATCTCGGGATGCACCAGCTTGTGATGAACAAATAAAAGGATTTGGTCTTTGACATCGTTCATGCCGTAAAGCGTTTGGTCCAGTTCGTTCCGGAGTGTTTGAAGAAAACACGTGAGCGCGACGGTATCGGTTCGAAGCACGGGAAATTCCTTGATACGATCGTAGGGCACACGCAATGCCCATTGCAGCCATTGTTTCAGCTTGTAGAATTCGTCGTTTCGATCTTCTTCCGATTTTTCTCGCATCTCCTTGTACTTGCGGTAGATGGCCATTTTATTCTGATCCGTGGTCGGCAAACGAATAATCTCGTACTCCATATTCAACACGGAATCCTCTACTTTATCCATCTTTTCAAAAGTAAGGACATCTTTTTTGTGTTGCTTGAACTTTTTGTACTCCATCCGAAACTCATCATAAAGTTTGCGAATCATCATTCTGGCCTCCATGCGGTCTTGAGAACAGGGCATGAGGTTGTGATAGATATGAAACCACTCGAACAATATCTTTCTGTTCCGTTTTCTCATCGGAGTCGTTAGAATCGTCTTCATGGTCGGCAGACTTTCTGTAATTTCTTTTTTCAAGACTTGAAACTTTTCTTGCAACTTTTCATCCTGTTCCACCTCCTCCGGCATTTCAAAACCCTCCGAATCGAATCCATCGTCATCACTCTCATTATCCTCCTCATTATCCTCCTCACCATCATTATCTTCATCGTTGTCATTGTCATTGTCCATAGTATCCGAATCGCGATTCTTATGCCGGTTACGATCCTTCTTATCGGTTGATGCTGCCTTGACCACAATAATAGTCGAAGAATTGCTGGTTTTTTTCTTCTTCTTTTTTTCCACAATCTTTTTATTCTTGTTGTTCTCATTGTTATCTTCCTCCACAACATCCCCAACATCTCCAATCTTTGTCGTCACAGAAATGTTCTTCTCCTCCTTTTCCTCATTGTTGTTATTATTATGATCACGATCCTCGTTATTCTCACTACTACTACTACTACTCTCCTCATCCTCCTCCGTGTCCTCATCATCATCAATATCAATATCAATATCATCGTCGAAATCATCGTTTACATTCACGTTATCTCCTCTTCCACCTCCACCGCCTCCTTTTTTGTTGTTATTGTTGCCATTGGCCGCAGTGGCGGGTACAAATGACTTTTTTTTAGCAGCAGAGGACCTGGAGGAGGGTTTGACGGCGCGAACGTTTCCTTTCGAGGACGAAGAAGGAATCATCGTAGGGACCGCCGAGAGATGATTACTTCTCGTCGATACCATAGGATGATGATGTATTTGAAAATTTGAAAAAGATTGTCGTCTATTTTTTTAATAAGGATGTTTTCTTTTTAAGGGAATTATAAAAAGAAATATTCACCATGCAAATCACTTTTTTTTACAAAACGTCATTCTGTTGGTGATGGTTTTGTTATTTACCGGCGACTGTATCCTTACTCGTACCACTTTTTCCTCCCCATCTTTTCCCTGACGATTCCCGAAACACAAATACGCATAAAATCCAACCTTTTTTGCCTGCAAGATCTTTGGAAGAAAACTCATGAGTACATTCAACGGATTCATTCTTTTATTGTCCTCATGATCCTCAACATTTCCATTTCCTCTCACACCAAAGAATCCCCACGGTGGACTGATGAAACGAACATGATGAAGTACCAGAACCCACGGATACTCCTGTTTAGTCAACTCACCACACCGATCATTCCTTTCTAAACTACCACTACTCCGGATCTTTCCTCCCAACAGAGTCAACGTTAACTCCACCTGTTGTTCTTTATCTTGTCGTACAACGGTAACCGTCAACGGATGTTCCTCAAGCACGTTTCGAATCGATCTGTCATTTCGATCCTTACTATCTTTTTCTTTAAAAAGATCCTTGATATCTAACACCCATGTACCAAGAATGGGTGTTCTCAATTCTTGATCCTCCTCATATCCATACTCATAACACTCATCATCGTTCGAGTCGGGCATCGCCGATAAGTAGAAGGGTGGTGGTGGTGGTGTGTTATCCTTATTACAACTATCCTTGTGGAATGACAAGGATTGCGTGATTCGTAAAGGTAAAATCCATGCCGCAGCAATCCCAAACGTGAAAATGGTCGATAGTAATAACCTCATTTTTCACTATAATTCCATGTTGGTTAAATCATTATTTTTTGGTTAAAACACTCCCACGAGGTTTCCTCGAATTTTGTTCGGCACGGGGTTGCGGAATTGTCGATTTTCAATGTCGTTGGAAGACGGCTTGTACAACCCGGGACATGCCAGTAAAGGTAGATTCTCTTCGTCTGTATAACCCATTTGTTTCTTGGCGGCCAGAATGGAAAGCGACGGATTCAAAAAATACGCGTTGAGGTCCTGGCCCCAAAATCCAAAATAATTGGGAATCATTCCCCTTTCGTCTATTTTTGGTGACTTTTCCATGGATTGCATGGATGAGTAGTCGGATTCGTAGGCACTGCCTCCTGCCGTCATTTTTTATATTTTTGAAAGTAGGCAACAAAAAATATTAAAAATAAATTATAAAATTACTATCAATAAAACCACAATAAACTCAATAAAAATGCCTCGATCTGGTTCTCATTCCCGTTCTCATGCCAAGCACCATGCAGCTGTCACTGGTGCAGGTGAACTCACACAGCCGGTGACTGGTCATATGGTGTCCGTTCCTGCTGCGATGTATCATCATTTGATGAAATCCAAAACCTCCTCCTCCGACATGACCAAGATGATCGGGAAAGCCATTCTGTTGGCAAGTATCCAGGCGTCCATCGGATCCGTAGAAATGTCCTCGAAATTCTCCGTCATCAACTTTTCCAAAGATCAGGAAACGCTCCAAGCCGCTTCCAATGCGCTGACCGGCTATATCTTTATCGGCACCCTATGGACCGTGGGCGCCATCCTAATCTCCAGCGCCCAGTACGGAAAGTACGGATTTATCACCGCCCTCATCGCCAATCTGGTCATGATGGGATGGATCTACTGGAGTTATATTTATGCGTTCAAATGCGCCGTCCGAAAATACAATCTCCAATTCCCCACCCTTTTCAGGTTTGGTTAAATGACGACAAGGGTACCAGATGCAAAAGGTGGGCAAGGTAACCAATATACATGCCAATGAGCTGCGTGACAATCAGCGTGGAAAACTGAACACTAATGGTTGGTTGATTCATCCATGCCGACCGTAACAGGTGAAAGGTTGTTTTTTCGGTGGACAAGAATAAATCGTCTCGGCCCACAATAAAAAGTTCCATCGTTTCAATCTTTTTGGGTTTCACACGTTTGGAGGAGATCGAAAATGTCATATCAAATTCATCCAATCCAATCCCAAACAACGAAATGAGCGATCGTGTTCGTTCATGGAACAACACATTGACTTTTGCCGTAGAAATCTGTTTCTTTTTCTGGGGAAAATCATAAAGATGATTAGCAAACTCTGACATATCTGAATCCACAATTTTTTGGGAATCGATTTGGTCAAACGACTCGACACTAAAGGTACCCATGTCACGATCCACAAACAACAACGGACCCATCATTCGTTTGTACACAATTTCTATCCTCGTCCTGGGATACAAATACACCATCACCTTATTCGGTCCCACAAACGATTTGATGTCCGCGTACCACAAAGACCATTCCCCATACAACTGTGGAAGAAGTGTGTCGGTGACGTTCGAAGAAGACGAGATTTTGCTTTTGCCTGTGGTTGTCGATACCACCGTGGAAGGAGGATAATGAAAGGCCGATACAATACTCCCCATTGTTATCATTGTTAATGTTGTGAACATCCATCTCCAAAAAATCATGGTGTGTGGAGTTTTATCTTTTCTTTCCTTTCTTGTTCTTCCACCAATCAATCATGTTTCAATTTATGAAAAAAAATTGAAAAAATTAATTATTGTTGTTATTTTTAATTCTTTAAACCAATCAAAAAAAACATTGATGACATCGACGTGGTCTACACTTCCTGAAGATCTAAAACTCCATGTTCTTGGTTTCCAATGGATTCCTACCTTTGCCTATATGAACGAACTGAAAGAACATATCATTTTTGAAGAGGAAATTCTGCACCGATTTTCCAACGATACAAATGATCTATTGGAAGGTGATTTTATGGTGGTTCACATGTTTGAATATGACGAAAAAAAGGGTAAAATCCTTCGCAAGTTTTCGAAACGCCATTTCGATCCCTACCGAACCCTCCTACGAATCCACGTTCACAAAGAAATTGTTAAATACATAACATGAGAAGATAAAAATATAAAAATATAGAAACATAGAAATATAGAAACATAAAAAAAAATGATATAAAACCTAAACCATAAAAACCTAAAAACATAAATGGAATATAGGCTTTGGCAGTTACGATTTATACAATGGTTGGATACACAACCATCTGGAACATTCGTAAACTTGTGTGGTGGACCATGGGGAAAAACAACGTTGGCCAACATGAATGACGATCCAATGATTTCATACTATCATTCTTTACACCAACTTTCTCAACTCCAGGAGGATTTACAAAATGGTAAAAAAGCAGTCTTTGTATCCATCTGTCCTTTATCGGTCATGAATTTGGATGACGATTCTGAGGATAATTTCCAAATTCTTAATCTTAAAAACCTTTCGATGAAAACGTATGAATTGGAAGAAAAAGAAGGTACCATTGATTACTTAACATTTGCCGATGAATATGAATGATCCTTGAAAAAATGATTATGGGACCAAAAAGATGAATGGTTAATAATAATAGGATGGATAGAATAAAAGAATATAAAAAACAAACCCACGCTAACGAACGACGGACGACCTTTTTTATATTTTTTTATATTATTATTTCAGGAAAAAAAACATGAACGTTCTCAACAATATTGCGAATAATATCTGGTCAGCCCTTCCCTGGAATGTTGCGGAAGAAGAAGAACCGGAACAACCGTCCATCGTGGTTCGGTTTCTTTGTGAAAAGACTCGTCTCTTTGACATCATCCCCAACATCTCCGAGATCTCTGATCAAACACTCTATACGCTCCTCAAGGGAGCCGTTCAGAGCGGCAAGTCAAGGCTGGCGTATGCAATTCTTGTCTACTTGGCCATGGAAAAAGGGCATAATGTATGCATGATTCTGCGGGATTATACCGGTGATTACGTTCAATTCCGACGCCTCGGTGGTCTTGAGCCCTTTCTTCAGGAGCTAAACGATTTCGTGAAAGATTCGGCATCGGTCGATCCCGAGTCGGAGGATCTCGATGTACCGCCGATCTTTTACATGGGGGACATCGGAATGAGCACGACCAACGTGTTGTCCAAACATACGGACCTCGCGTTGTCGCTGGCGTCGGGGAGAACGATCGTCTTGGCGTTGGCGAATGCGCATCAGATTGGGAAATTGAACGAGGTGTACGACCTTGTGATCGCCGAGGGTAATGACGACATGATTCTTTCCGTGGTGATCGACGAGGCCGACCAGTTGATGTACAGTGAAGGCCATGTGTTTTCTCCACGACTTGACAGCCTCCTTGAAAAGTGTCGACACGTCTACGGGATCAGCGCCACGGTGATGGACAATCTGCATGACGGTCGTTTTTCAACGTCCAACGTGTACGTCATGACGCCACCACCCGACTACAAGGGCATCAAGGACATCCATCACAAGAGCATCGGTCCGATCGACGATACGATCAAGAAAGAGGCACCGGATGAGTTTTTCCGATGGGATCCATCGTTTCTTGATTTTTTGATGGAGAAAAAGAACATGACTCCACACAACATCCGTTCCTCGGAAAAACATCCGATCATTGCCCTGGTCAAGACGGAACGACTGATCTGTCACCAGGATGCATTATTGAACGCGATTACTACCGACGATCGGTTTCGCAGCGCGTTTACGGTCATTGTCTATAATGGAGACGATACCAAGCTGTACTCCCCTTCCCTGATCGGACGGTCCTTTCGTCTGCCCATCTGTTGCAAGAAACAGAATCTAAAGAAAAGTACGGATCGGGTTCACGTCTTTCGCCAATGCGCGATCCAGTACGTGCTGCAATATCTGAAACAGAATGGTGGGGCGCAACGGTTTCCTCGCATCCTCATTATTTCTCATGGACTCGTGGGTCGTGGTGTGAATATCGTGTCGGCCGATTTTGGATGGCACTGCACCGATATGTTCTATCGTCCATCCCATGGGAGTACGATTCCGACCCTCATGCAGAGCATGCGTCTGTGTGGCGTCTTTCACGATCGGATCCCTCTGCAGTGCTACATGGAGCAAAAGTTTTATGACGACCTGTACAAAGGAAACCAGCTCCAGGAGGATGTCTTTCAACGCCTGCACGTCATTCAAGACACGTCACGAAACATTGCAGAATGGCTGGGGGAACAACATTTTCTCAACACCAAGATGCCGAAAGCAAAACTGACAAAAGAGGGACCCTTTGCCGGAAAGATCACACGCAATCCGACCGAGGACGAAGGAATGTCACTGGAAGAGTTTTTCCGGGACCGATGTGTGACCCGAGCCCTTCCGGTCGCCTACCCCGTTGTTCTTGATCCAACTGCCGTTGCTGCCACCGACTCGATGGACAATGCAGAGTTTCTTCGGCTAACGAATCCACAGAATGGCATGTTCAAAAAATGGGCGAGTAGTGGGATTGACTCGGCGATCGCCCGGTTTATGAAACATGGATTGGACCCACACAAGAAGTATACCAGGGAGGAAATGATACGTTTGTGTGACCAACATGGGATCCATGCACTCAACAAAATTATGGGAAAAGGAGCTCAACAAACCAATACGAAATATGGTATCCTTATTATGAAAAACGAAGGGGAGGAAACCTACTGTCTTCATCCTCGTTTAGTTGATGCATTTAACCAACATTTTTAAGATCTTTTCTACGACATTGACAGACATACTGTTCCCCACCTGTTGTTTTAATTGGTTATCTGTGACCACTTGTTTAAAATGAGTAGGAAAACCCTGAAGACTAAGATATTCTTTTGTGTTGGCTCGCCTGTGAAGGGGAACACACCATAACCTTTTACTACAAGTAATACATGGACAAATTTTGTTCGAGTTTGGAAAATTATCTCGGGAAAAACTTAGATTAATAAAACAAGCATCTTCCGGAATTCTTCTTAACATAAGATGTCCCCATGATACCATGGGTTCTTCTGTTGTGTCCGTTTTATCAATGTAGTCTTTCAATGGTTTGATGAGTTTCACTGGTTTCGGCCACATCATGGGATGTTTACCTATTTTTTTTTGAATACCGACAATAAACACCCGCGCACGACTCTGAGGAATACCATAATCTTTCGTATTCAATAATTTATACTCTACATGGTAATTGGATAATTTATCAAGTTCTTTTTTCATGGTTTCAAAGGTTTTTTTATTGTCATTGGATAATAATCCCTTGACATTCTCCAAAATGAAAAAACTTGGTTTCTTAGTCTTGATGACTCGAAGACATTCCCAGAATATTGTTCCTCTTGGGTCCTCAACACCCCGTTGTTTACCAACGGCTGAAAAAGGCTGACAAGGAAATCCGCAAACGTACAAATCAATATCCGGAATCTCTTTTAGTTTTCTTTTCGTCATGTCTCCGAAAATGATCTTGGGATGGTAATTGGCCTTGATGGAGGCAATACAATGTTTATCAATCTCGGAAGAAAACTCGTGAGAAAAGGGAATGTTGAGATTCTTCAAGGCCATAATCGGGGCCTCGATGCCGCTACAATCCGTGCCAACACGCAAAGGGTTGTCTTTTGTGAACCGCATTGTTTATTGTTGGTAGGGTGAAAAAAAAATAAACCATTTTTTGATTCAAATGTTATGAGAAAAACCTTGGAGTTAGATTTTTTATTTTATTTTTTTTATTCTCTCATAAAATTTTATTTTTTATTTGACTTGATTGACTTTACATCATTAGATGGTAACAATGCAACAACAATATTTTAATACTATCGATTATCCACCCTCTGATGTTAACAACCCTGAAGTTGTTTATAATTGTACAGCAAATACTATTCCACCCACATCAAATTACATAAATTACATAAAATATATTCAATACTTCTTTCGTTTTTTCTTCTTAATCAGTTTAATCAGTTTACCCTGTTTACTTTTGTTGTTAATAAATTTCTTCTTATTCCCCAATAATACACAAGACTCCGATAATAATAATAATAATAATACACAAGAAGACTCCGATAATGATGATATAAAAAAAAAAAGAATGAGAAGAAGAAGAGGAAGAAAACACTCATCAGGTGATGCCGATCCAATACTTTGGAAATGGACACCTTCCGATGGAGAATATGAACATGAAGATGGAGATAAAGGAGATAAAGGGGATGAAGATTATACGGATGATGACGGTGATCAAAAACCTGGCAATGTTTATCAGTGGAATACAGAAACTAAAAAATGGAAGAAAAGAAACACATGATATTATTTGAATTTTTTTTTTGATCCTCTTTAAAAAAATATTAATTAATAAATAATATAGAATATGGTGAAAACCACGGTGAGTTCTTTGTTACGTTTTCTTGATTCGAAGGATAGGAATCAACATGTAAATGAACAGGACTCTACTGGGAAAACAATCTTGCACCACGCCTTATCCATCCATGGTAACGATATCATCAACAACAACCAATACTTTCATGTCCTGGACCGTTTGTTGCGTCTCCCCGGACTCGACAAGAACATTGCCGACCATGAGGGAAAAACGCCGCTGGTTATTGCGATTGGAAATATAGTGGATAATCGCAACGCGACGAAGAAGGACATGGATTGTTATTTTCGTATGCTAACCCACCTCCTCTCTCATCCTGAAGTTCGTCTGAATGACTATTACCTGATTCCGGGTGATCACAAATCCCCATCCGAATCTTCCGACCTCCCCTTTTCCAAATATTTTGGAAAAAAAATTACATTGCTGATGAGTCTTGCGTTTCACTGGAATCATCCCATGATACCTCGTATCATAGACTTGTTAATCCGGGCCGGTGCAGACCCGACCTTGCGAGTACGGACGACGTCGTCCGCAGACAAGATGATACAGGAACAGTTCCGGGTTGTCAACCGTGATTTGGTTCGACACGGCATGGCGCAGGGTCGGTCGTTAAAAACCGCAAAAGATGTGATGGATCAACAACGGCGTCTGCGCGCTCTCGGTCAAACGCAACGCCAACAGAGTGTGACGGAGAATTTCAAGGCCAGAGAAACGGTATTGGATATCGCCCGGCGGTTTATTATCGGTTACTTGACGTTTGTTTTTCGAGAGTATGCGTTTCACCGAAATATATCCAAGAATCCGTTTACGATCGATCCGGTGGCGGGAGATCCGAATATGGTGGAATTGTTGTTTGCGTCCAACATTTCGTGGGCATCGTTCATGGATGCGATCCGGGCCAAGGGATTGAAACAGGAGGATGTGACACTTCTTGGGCTACACGATGACATGTATCATTCCATTGGTCGTGCGTACGCACTCCGTTCCAAACAACTTTTTCTGGAAAGATTAAAAACCGAACTTGATCCTCAACCTAACAATCCCATCGTGGTGGACGAACAACGACTCCAACAAATCTTGAAACGTGTCGACACCCTTACCGTCGAAAAGCAAATCAAGGTCTTTGGTTTATTTCTAACGCATTTGAACCAGGTGAATCAAAATCATGGACATCATACATTGGCCTCCATGAACAGGAGATTCAACACGATGGTAGAAGGGATCGAAAGGATCGAATCCAAACCATCTCCCCGATCCCAACAACAATCCAGTCTTTTGGATAATCTCGTGAACGCCATCCTGTTGATCAAGACGCTGATGAATGCCAAACAGACCTATCAACGGAGCAAGATTGTGTATGAATTGGATCGAGGACTGAAACGCAAGAGACTGTCACCCCAACAAGAAGCACCCCATTCCTCCAAATTCGTCAAAGCGGCGGCTCCCTGTCGATCTCCACGAAAAATAAAAGAACCAATCGTGAAAGCACGCCGCCAGATCATATCGGGCATCGATCAACTACCCCCCGATCTTCACCACCAATTGATCAGCATGCTTCAGCCTCACAAAATAAAGTCGAAATAAATATATGTGTTTAATTTACAGACAGACATTCAACGTCATTCCCTCCAAGAACACATGGATACCGCGGGAAGCCTGGATCTTGGGTGTCGCTACATCGGGATCCTCGGGTCCATGGATAATCAACATTTTTACCTGAGACGGGTAGGGGTCCCTGAATTTTCCAGGAGGGCTTGTGATATCCGACACAAGGATATCGTGAATTGTTATGGTGCGATGAGAAACATCACGATTCATGACATTCTTCTTGAGCAATTCGTCCATCTTGGGGAAGATGCGGATCCACGACGAACCAAATCCAAAGTAGTAACGACCTTCCCGTAAAATGGTTTCAGGGATGGGTAGAGGTTGCATTTGCGGTTGTTGTTGTAGTGAATCGCAAGAGGTTTTATTAAGATATTTCATAATCGCTGGATCCATTCGTATATCCCGTTGAAATACATTGTCCGAGGTTTTTGCCTGCATCCACAAACCCGGTTTCATGGTGCACAAAGGGATCATCGAGAAACGCATCTTGTCTTCCATATGCGGGTTGGGAAACCGGTCGTCTGGATCATTTCTTGCGATCCACATCTCGGGTGCCAGGTAGTTCGGCCCGATGGGAATAATAAGATTCCGGATCCGGACCGACGTGGACCACCAGAAATTCCCCGAGAAATGACCGACCGGGAATTCTTGAAAAATCGCGCCAATCGCACGCAAGGGTTCGTCGGCAAGTAATTTACGGATGACAGGGGCGTACCCCAGACAGTACGATATCATCGTTCGCACCCATAAGGTGACCGCGGTGTTTCGAAGTTTGGTGATGCCCTTGGTATGGCAGTAAAACACCTGGAATTCTTCTCCGGTAGTTTCTGCATTCACTGCCATCGTATGCAACTTGTGAAGCGTAAATCGTTCATACACCAGTTCGTCGTCATCGTGACCGAGGTGAGTGACGGGCGTTGTGCAAAACCGACCGGGTTCTTGCAACAATTCCATCAAATCCTTGATATTCTCGTCGTTGTCCCCACGAGGCCCTACCGTGCCAACAAAAACCTCATCAAAAAACGACGTATTGCACGCTCCCACATGCTGCATTCGCACAAGCATCCGTTCCAGGATTTGCGCAAATCCTGGAAACAGACAGGCGTGGATCACCATGATTCTCCTCATCGGAATTTTTTTAAATTTAAATATATCTACATTATATATTTATATCTTTTTATTCATTTCCTCGTCCACCACCACACCACAATAACTGCGATTAACAAGATTACCCCCACAAGAATAATCCAGAATAATGTGGATGATGATGATGATAATGTTGTTTCCACCACCATATTCTCCGTAGTAGTAATACATGGAGAAATATCATAAAAATGGGAGAGGAGGGTGTCCCAATTATGATCGTCCATGTTTCGGTTTTCGTAATGGGCGATGCGGAAAAAGTATTTGCGATTTTGTTTGGGTTGAATGTTGTCCAATCGGTACGCGCCATTGTCATGGATGGTATCCCCGTACTCTGGGTACACAAAGTGGTTCATGAGATTGATCATGTGTGGGGCGTGTTTCCGTGCAAGCCGGGTGAGAACCACATCATCATTCTCGGACATGATTTTTTTATTAAAAATCGCAGGATCATGGAGGATTTTGTAGAGAACGTCTTTGGAAAAAATCATCAGCATCCCATTCATAAAGGGTTCACAATTTGGGGTGTAACAGGGACCGGCAAGAACTCCTTCTTTGGGCAGGTGTGGAAGAATTTCATTCTGGAGCGAGACCCAATCCACAAACACAGTGGCATTGATGCGTACAATGTAGGTTGGAACCTCTTCCCAGCGCCGAAAGGACCGAAAATATAATTTGGTGGCATTCAGAAATTTCAACGTCATGGAGGGATTCTGATCCGAACTGGGGAAATTCACTTCCTCGTACGAAAAGGGGATGAGAGTCGGTGAAACGGAGTGATCGTGGATCGAACTGTCTTGTTGATTGATCAAGACGGTGTAAGGGATCTCGTATTTTTCCAGAAGCTGTCTCCGTTTATCCTGGATTCGACGGTATATCGGATGGTCAAGACTGAGGATAACAAACACATAATAATTCGGATCCTGGGTCGTCGTCGTCGTCATAGGTTATATATAGGTTATATATTTATATTAAATTTTATATAAATATATATAGAAAAAAACTATAAAATTTAATAACATGACGAGGAGAAAATCAAAACGATTGATCGATGCCTTTATTCTATCGACCGTCCGAAACGGAAAAGAAAATT
>Ga0214919_10009049_pt1 | contig 12906 bp, 14 predicted proteins | sample LL1503_MetaG_FD_177994 | JGI IMG/M metagenome (GOLD analysis project Ga0214919, IMG submission 177994) | Freshwater microbial communities from Lake Lanier, Atlanta, Georgia, United States - LL-1503 | ecosystem: Environmental > Aquatic > Freshwater > Lake | place: USA: Georgia | collected...
AAATCAAGTGAAGTAATCTCATTATTTTGTATTAATTGTAATGCTTGTTGTAAATGCATAAAATTGCCTATTTAATTAAAATATTATCATGTATAAAACAAATGTTGCTACACCGTTATGAACGATGATTAACAAACAACATTATATACAATTATTTTAATAATACAAGTAAGTTTTAAATAAAAATTTATTACTATCTATATTTACCTAACAATGCCATTAATAGTACCCTGACAAAATAATCGTTGACTAAAAGATATATTTGACCATAATTGACTTGGTGGTCGCACAGTTGCGTGAATAATCTTACTAGATTTTACGAGGAAAGTCCGGACTCTACAGGGATATGGTGCTGGTTAATATCCAGCGGAAGAATAGTAAAAGATAAAATAATTGAGACTTTAAAAGAATTTTAGTAGTATTATGCTAAACCCTTTAGTAATTTATTAGGAACAAATAATTATCATGATTTCAAGCGAAATACTACCATACCCAGAGATAAAATCTATTGATGCTGAATGTAAAAAACTCGTCGTATTTTTGCATGGGCTTGGTTCGGATGGAAATGATTTAATCGGATTAGCCCCATTAATGTCAAAAGAATTACCCAATTGTCATTTTATTTCGCCAAATGGAATTGAAGCATTTGACAATGCACCATATGGGAGACAATGGTTCAGCCTAAATAATCGTGATCCAAATATTATCAGAGAGTTGGTTGCGAAGAATAGTAGCTTGGTTGAAAGTATAATTCAAAAAAAACAGATTGAATTAAATTTAACCAATCAAGATACTATTCTGATAGGTTTTTCACAAGGAACTATGATGAGTTTGTATTTAAATTTTATTCAAAAAGAACCTTTTGCTTGTGTAGTTGGCTTTTCTGGTAAATTAATTGCACCAAAAGAATGTATCAATAAAACCACTCCTATTTGTTTAGTACATGGCAAACTAGATGATGTAGTTGATGTAAACTCTCTTGATGAAATAATAGAATATTTACAAAAAAATAATATTCCTTTTAGTGATTGTAAAATACCAAATCTTGCTCATTCTATCGACGCTAGTGGATTACAATTTGCTATTCAATTTATAAAAAAATATTAGGCAAGATCAATGAATTATGTTCTAAAAAACTTATCCGAAATAGATAGTGAAATATCTCAAATTATAGAAGCTGAAAAAAAACGCCAATATGATTTTATTGAACTAATTGCTTCAGAAAATTTTGTTAGTCATGCAGTCCTAGAGGCACAAGGCTCAATTTTAACCAATAAATATGCAGAAGGCTATCCAAACAAGCGCTATTATAATGGTTGTGAGGAAGTGGATAAAGCTGAGATGCTTGCTATATCAAGAGTTAAGAAACTATTTAATTGTAATTATGCTAATGTTCAGCCACATTCTGGTTCTGGAGCTAATCAAGCGGTATTTCTTGCTTTATTAAAGCCTCATGATACTATACTTGGTATGTCTTTAGATGCAGGAGGGCATTTAACTCATGGTGCTAATCCTAACCTGTCTGGCAAATGGTTTAATGCTGTTTCATACGGTGTGGATAAAGAAACTTATCTAATTGACTATAACCAAATAGAGGAAATGGCGGTAAAACATAAACCAAAATTGATTATAGCAGGTTATTCCGCCTATCCACGCCAGCTAGATTTTGCTAAATTCAGGCAAATTGCTGATAGAGTAGGGGCTTTTTTATTAGCTGACATTGCTCATATTGCTGGGCTAGTTGCAACTGGTGAGCATCCTAGTCCTTTACCTTACGCCCACGCCGTAACTTCTACGACTCACAAGACTTTGCGTGGTCCACGTGGAGGTCTTATTCTCTCAAATGATGAGGAACTAGGTAAAAAAATAAATTTAGCACTTTTCCCTGGCTTGCAAGGAGGGCCTTTAATGCACATTATTGCTGCAAAAGCTGTAGCATTTTTAGAGGCGTTAAAACCAGAATATCATGCTTATATTAAACAGGTAATGAGGAATGCTAGAGCACTTGGTAATAGATTAATAGAACGTGGATATAATATTTTAACGAATGGTACTGATAACCACATAGTGTTAATGGATTTACGGCAATGTGCTATAACTGGAAAAATAGCAGCAAATTCTCTTGAAAGAGCTGGGATTACTTGTAATAAAAATGCTATTCCATTTGATACAACTTCTCCATTTATCACTTCTGGTATTAGGCTTGGCACGCCTGCATGCACTACTCGGGGGTTTAAAGAACAAGATTTCATTATGGTGGGAAATTTTATATGCGATGTATTAGATGGGTTAAAAAATAACCAAGATAATAATAGTGATTGCGAAGAAAATATTCGTAAAAAAATTGAAATATTAGTAAAGCAATTCCCAATTTATAATCAATTTGGTAATTGATAGATTATTATATAGTGTTACTAATGGCAAAACCAATAATTTATACCTTAGAAAATCTGGCTGATGCTAGGGAATTTTTATCAAAATTTCCTGATCCAGTTATTTTAACTAATAAAGATACTAGTACAAGGTATTATGGCATGATGATTATTGACTATATTTTTAAAAAACTTACAGAAGAATTTTTGCAAATTGTAGAAATTATAGTAAATGTCGGAACAGACCATTCTGCCTTACTTACTGCCATCAAGCTTAACTATAAAAATATAGTTTATACTGGGGCGTCCGAGGAAGCAAAAAAGCTCATTAATTTCACGCCTCTTCCAAATCAACATTCTGATTAACATTAATTAGTAACCAATTTATATCACGAGAAAGAAGGCTTTTAGCAAATGTCCATTCTTCACGAATAGATTCCATTTTGTCAGTTATACCATTACCTGTGAATAATACTTTAATAAACATATTATTAGCCAAGGTATATACTTCAGAAATTTTTGCTTCTAGTTCACCATTAGGTAGAACTTCTCCATATTCCTCGGATAAAATATGAAATTCTTGTAGATATTTTCTATCTACCAGTTGTAGCAATTCTGCCATCTCATCAGCATTACAAAAATTGATAATCATCCTGAAAGCTATTTTTGCACTATCTAAAAATTTATCTGCTCTAAATGTGGGAAGTTTGGCACTTATCAATTCTATACCTGATAATATATTATCAAAATTTTCCTCCACTACATAACCTTCAAGTCCTATAGAGCTGACAAATACTTTAGTAGGCCGATTATTTGACGAACTATTTCTAGGATTATTTCTGCTATTATCCCTTGAAGTGCCAGTAACATCTTTGAGAGAATTCTTTATTGATTTTCCAAACTTTTCGCTAAAAAGATTATTCTTGTGCTTAGATGGATCTTCATCTGATGTAGAACCAAGGGTCGAAATGAGTTTATTTATAATAAAAAATGCAATCCCAGCAAAAATTAACAACTCTATCATCTGAGCAGACATTAAGGTAACCTAATTAATTTTGATATTCTTCTTTTATATTCTATTGCAAAACCATGAAATTTAAAAGTAATTTATTAGCTAATACTTAGTGAGAATATAAAACAATGTTATAAGCAATTCATTATTATTTGTTTTAGGTGATTATGATAGCAAAATATTTAAAAAAAATTTTTAAAACAAACCACCGTAAATCACATAATTTTATTGATTTTATTGGAACTCAACAGGAAAATTTTAGAACTATAAAAGCTGGTATAGAAGCATATCGTAAAAATGTTATAGTTTATAGATGTGTGAATTTAATTGCTCAATCAGCTAGCCACGTACCTTGGGTAGTCAGTAAAAATCGACATGGGTCTTGTGAAAGAATGTTAAACCACCCTGTCTATAATTTATTAAAAAGACCTAATCCAGAGAAAGCAGGAGCGGATTTTTTTAGCGAGGTGATAGCAAGTAAGCTTTTGTACGGGAATGCCTATATTTTGGCTAATTCCATTGGCAATTACCCAAGAGAAATATATTTACTACCAGCAAGATCTATAGAATTATTGTTGGATAAAAACATCCCTACAGCATACAAATATAGTAGTTTCAATGGAGAGAAAATTTATCATATAGATTCAATTACTCGAATGAGTAAAATATTGCATTTAAAAAATTATCACCCAACCGATCCGCATTATGGTTTATCCTGTTTGGATGCTGCTTCTTTATCTATTGATTTACATTCACATGCTACTAATTGGAATAGCTCTCTTTTAAGAAATGGAGCTCGCCCTAGTGGTGCACTAATCGTCAATGAAAGCAATGGTTATCTTAGTGACGAGCAATTTGATAGATTACATCAGCAACTTATAGAAAAATTTACAGGCAGTAGTAATTCTGGCAAACCTCTAATTTTGGAAGGTGGATTAGCTTGGCAAGAAATGAGCATCAACCCTAAAGATATGGATTTTATTGAATCAAAAAATTCAGCAGCTAGAGAAATAGCTTTGGCATTTGGTATTCCGCCACAATTATTAGGGATTAACGGTGATAATACTTACAGTAATATGCAGGAAGCTAGGCTAGCTCTTTGGGAAGAAACTCTGATTCCGCTACTTGATAAATTATCAGATGCGTTAGGTAATTGGTTATCACACTGGTATCAAGAAGAAATTATTATTGATTTTGATCGTGATGGTATATCTGCATTAACAGAAAAGCGTGAAAATTTATGGGCTAAAATTTCAAATGCTAATTTTATGACCTTAAATGAGAAGAGGGCACTTGTTGGCTTGAAACCAGTGGATAGTGGAGATATATTATGACAAAAGATACTATCACCACATTATACAGCTTCATTGCTAGAATTGTATCATTGCTTGAGGATGAACTCGATGATCTAGGCTTAAAAAAGTCTAAAGGAAGAGTAGTTACCAAAAAAAATATTACTGAAATACTTGGTAAATTAGTCAATTTAATCATCCAATTAAATAAATTAAGTAAGGATGAATGTTTAAATGAAAACATTATAATGGCAAAAGATGACGAGGCTATTATAGCTAATTTTTTACGTAAATATCAATGACTTATCCAAAAAATCTATTAAATGCAATATTAAGAAAAGATTTTAATAGTTTCATTAATAAAGTATTTAATACCATTAATCCTAGGATAGAATATCAATCTAATTGGCATATTGAGCTTATAGCTGAATATTTGCAAGCAGTACAAAATGGTGATATTAAGAGATTGATAATTAATATGCCCCCTAGATCCCTGAAATCAGTTTGTATAGGAGTAGCGTGGCCAGCTTGGATACTTGGACATGATCCAGCAAAAAGGATCATGTCTGCTAGCTATTCTCAAATATTAAGTATAAAACATTCTTTAGATTGTCGTTTTGTACTTACATCTAGTTGGTATCATGATCTTTTTCCTAAAACTATTCTAAGTAAAAAACATAACCAAAAGAGTAAATTTCTAACTAGTTTGAATGGTTTTAGATTCGCCACTTCTGTTGGTGGTTCAACAACAGGTGAGGGCGGAGATATACTGATTGTAGACGATCCTCATAACCCTACCCAAATCAGTTCGCCAAAAATGCGCAAACGAGTAATAGAATGGTTCGAACAAACTTTTGTTACTAGGCTTAATGATAAAAATACAGGAGCTATAATATTAGTTATGCAACGTCTGCATGAAGAGGATTTATCTGGCTATTTATTAGCAAATTCTGATTCATGGCGTCTTTTGAAAATTCCTGCTATGGCAACACAAGATCAAACTTTTTCAATTAATAACTATAAATATCATTATGTTACCGGTAGTACTTTACATTCAATTAGAGATAATCCAAATTACTTAATGAGATTAGAAAAAGAGATAGGAATGTATAATTATGCTGCACAATATTTACAACAGCCAATAGTTGGTAATTATCAGTTACTAAATATGGCTGATATTAGTTTTCACACAATCATTCCTGAAAAATTTGATTATTTTATCCAAAGCTGGGATACAGCTATTAAAATATCAGAAAATGCTGATTATAGTGTTTGTACTTCGTGGGGAATTTTGAATAAAAAATATTATCTTATCGCAATGTTAAGGCAAAAACTTACCTATCCCGAATTAAAGCAACAAGTAGTAAAATTAGCAAAAAAATACTGCCCTAAATTTATCTTGATTGAAGATAAGGCTAGTGGTCAACAGCTGATTCAAGATTTAAGATTGGATGGGTTTGTTAATATAGTAGCAATAAATCCAAAACTAGATAAAATTACTAGATTTGCCTCAATTGTAACTTTATTTCAATCAGGGCTAGTATCTTTCCCCACCCAATCTTCTTCTAATGCAATAATTTTGAACGAATTATTAAATTTTCCTCATTGTAAAAACGATGATATAGTTGACTCAATTAGCCAATTTCTCAATTTTATTAAAGAAAAATCAGCCAAACCAATGGCGAGAATCAGGACTTTTTGATCTATTATATATCTATATAGAATCATCATTATTATCAGGTGCATTTACATCAGACATACCTAGCATTTGAACATCATTATCATTTTCATTTTGGTACTTATCCTTAATATCTTCTAGAAATTTTCGTAATATACTATTATTCTCGATCCTCTCTGCAACACTAGGAGCAATAGATTCATTATTTGAATTATAAGAGCTTTCTTCTGATATATCTGTCGGAATAACCATATTTTCTGGTACTTCAGCCTCAAGCAAATCTTCCATTGTTTCAAATATCGTATTATATCCATCAAGAAACTGCTTTAATTTTTCTTTAACAGTAGTACTATTTGCATTATTATTTAAGTAGTCATTTACTAACGTTGCCAATTTATTAGACAATTCATTAGGTGATGCATCATTATATAGATTAGTATACTTGCCAGATTCTGCTGAAATAATGTTAATCGCAATATCAGGAAGTTGGTCGCCATTAATAAAATCGGATGATAATTTGGTAAATAATAAACTGCATAATTTATTTATTTTATGTGATTCCTCATTTTTATCTATCAAATAAGAAGTCGTCTTTAAAATAAAAGAAGCACTTTTAGGTGTTATCATATCTAAACAATTTGTTATTCTTTCGCACATAGTGTGCTGAATTGTCCTCATAGTTTGGTTAATTATCTCCTTAGTTTTCTTATTAACTGAATCACTTGGCAGAAAATTTAAAGGATTGAATCCTATAAGAATATCAAAATTATCTCCATTGGCATAAACATTAATAACTTCATCTTCAACAAAATTTTTAATAGTAAATACATTAAAAACAGTTTTTATTGTATCAAAAAATTTTTTATTATTCTTAATAAAATTAGTTAATAGATTTTTATCTACTTGTTTTGGTAATTGCTCTATGAATTGTTTCATAAAAATATCATAATCATTATCATGATCATTATTTATTTTGATTCTTTTTTGTAGTTCTGGTTCTAATAATTCTTTTTCGTCATCATATTGTTTTTTCATAATCGTCTCTAAATAAAATTGATTGATCACTATAGCGATAATAATTTGATAAGTAAAATTAAATTATTAGAATAATAGTACATTAAATTTATAGACATCTATTCCATGAAAGATATAATATCTTTCATGATTATAAAATCTTATTATCGTTCTGTTAAACATTTACGATTAAGATCTTAGTAAACTCACAATATTAATTTATCATTATTTACATTATGAAACAGACAATTGAATTCCAAAATAGGTGCAATGAATTTTTTGAACATGGTGATACAATTGGCGACAGAGTTGCAAATAAAAATTGTGCAAAACAGGTAGAAAATTTGCTAGCACACTTAGATTCCCCTCAGACCTTTAAATTTAACTTCAGTCACGTATCAAACAAGTTGAAAGATTGTTTTCTTACGTTTGTGACTAATATGTCAAGTCATGATAATTATTTTATCAAGAAATTTTGTAATATTATTGAAGTCAATAAGCATAATCTTGAAACAAATGATATAGGCACAGTACTTGAAATACTAGCCTATTGGATTACTGATGAAAATATAATTGAAACTAGACTTTTTAGTGATTTATTACATAGCCTAAATGATTTTCCATCCATACACTGTAATGTAGCAAAAGCTTATTTACAGCTTGCTGGATTTAATGCTAATGTCTATGGCTATGGCATGGTTAGTTCTTCATATGAAGAGCCAAATCAGCGCTTTATGAGGGGAGTTCAAAAAGAATTTGAAAAACTAATAGGACTAAAACTTGGTGGCGACGCTGACGCAATTGAGCGATTTTTATATGACGTGGATCATTGTACAGTGAATGGAGTAAAGATAACGAGTATGGTGAAATTTTGTAACTTTATCATTAATGATGCGGATGAGAGCTTGTCTTTTTTGACTGATTCGTCTAATTTGCAATATATTACGACTGAAAGTGAAGAATCTGCTTATCCTTCAGAACTTATAGGATCTAATACTTATGGGGACTAATATCGAATCAGAATTATGAATATTAAAATAAATATTAAAAAATTAGAGCATGCTTTAGATATTTTGCCAAATTATGCCACAGCTTCCAGTGCTGGAATGGATCTAATGTCGGCAAATATTGAACCAATCATTATAAAATCTAATGAAATTAAGTTAGTACCTACTGGAATTTGTATAGCTCTTCCTAATAATTTTGAAGCACAAATTAGACCAAGATCGGGTTTGGCATTAAAATATGGGGTAACTGTTCTTAATTCACCTGGCACTATCGATTCTGACTATCGAGGCGAGATACAAGTTATTCTGATTAATCATTCAATACAAGATTTTATTATTGAGCGTGGTATGCGGATTGCTCAAATGGTTATAGCTACTTATGACCAAATATCATGGGAAGAGATAGATTTGTTAGATCAAACATCAAGAGGGGAAAGAGGCTTTGGTTCAACTGGTAAATTCTGAGTTAAATGTTATCATTGAAATAAATTACTTGCTTTCTTATAAAAAATTACTAAAATGACTGTTTTTTGAACTATCTAATTTTTGATTATAGTCAATTATAATATATGGTTCATACTAATTTGCTATAGATTAACATGTCTTAATAAGAAACATTATGTATAAAATTAGCATTATAATTCTATCTTTTTTGCTTACTGGTTGCCTTCCTGCAATTTTTACTGTAGCAACTAGCTCTACTATGGCTATTGCAAAAGATCGTACTGTTAGGGAAACTATTGATGATGTAACAATATCATCAAAAATCCAAACCGCTTTTATAAAAAATAATTTTAAAGAATTCTATACTAGGATTAAGATTGAGGTAAGTCAGGGTAGGGTATTGCTAACTGGGCGTATAAAAAAAGAAGAAGATGCATTGCAAGCTGTTAAAATAGTATGGGATACTAAAGGAGTATTAGAAGTTATAAATGAGCTAATAGTTGATAAAAAAAGTGATAAATTAGACTTAGCACAATATACTAAAGATACTATGATCACTAGCCATATTAAAACTAGGATTTTTATTGAACGACGTATAAAGTTTGTAAATTATACGATTATTACACTTAATAATATAGTATATATATTTGGTATAGCAAAATCCGACAAAGAATTAGAGACCGTCAGTTCTATTGCTTCTAAGGTCAATGGTGTTGAAAAGGTTATTTGTCACGTTAAGATCAGTAAACCTAAAGACGGTAATATAGAAGATGGTATAAAAAAAGAAATAGATGCGAATGCGGAGTAATTGGTTCGAATCTTATAAAAACAAAATTTGCAGAATTAATTTTTTTTTCATTATGTTAATTTGTTGTTTTGGTCTTGCTTCTTGTTCTACTGCTCCAAAGCCTAGTTTATATCAAGAGCTATCAAAAGAGGATCCTAAAAATGTTCATTATATGGGGCATTATAAGATTGGTAAAAAGTATACCGTCAAAGGTAAGACTTATAAACCACAACAGGATATTAAATATAACCAAGTAGGAATGGCGTCTTGGTATGGTTCTAAGGGCAATTTTCATGGTAAAAAAACGGCAAATGGCGACAAATATAATAAACATATGTTGAGTGCTGCCCACCCTAAATTACCTTTACCTAGCCTAGTTAGAGTTACTAATTTAGGTAATAATAAATCTCTAATCGTTATGGTTAATGATAGGGGGCCATTTTCAAAGAATAGGATTATAGATGTTTCAGAAAAATCTGCTGAAATATTGCAGTTTAAAAGGCAAGGTATTGCAAAGGTTAAAATACAATATTTACACGAAGAAACTCAGGAATTTCTTCATAATATTGCCCTAAAGCCTAAAGAAAACTGCATAGCGGCTAAAAAAGTGGCAAACTCTAGTAAATGTAGCGTTAATTGCCATATTAAACTAGTAAATTTAAAACATAAATTAGCAATCCACCCTTGATAGATTAAAAAAATTTTGACTAATAGGGATAATTCCAATATGTTTTACTATAGATTTGTAATTTAGGAGTATAGATGATTTTTTCTGGTAAATATAAACTAAATAATTCACAATATCTTGAATCTTATAATAAAATGTTGTTGCTTAGAAGATTCGAAGAAAAATGCGGACAACTCTACGGTATGGGATTAATAGGTGGTTTTTGTCATTTATATATAGGGCAAGAAGCAATAATTTCTGGTATTGATTTAATAAAACAGGCAGGTGATAGTACCATCACGAGTTATAGAGATCATGCTCATATAATTTTAGCAGGTACAGAAATGAAATATGTGCTAGCCGAGCTGATGGGTAAAGAGACCGGTTGTTCTAAAGGCAAAGGAGGTTCAATGCACATGTTTGACGTAAAGAACAAATTTTATGGTGGACATGGCATCGTTGGGGCCCAAGTTCCGATAGGAACTGGTATAGCTTTTGCTGAAAAATATCAAAATACTAATAATCTTTGTTTTACTTTTTTGGGGGATGGTGCAGTCAATCAAGGGCAAGTTTATGAGGCTTTTAATTTAGCAGCTTTATGGCGGTTGCCAGTAATTTATATTATTGAGAATAATCAATATTCAATGGGTACTTCGCTAGCTCGTTCAACCTTTATGACTGAACTTTATAAAAAAGGGGAATCTTTCGGTATTCCAGGATTCAAAGTGGATGGTATGTCGCTTGAGTCAGTGTATGACCAAGGTCGCCAAGCTGTTGAGTTCGTAAGAAATGGTGGTGGACCAATAATATTGGAGATGAGTACTTATCGTTATAGAGGGCATTCCATGTCCGATCCCGCTAAGTATCGTACTAAAGATGAAGTAGAGAACTACAAATCGCAAGATCCTCTAGTACAAGTCAAGGAGATGATTTTAGCTAATAAATATGCTAATGAAGAAGAGTTGAAAAAAATAGAAAAGAATGTTAAAGATTCTATTGATGAAGCGGTTGAGTTTTCAACAAACTCTTTGGTACCAAATGAAAAGGAACTATATACTAATATTTATGTGGAATGAGTAAAAATATGTCACAAATAACGGTACGTGATGCTTTGCGTGATGCGATGCAAGAAGAAATGTTGAAAGATGATAAAGTCTTTGTCATGGGAGAAGAGGTAGGACAGTACCAAGGGGCATATAAAGTAACACAAGGGCTATTAGAGAGATTTGGGGCAGAAAGGGTAGTGGATACCCCAATAACAGAACATGGTTTTGCAGGTCTTGCTATTGGAGCGGCTTTTTTAGGATTGCGTCCAATCGTGGAATTTATGACATTTAATTTTTCTATGCAAGCTATAGATCAAATAATTAATTCCGCCGCCAAGACGCACTATATGTCTGGTGGGCAAATTGAGTGTCCAATAGTATTCCGAGGTCCCAATGGTGCGGCCAGTAGGGTTGCTGCTCAACATAGCCAAAATTTTGCCGCCTGTTATAGCCATATACCTGGGCTTAAAGTAGTAGCACCTTACAGTGCAGAAGATCATAAGGGGCTGTTAATTACGGCAATTCGTGACAATAACCCCATTATTTTTTTAGAAAATGAGATACTTTACGGTCATAGTTTTGAAATTCCTGATATAGTTGAACCAATTCCTTTTGGTCAAGCCAAAAAACTTGTTGAGGGTGATGATGTCACTATAGTAGCATTTTCATTACAAGTGAAGCTAGCCTTGGATGCGACAATTAATTTGCAAGATACTGGTATTAATTGCGAAGTAATCGATTTAAGAACTATAAAACCTTTAGATATTGAAACTATCTTAGACTCAGTGAGAAAAACTAATCGTTTGGTTATTATAGAAGAAGGCTGGTTTTTCGCAGGTGTTGGAGCAAGTATAGCAAGTATGGTTATGAGCAGAGCTTTTGATTATCTTGATGCTCCTATAGAAATTATTTCCGCCAAAGATGTTCCATTGCCATATGCAGTTAATTTAGAAAAGTTAGCATTGCCTACTATAGAGGATGTCATTAGTGCAGTGCAAAGAGTCTGTTATATTTGATTCTGCTATAGATCTTAATATTTCTTCAAAATTACCGATGTAGGGTGCGGTAGTTAATGATGCTTTAAAGTTTCATAATCCATATTATGGAAAATAAATACAAATATTAACAAAATGGAACTTACGGCACAAGCGATACTATACCCTATAAATGCAGTTAATAAAAGCATTTAACACAGATGATCAGATCATAGGTCGTTCTGGCTTTTTGAAAAAATCAATTTTTTAATTGGTAAAATATTACTTCTTTCTTTCTAGTGCAATTGCCTGAAATTTTGATTTATGCTATAATGCCCCCTATGGAAATGAGCAGTATATGAGTAATAAGGTGCCACTAATATCATTTGATTATGCTATCAAATATTTGTTAAGGGATAAGGGCGATTATGAAATAGTTGAAGGTTTTATCTCGGCTTTGCTCAAAACTAAAGGCTATAAAGATGTTAAAATAATAGCTTTGCTGGAAAGTGAGAGTAATAAAGAAGATAGTAAAAGCAAAAAAAGCCTAGCTGATTTAATTGTTGAAGACGAAGAACACCATAAATATATCATTGAAATTGAACGTACTGTC
>Ga0214919_10009050_pt1 | contig 12904 bp, 11 predicted proteins | sample LL1503_MetaG_FD_177994 | JGI IMG/M metagenome (GOLD analysis project Ga0214919, IMG submission 177994) | Freshwater microbial communities from Lake Lanier, Atlanta, Georgia, United States - LL-1503 | ecosystem: Environmental > Aquatic > Freshwater > Lake | place: USA: Georgia | collected...
CCAGGTGTAACCCGAAGCGGGGTTCGACGAAATGACTTCGTTAGGGCCAGCGGCAGCAAATGCTGAGGGAGCAAACGTGCCGGCGACCGCGGCAAGGAGGCCAAGGCCACACACCAAGCGGACCGCTTTTCGGCGTAGAACAGGCAGGATTTTCGTCATGGCGTCACCTAGACGGTAGCCAAATCTGACCGTGAACCACCTCGTAGGTAGGCTCGCAGGCAATGGCTGTCCAATCTCTTTACCGTCGCTACCGTCCTCGTCGCTTCGACGAACTGAAGGGTCAAGAGCACGTGGTCCGCGCTCTGCGCAATGCGGTCATCAACCACCGCGAAGGCCAGGCTTATTTATTCTCTGGCCCACGTGGCACGGGCAAAACCTCAACGGCTCGCATTCTGGCCAAGGTGTTGAACTGCGAGTCGCCCGAAGAAGGCGAGCCATGCGGTATTTGCAACTCGTGCGGTTCCATCGACAGCGGTAACTCATACGACGTTTTAGAACTGGACGCCGCCAGCAACAACGGTGTCGAAAACATGCGCGACCTCATTGAGCGCTCATCGCTTGGCAACCCTGGTCGCCACCGCGTGTTTATTTTGGACGAAGTACACATGTTGTCGAAGGCGGCAGAAGCAGCTTTGTTAAAAACGCTTGAAGAACCACCACCACACGTGGTGTTTGTGTTGGCAACTACCGACCCGCAGAAAGTAAGCGAAACCATTCGCTCACGCACACAGCACTTGCAGTTTCACTTATTGCCACTGCACGACCTTGAAGAACATGTGCGTTGGGTTATTAAAGACGCAAACCTAAAAGTCAGCGAAGACGCAATTGCACACGTGCTTGTACAAGGCGGCGGTTCTGCTCGCGACACGCTGTCGGCACTCGAACTCATCGCAGCCGGTGGAGGCGAAGTTGGCGAGCAGATGTCGTCCGATGAATTCATTGAAGCCATTAGCGAACAAGACCCAGCGCGTGCACTTGCTGCAACTGCATTTTCTATTCAGCAGGGCAACGACCCGCGATCACTGACCGAAGAAATCGTTCGTCACCTGCGCGAATGCTTCTTGTCGATCATGGCACCAGAACTTGTGCAACTTCCCGAACAACGCGCAACAATTGTTGCCGACCAAGCACGCAAACTTGGTGCAAGCACATTGGTGCGCAGCATTGAAGTGTTGGGTGAGTCACTCATTGAAATGCGTCATGCTCCCGATGCACGTTTGCTGCTCGAAGTCTCATTGGTAAAACTCACCAACCAAACTCTTGGTGGTGATATCGCAGCAATCATTGGTCGTCTTGAGCGTTTAGAAGCCGGTGTGGTGCGCTCGGCAGATGCAACTGGCCCAGTTGGAAAACCTGTTCCAACAAACCCTGCAACTGGCAAAGTGCAAGTAGGTGGCAAGGCACGCATGCCACAAGCCAACACACCTGCACCTGTTGCACAACCAGCAGTTGCCACGCCAACACCCGCACCAGCGCCTGCACAACCAACGAGGCCAAGTGAGCCAGCATCAGATTCTCAAGTAGTTGCGAAGTGGCCAGAAGTCCTCACCGGCTTGAAGCCATTTGTTCGCGCGTTGTATTCGGCTGTTACTCCGCAATCGTGCAATGACACCACTTTGTCGCTAGCTGCGCCAAACGAGATGCATATGAAAAAAGCACAGGAACATATTCCTGTGGTTGTGGCACAACTCGAAATGGTTACCGGCCGCACACTGGCTATCGAATTCACTGTCGACAAAGATGCAACATCACCAACTGGTCGCAATGCTCGACCAAAGGTGAAAGAAACTGAAATTTCAGACGAAGTAGATCGCAGCGAAATTGTGGATGCGCCAAACAAAGCCATGCCATCGGCAATGGATCAATTGTCCAAGGCATTCCCTGGTTCGCAAGTTGTCGATCAAGCAAAAAAGAAATAGCAGTTAGGGCATCACGGCAATGGCATCTGCGTACACCACTGCAATGCAAACGCTTATCGATGCACTGGGTCGTTTGCCGGGCGTTGGCCCAAAGTCGGCGCAACGAATTGCCTTTCACTTGTTAAAGACCGACGCACACGATGTAGAAAAACTGGCAAGCGCAATTACCGAAGCAAAAGCACTGGTGCAGTTTTGTCAGAAGTGTTTCAACTTTTCTGAAGGATCGGTGTGTCACATTTGCGACGACTCACGTCGTGATCAAACGGTGTTGTGTGTGGTGGAAGAATCGCGCGACATCGTGGCAATCGAAAAGACTGGCGAGTTCCGCGGTCGTTATCACGTGTTGCTCGGTGCCATGAACCCACTCGAGGGCATTGGCCCTGATCAGCTGAAAATTCGCGAACTGCTTGCTCGCCTAGACGACGAAGGCATTACCGAAATCATCTTGTGCACCAACCCGAATACCGAAGGCGATGTAACGGCCATGTATTTGGCTCGCTTACTAAAGCCACTCGGGTTGCGGGTTACGCGTATTGCCAGTGGTTTGCCTGTAGGTGGTGACTTGGAATATGCCGATGAATTGACGCTCGGAAGAGCTCTTGAAGGTCGCCGCGAAATCGAAGGTTAACTTCGGCTGATTGCCTACGACTTCGCTGGGTAGCGACGCCATGCAAATGGTGCATTAATCACGAATGCAAGCAACACCAGCAGCACGGCATTCAACAACACTGGCCGCCAAATAAATGAGTATCCAAGTTCGGTAACCGCGCTGCCACCAATTACTGCAGTTAATGCAGTTCCACCACTTGGTGGGTGCATGTAACCAAAGCGAACCATCAGTCCGGCGTGTACGCCAACAGCAATACCGACTGCAAGTGCTGTGTTGTTGAAGGTTTGTGCAGACAAAACACCAATAAACGCTGCAACACAATGGGCAAGAATCAGTGGAACAGGCTGTGCCGCTGGTGCGGTTGGCATCGTAAACAAGATGACGGCCGTTGCACCCATAGACAGCGCGAGTATTGGCGAAACACTGTCAAGCAACGCATCACTCACCAGCCAAGTAATGGCCATTGCAAGTGCTGCGCCAATTGCGCCAATAAGTGCGTCTGTGTTATTTGCTTTTGGTGAAGGAAATAGCTTCATTACACAGTGCGAACAATGAGGGCATCGCCTTGTCCGCCACCACCGCACAATGCTGCTGCACCCATGCCACCACCACGACGCTGCAGTTCATGCAACAAGGTAAGCGCAAGGCGGTTGCCGCTCATGCCAATTGGGTGACCAAGAGCAATTGCTCCACCGTTCACGTTCACAATGTCGTCTGAAATTCCAAGTTCGCGCATCGATGCAATACCAACAGCAGCGAAGGCTTCGTTAATTTCAAACAAATCAACGTCGCTTACTTTTTTGCCGGCGCGATCAAGTGCTTTCATAATGCTGCGGCTTGGTTGGTGCAACAACGATGCGTTGTCTGGGCCCGCAACCATTCCGTATGAAACAAATTCGCCAAGTGGCTTCACGCCACGTCGTTCTGCTTCGCGCTTCGACATCATCACGATGGCCGAACCCGCGTCGCTAATTTGACTGGCGTTACCTGCAGTAACGGTTCCGTCTTTGTCGAATGCTGGCTTCAACGAACCGAGTGATTCCATGGTGGTGCTTGCGCGCACACCTTCGTCGGTGTCAATCACTAACGGGTCGCCCTTGCGTTGTGGAATTGAAATGGGAACAATCTCGTCGGCAAGTCGGCCTGCTGCAATTGCAGCTGCTGCACGCTGGTTGCTCTTCATCGCTAAATCGTCTTGTACATCGCGGCTGATGTCGCCGGCTGCGTAACGCTCGGTGCCTAAGCCCATGAGGCATGCATCGAATGCACACCACAAACCATCGCGCTGAATTGCATCCAGCAATTGCACGTCACCAAAACGGAAACCACTGCGCGCACCCATTGCCAGGTACGGAGCATTGGTCATGCTTTCCATGCCGCCAGCAATAACAATGTCGGCTTCGCCACTTGAAATCATTTGGTCTGCCAAGTAAATGGAGTTCAGTCCCGACAAGCACACCTTGTTAATGCTGATGCTTGGCACGCTCATGGGTATGCCCGCTTTTGATGCGGCTTGGCGTGAAGGCACTTGGCCCTGACCCGCCATGAGCACTTGGCCCATAATGACGTGTTCCACTTCGTGTGGCGCAACGCCTGCACGTTGCAACGCTGCGGCAATGGCGAAACCGCCAAGGTCTGCAGCAGAAAATGAGGCGAGTGCTCCACTCATTTTCCCAATAGGGGTGCGGGCTCCGGCGATGATGTATGAACCTGGCATGGGTTAGAGCGTAGGCGGATTTGCTCACTACTCTCGTACCCATGAAAAGCATCCTCGAAGCCATCGAAAACAATGCCGATACCAAGGCGTTTGCGGCCCTCCAGATTCCCGAGTCGTACCGCGCAGCCGTGGTGCGCAAGGACGAGCAAGAGATATTTGCTGGCGTGGCTTCAGCCGACAAAGACCCGCGCAAGAGCACACACATTCAAGAAGTAGCAACGCCTGAAATTGCGCCAGACGAAGCACTGATTGCCGTTATGGCCAGCAGCATCAACTTCAACACGGTGTGGAGCAGCATTTTCGAACCGATCTCCACTTTTAGTGCGCTCACTCGCCTTGCTCGCGAAAGCGAATGGGCAAAGCGCCACGACCTTCCGTATCACATCATGGGCAGCGACGCTTCGGGCGTGGTGTTGCGTGTTGGTTCAGCAGTTCGCAACTGGAAACCGGGCGACCGAATTACTGTGCATTGCAATCACGTAGACGATCAAGACCCAACGTCGCATAACGACTCCATGCTTGGTAGCAACCAACGCATTTGGGGTTACGAAACAAACTTTGGTGGCCTTGCCGACTTGAGTGTGGTGAAGGCAAACCAACTGATGCCGAAGCCAGAGCATTTGTCGTGGGAAGAAGCAGCAGTAAACGCATTGTGCAACAGCACCAGCTATCGCATGCTTGTGTCACCAAACGGCGCACACATGAAACAAGGTGATGTGGTGTTGATCTGGGGTGCAACTGGCGGCATTGGTGCATACGCAACGCAATACGTACTCAATGGCGGCGGCATTCCAATTGGCGTAGTCAGTTCAGCCGACAAAGCAGAGATTCTGCGCGGCATGGGCGTTGAAGCCATCATCGACCGTCGTGCAGGTAACTACCAGTTCTGGAAAGACGAAACCACGCACGATGAAAAAGAATGGAAGCGTTTCGGTGGCGACATCCGTGCACTCGTTGGCGAAGATCCAGACATTGTGTTCGAGCACCCGGGTCGTTCAACCTTTGCCGCGTCAATGTATGTAGCCAAGAAGGGCGGCACCGTCGCAACGTGTGCAGCAACCAGTGGTTACATGATGGAATTCGACAACCGTTACTTCTGGATGCGCTTGAAGAAACTTGTTGGTTCACACTTTGCCAACTATCGCGAAGCATGGGAAGCCAACCGCCTGATTCAAAAGGGCATGATTCACCCTGTGCTTTCGCAAGTATTCGACCTGAACCAAACTGGCGACGCCGCATACCAAGTGCACAAAAACATGCACGAAGGGAAAATTGGCGTGTTGTGCATGGCACCACGCGAGGGCATGGGCATTAACAACCCAGAGTTCCGTGAAAAGGTTGGCGAAAAGAACCTTCGTCATTTCCGTAGAAGTTAAGGACCAATCATGTTGCTCACCGAAATTGACCACATTGCTATTGCCGTAAAAGACCTTGAAGCAGCAATCGCCTATTACCAAAACGCGTTTGGCGCAACGGTGGACCACCGCGAAGTAGTGGAGTCAGACGGCGTTGAAGAAGCCCTGCTGAAAGTGGCAGAAAGCTACATTCAGTTGCTCACTCCAACCAGGCCAGACTCACCAGTTGCCAAGGCAATTGAAAAGCGCGGCGAAGGTTTGCACCACATTGGGTACCGCGTAAACAATTGTGCGGAAGCCCTTGCAGCAATGATTGCCGCAGGAGCAACAGCAATTGACAAAGCGCCACGCCCTGGCAGTCGTGGCACCACCGTTGCATTCATGCATCCAAAGGGCAGCTTCGGAACGCTGATCGAATTGGTGCAGGAGTAACCCATCAATCCATTTGCGTTAGCAATTGCCGCAATCATTGGTTTCATCATCGGCACTCGCCGAGCACGGCGCGCACAACGCACCATTACCGAGCTTGGTTCATTCAACAAACTTCCCGTATTTGCAGTAGGAGTACTTTCTGCAGCAATCGCGGTTCAACTACTGAACCAATTCAACTTTTCGTGGGAACTTTTTGCCTACGGCCTCATGTGCGCAATGTGTGTTGAGCAATCACTTATCGACATCACCACACATCGCCTCACCCGCAGTGTCACCATGCGCGCAGCCTTCATCGGCGGGCCACTGCTGTCCATCGCGGCAATTGCCAACAACCAACCAGGAAAAATTGGTGTCATGGCTTTGTCGTTCATAGCCACACTGCTTACATTCATGGCCCTTTCACTTGCATCAAAACGCGGCATTGGCGCTGGCGATGTTCGCCTTGCCGCAGCGCTCGCAATGTTCCTTGGCTACCTCGGCGCACAATACGTATTCCAAGGCCTAGCACTGGGCTTCATAATCGGTGGCGTAGTTGCATTACTCCTATTGATAAGTCGCAAAGCCACCCGCAGCACCCGCATCGCATTTGGACCGTATATATGTATCGGCGCCATGGCTGTGGTGTTGTTCGGCGTGTAGGTTCGCACCATGCATGTGCATTTAGTAGACGGAACGTACGAGCTGTATCGCCAGCACTACGGGCAGGCTTCAAAACATTCTCAGCCACCACCTTTTGCCGGCACCATTGGCGTACTCACTTCCACCATTCAATTGCTGCAAGATGGCGCAACTCACGTTGGTGTTGCCACGGACCATGTCATCGAGAGTTTCCGCAACGATTTGTACAGTGGCTACAAAACCAGCGAAGGCATGGAGCCGGTTCTGCTGGAACAGATTCCCATTTTGGAAGATGCCTTGCGCGCACTGGGAGTAACTGTGTGGGCAATGGAAAAGTACGAAGCCGACGATGCGCTTGCATCAGCTGTTCGCGTGGCGTGCGAAGACCACACGGTGCACAAAGTGTTTGTGCTTACCCCCGACAAAGACTTGGGCCAAGTAGTGCAGGGCAAACGCGTGGTGCAAATGGACCGCCGCAACAATGTGATTATCGACGAAGACGCTGTGAAAGAAAAGTTTGGCGTTGGCCCAAGTTCCATTGCCGATTATCTCGGACTCGTCGGCGACTCCGCAGACGGATTCCCAGGTTTGCAGGGTTGGGGCGCAAAAAGCGCATCAACGGTGCTCGCCAAATACGGAACCATCGACAACATCCCCGATAATCATGAACAATGGGTGAGCGACGGGGTCACCGTTCGAGGTGCCGAAAAACTCGCCACCACTCTTCGCACTAATCGCACAGAAGCGCAACTGTTTAAAACACTGGCCACGCTTGTGCAAGATGTTGAAGTAGGCGAAATTTCCGATTGGAAATGGAACGGTCCGACAGAGCGATTCGAAGCAGTTGCAGAAAAGCTTGGTGCTCCACAATTGATAGAACGCCTCCGCCGACTGAAGTGACGGCCAGGTGGTCTGCGGCACTCAGACGTTTCCGATGAAGGCTGCTGTCTTCCGACCCTGACCTGATTCTCGAGCGTCCGTTGCACAGGACCCGACCGCCACCTCACTCGACGGAGGCGTGTAGACACGATATCGCTGAGTAAGCGTTCGTGCCTTGCCGATAACCTTCGTCACACAATCCCGGGAGGGGTGCGAGAGCGGCCGAATCGGCACGCTTGGAAAGCGTGTGAGGCGCAAGTCTCCGTGGGTTCGAATCCCACCTCCTCCGCCATGAATACCGAGTACGAAGCAGCGATGCGGGTAGCGCTCGATCACGCTGAATTGGCTGCGTCGTCAGGAGATGTACCTGTAGGTGCAGTGGTCGTATACAAAAACGAATTCATCGCTGCACGACATAATGAGCGCGAAGCATTAAACGATCCAACTGCTCATGCAGAAGTGCTTGCATTGCGCGACGCAGCCGCAGCTCTCGGAACCTGGCATTTAGATGAGTGCACCTTGGTGGTGACGTTGGAGCCATGCATCATGTGCGCAGGTGCAGTGATCAATTCCCGCGTTCATACGTTGGTGTTTGGCGCTGCAGACCTGAAGGGTGGTGCAACGTCAAGTTTGTACAACGTGTGCGCTGATCCGCGCTTAAACCACAATCCAGTTGTGGTTAATGGGGTACTCCAACTTGAATCCGCAGAGTTGTTGAAGAACTTTTTCGAACCTAAACGAGCAGGCAACTAGCGCCGATAGCCTTCCAAAACGGAAGGGTGCCAGAGTGGACGAATGGAACGGTCTCGAAAACCGTCAGGGGTGCAAGCCTCTCGGGGGTTCAAATCCCCCCCCTTCCGCCATGTAAATCCGTGTATTCATTGAATTGCGGGTTGTGTGTAGGCATATGCCGTGACACTCTGAATGGGTGCTCCAAGTTCAAGGTATTTCTGTTGAAGTTGGTGGCCGTCTCGTCGTAGAAAATGCATCGTTTTCAGTGATGCCACGAGACAAAGTTGGCATTGTTGGTCGCAACGGTGCAGGGAAAACGAGCTTATTTAAGGTACTCGGTGGGGCAGTTGAGCCTCATGGTGGAAAAATTCTGCGCAAAGGTGCGTTTGGATATTTGCCGCAAGACCCAAAAATTCCTGGTGCACGCGAACAACACTCAGCAATTTCTCACATTCTTTCGGGCCGCAATATTGACGAAGAATTGTCACGTATTGAAAAGTTGCGAATCGCAATGGAAGAGTCGCCAAGTACGCAAAACATTGCCAAGTTCAGTAAGGCCGAAGACGACTTCGCTTCTAAGGGTGGTTATGCGGCAGAAAGCGAAGCGCGTTCAATTGCTGCAGGCTTGGGGTTAAAGCCCGACCGATTGAATTTGCCGATAACCGTGTTGTCGGGTGGCGAACGCAGGCGTGTTGAACTCACGCGCATTTTGTTTGCGGGTAGCGACATGTTGTTGTTGGACGAACCGACGAACCACTTGGACGTGGATGCAAAGACATGGCTGCTTGGGTTTATGCGCGACTACCGCGGTGCATTGTTGGTGATTAGCCACGACTTGGACTTGTTGGACGAAGCCATTACACGTGTGTTGCATTTGGATAGGCCGCATGAAGATTCGGTTGGCGAACTGATCGAGTATCGGGGAACGTACTCGCAATACAAGACATCGCGTGCTGGCGATGAAGCGAGACTTGCAAAGAAAGCTGCAACTCAGCAAAAGGAAATTGATCGTTTGCAAGGTGTAGTTGACAGGTTCGGCGCTAAGGCAACCAAAGCGGCAATGGCCCACAGCATTGAAAAGCGCATCGCACGTATTGAACAGACCAAGGTGGAAGTTTCTGAGGGCGACCGCGTGTTGAAGGTGAAGTTTCCGGAACCGCCACATTGTGGAATGACGGTGATTGAAGCAAAGGGATTGTCGAAGAAGTTCAGTGGTCCAGCAATTTTTGACAAGGTTGATTTCGATTTAGGTAAGGGCGAGCGCTTGTTGGTGCTCGGGTTAAATGGTGCTGGAAAGACCACGCTGTTACGTATGTTGGCGAAAGAAATGATGCCTGACTCTGGGTCATTTGAATTCGGTTACCAAGTAAACGCTGGGTACTACGCACAGGAGCACGACAACCTTGACCCGAAGGCATCTCTCATTGATCACATGCGCAGAGTTGCACCGGTGTCGCTTGGTTTAACTGAATCGCAATTACGTGGCATGTTGGGCATGTTTGGTTTGTCGGGCTCGAAAGTGTTTCAAGAATCGGCAACGTTGAGTGGTGGAGAAAAAACCAAGCTGGCATTAGCCATGTTGATGGTTGGTCGAAACAACTTGTTGTTGTTAGACGAACCAACGAACAATCTTGACCCACCAAGCAGGCAGTCGGTTGCAGACGCACTTTCCAATTGGAAAGGCGCGATCATTTTGGTCAGTCACGACACCGAATTTGTGGAGCAACTTGCACCAACAAAGGTGCTGTTGCTGCCTGATGGCCAGGTTGACTACTTCAGCAATGAGTGGCTCGACTTGGTGAGTCTCGCCTAGGTACCTAGCCATTACAGGTGGTTTCGTTTGCAGGAACAATCAGTTTGATGAGGTAGTCATCTACTGCTTTTACTACGCAGTTGTTGGCGCCATAACCAGTGTGCTGGTTGGCGTCGACAACGATGAGAATTCCTTGTTCGAGGCCCAGTGCCATTTTGCGAGTGGAATCAAGCGGCGTGGCTGGGTCGCCAGTGGTGCCCACTACAACAATTGGGCCTGCACCTTTGCCAGTAATGGTTACTTTGGTTGCTTGTTTCACTGGCCACAAAGCACATGAGTAGCCGTAGGCGAAGTTGCCACCAAGTCGTGGTGCTGCGGCAATGAATTCCTCAATATGTGAGTCCACGTCTTTGGTACTCGTTGCACCTGGGTCATCGAGGCATGAGATGGCGAGAAACGCTTCAAGCTCGTTTCCATATGTGCCGTCTTCTTTGCGCTGGTAATAGTCGTCGTACAACTGCAGGATGCCTTTGCCGTCGCCATTTTGTGCCGCGCTCAGTGCTTCGCTCAGTTGTGGCCAGTAGTAATCGGAATACATGGCTTGGGCAACTGCAGTAAACAACACGCCTTGATTTACCGGTGTGCGGTCTTTAGTAACAACAAGCGGTGTGGTGTTGAGGTCAAGTACCAATTTGTCGAACGCTGCTTCAGCCTTGCCGCCATTATGAAATTCACACGTGGTCTTTTCGCTGCACTGCTTCAAAAATGTTGCCAGCTGACCATCGAAGCCTTTGGCCTGGTTCTTTCCTTCTTCGGTAGATGAAGCATTTGGATCTACTGCGCCGTCTACAACAATTGCGCGAACGGTTTCAGGAAACATGGTTGCCCACGTTGTTCCAAGTTCTGAACCATAAGAAAAGCCGAAGAAAGTGATTTTTTCTTCGCCAAGAGCCAGGCGCAAACTGTTGATGTCTTGAGCGCTTGCTTTCGTGCTGATGTACGGAAGGATGGTTCCAGAGTTTTCTTCACACTTGTCGTTAAATGCTTGCGATGCATCAATGAGTGCTTGCTTCTCATCTGGAGTATCGGGCGGTGAATCTAAACCGAAGTATTCGTCATACGTGTCGACACAATCGACAGCTGGTGTTGACTCACCTGTGCCACGTGGGTCCCATGCAATGATGTCGAAATTGTCGATGAGGTCTTGGCTGAAGTAGTACTGCGCGTCGTCGGCAAGTGAACTGCCACCAAAACCTGGACCGCCAGGGTTCACCATCATGGAGCCAATTCGATTAGCTGGCTTAGATGCGTTGTGCTTCTTTACGTACAGAACGAATGAACCCTGCTCGGGGTCGGAGTAGTCAAACGGCACTTCAATATTTCCGCATTCCACTTCGGTGCTTGTGCTGCCATCGCAGGCTTTCCATTCAATGGGGTTAACGATGAACTCCGTTGTGGTGTCGAGTGGGTTTGTGGTGGTGTCACTTGATGAAGTGGATTTTCCACATGCGGAAAGTGTGAGGGCAAGTGCTGCGGTAATGGCGAGGGGGCGAAATGTCATTGAGACAGCCTACGAGAGCCCATGCGATCAGTCGTTACAGCCTTAGCCTGACAGCATGCGAATGGGCCCACACGGAATGCTTCCCGGAGATGCAAAAGCCATCGCAGGTGTAAAAGTTCGTGGGTCATCCATGAAGCGGGTGGCACAGTTTGCCAAGCCGTACAAATGGTCAATTATTGGGTTTCTCATTTCCATTTTGGTTGCTGCAGTAGCCGCACTTGTGCCCCCATTGCTATTCCGCACCATTGTTGACCAAGCCATTCCACAAGCCGATAAGCGTCGCATTGTGTGGCTGACGATCATTTTGGTAACCGCGGCAATTTTGGATGCGGTGCTGCAAATTTTTCAGCGCTGGTATTCGGCTCGCATTGGTGAAGGCCTGATTTACGACTTACGCGTGGCGTTATTCGACAAAGTGCAGAACATGCCAATTGCCTTTTTTACACGCACACAAACTGGTGCGCTCATTAGTCGGTTGAACAACGATGTCGTTGGTGCGCAAACTGCAGTAACGGGAACACTTGGCAGTGTGGTGTCGAACGTGGTGGTGTTGGGAACAACATTGGCCGCCATGCTCACACTCGAATGGCGCCTGACCGTTTTGTCGTTAGTGGTGTTACCTGTATTCATTATTCCTGCACGGCGAGTTGGTGTGCGTTTGCAGGACATTTCGCGCGAGCAAATGGGTTTGAACGCTGGCATGAATACGCAGATGACCGAACGCTTCAATGTGTCAGGCGCCTTGTTGGTCAAGTTATTTGGTCGTCACAAAGATGAAGTGAATGCATTTAGCGGTCGTGCATCGCGCGTGCGCGACATCGGTATTACGTCAGCCATGTACGGCCGTGTGTTTTTTGTGGCGCTCGGCTTGGTTGGAGCACTTGGCGCCGTTGCTATTTACGGAATTGGTGCCTTCATGGTGGTGTCTGGCGGAATCACCATTGGCACGCTCGTTGCCATGGCCACATTCGTACAACGTATTTATCAACCGCTCACAGGTCTAACGAATGCTCGTCTTGAAGTAATGACTGCACTTGTCAGTTTTGAACGCGTGTTTGAAGTGCTCGATGCACCAGTTGCTATTGCCGACAGGGCGGGTGCTGTTGAACTGGAAAACGCTCGCGGAAACATTGATTTCGACAATGTGGTGTTCCGCTACCCACCTGGCGCTTCGGTGTCTATTGCTTCGCTTGAAGCAAGCGGTGTCATGAGCGGCACCGACCCCGACACCGATGTGTTGCGCGGAGTCACGCTTTCAATTAAGTCGGGCGAGACCATTGCCATCGTTGGAACGAGCGGCGCTGGAAAAACCACACTGGCTGGTTTGG
>Ga0214919_10009051_pt1 | contig 12904 bp, 15 predicted proteins | sample LL1503_MetaG_FD_177994 | JGI IMG/M metagenome (GOLD analysis project Ga0214919, IMG submission 177994) | Freshwater microbial communities from Lake Lanier, Atlanta, Georgia, United States - LL-1503 | ecosystem: Environmental > Aquatic > Freshwater > Lake | place: USA: Georgia | collected...
TGTTCCGCCAGCAATATTGATGACGTTCAAAGATTTCTGAGCCAAATAGTCACAAGCACTAGCGCTACGTCCACCGGCCTTGCAAATCACGTAGGTGACTCCCCCTTGCGGATTGCGGAACTCTTCGACACGATTGGGAACTTCGTTCAATGGAATATGAATTGCTCCAGGGACGTGTCCATCGAGATACTCATCAGTTTCACGTACGTCAATGAGGAATGTCTCCTCGTTCAACAACTCGGCAAAATCGGATACGGAGATTTCTGAAAACTGCGACGACATCATCCCAAACTAGCCTTTTGCTCGGTGGAAGTTCTCAAAATCACTGGGCAAGTTGATGTTGATCAAGTGTGATTCGGAAATGAGAACTCCTTGACGTTTGAGCCCCAGCCAAGCCTTCATGACTGAACGTTGGCCCTGTTCAAGTTGTTGACTTAAGACGGGTAGTGACGACTCAACCCGCCAGGCCGCGCAAAGTGGTTGTGCGCCGTTCTCGGATGGGTCTTGTCTGCTTTGCGCAAAGAACACATCACATTCAGAATCAACGTCTTGAGAACAGGCGGCCAAAACTGCGGTGAGGGCGGCGGTAGAGATGGCTAGCAAATCAACGGCCAAAATCAAGGCGATTCCGTTCTCGGCATGCTGAAGAGCGGAGATGATTCCGAATAGTGGTCCTTGGTCGAGCACCGAATCCTGAATGACTGGCCAAGAAAATTTGGAGAGTTCGCTCGATCGTGCTCCGGCGATGAAAACCCCTCGCGCGCAAAAAGATTCGAGTATTTCGCACTGTTGTTCAATTGCCGTCAGGCCTTCAATGTTGAGAAGGGCTTTGTCAGATCCCATCCGACTGCTCTTTCCGCCGGCAAGTACATATCCGCGAATATCAGTCATCGGAGAGATCGATCGCTGAGGTCTTACTGATGGAACGAGAGAAATTCGGGAGGAATGCCCGAAGGGTCAAGCTGCAGCAGGAACAGATGACAACGCTCAGCTTCATCGGCTTCGCCAATCGCTTCGGCTAATTTTTGCAAGCCAAGCAAACAACGCAAAAAGCCATGATTTGATTCTTGGTTCCATCTGACATAACCAGAACCGCGCCAACCGTTTTGCCGCAACGTGTCAAGTCCGCGGTGATAGCCAATTCGGTAATACGCATAACGCTCAAGATTGTCTCGACCGAGATCGCCGATATTGGCCCAAGAGATGAGTGAACGAGGGTGGTGACTCACCACGACTGCGACTGCTTCTCGTCGTGATTCAGGTACAACTGTGAGAGCCTGCGACAATTCGTGGCGGATAGCCGGGTCCTCAAGGGGGATCACAGTCGTCGGAGGCCCTTGTGGCGTCAAGCTGATGGGATTTTGCGAAGCAGGCGTTGGACTCGACATGCAGTCAGAGTATCGCCACATGAACTGGTATGCCCGACGGTGAAGCATTGAGTTGCGTAGTCTGAAGATATGACCAGCCTTGTTTCATTCGGTGTGTGGGCTTTAGACGAAGCCCAGTTGAAGAACTTCACGACATACGGTGCCTTGTTGCCGATTGTGATTGGCCTCATCATCTTCAAGTTTGCGGTGAGTGCAATGGTTCGTTCAATCGTCTTGATCGTCGCTCTTGCCTTAGGAGTGCTGATCTACAGCCAACGCTCCGAAATTTCAAATTGTGTCGATAGTGCGAAGGCCAACGCTGAAGTGTCGTTGGGCAAAGTTCAGTGCAAGGTTTTAGGTCTCAATATCGATCTTGATCTTCAAGACCAGATTCCCTGAGCAACGCGTCGTAACAGCGGTTGAACGAGTAATTCAACGAACTTTTCAGGTGACCCAGAATGTGCATTGTGGTGTGCTCCTTCAATTTTGATTGAACGGCAATCGGGAAGATTGCCAAGAAGTTCGGCGCTGGCTTGTAAATGGGGTTTTGAAAGTGACCCATATCCAGCCATCAGCGGTCCTCTCACGAGATTGATGTCCCAGGGTTTGGTGCGTCGGATATCGCCAAGTTCGCCAACGAGGGCCTCACCTTCTGTACGGCGTTGAATCTGAGTGGATTCTGGAAGAGCTTCCCAGCGACGATGTCCGATGAATCGACGCATAAAAGTTTCAGCAGCCAATTCGGGATCGTCAGCAACTGCGACTGCTGCGCTTCCACCCGAGTCTTTAGGCCACCACGATTCCCAGCTCATTGGACTTTCGTAAATGACAAGTCCAGCGACTGCATCGGGGAATCGTTGGGCATATGACAAAGCCACAACTCCCCCAAAACTGTGGCCGACCAAAATCACACGTTGACTTGCAGCAAATTGGTCGAGGATTTCTTTGAGGTCGCCGACTTGATCATCAACTGAAAAAGTGCCGCGTTGTTCGACTGATTTTCCATATCCACGTCGATCAAAAGTTATGACGTGGTGTGTTGCACTCAAAAGACGGGCCATTCGAGCGAAGGCTGCCTGTCGGTCCATGCTCCCGTGAATGAGCACGATGACTGGACTCAATGTGTCACGGGCTATGTCGTCGGTGTTACGTCGATCGTGAAGTCGGACGCTCTCAATTACCTTGTTCCGACCCATACAAGTCCATCTTGGCACGCGTATCCTGAAGAGTGATGGAAGTACTACTGATTCGACACGCCATACCGATCCGACGCGAACTTGAAAGCGGTATCGCGAACCCCGAGTTAGCTGCTGAAGGTCTCAAACAGGCCGACTTGATGGCTCAGTATTTAGCATCTGAAAGACTTCATGCGATTTATGCCAGTCCAATGCAACGTGCCCAACAGACTGCACAACCGTTAGCGGCTGTACAGGGACTTACCATCACGACAATCGATGGCGTAGCTGAGTACGACAAAAACAGCAACCAATATGTCCCAGTCGAAGAACTCAAGGCTAATAATGATCCACGTTGGCAGGAAATGTTGCGCGGTGAATGGACTTCAACAGATGAGACTGAGGAAGAATTTATCAATCGAACAGTGAGTTCAATTGAGGAAATCATTACGAACCATGCATCGCAGCGAGTTGCGATTGTGTGTCATGGTGGCGTCATTAACGCGTACATTTGTCACGTGTTAGGACTCAAAAACCAACGTGGCTTCTTCTACCCCAATTACACGTCAATACATCGAATCGCCGCAGCGGGTAGCGGAGAACGCAGCATTGTCACGCTCAATGAAACCTCACACTTGCGTGGAACTGGATTGCCAATGGGGCTATTTCAGAAATAATGATTGAACGACAAGGACGGAGACGCAATCAATGAGTTCATTTTCAGATTTGTCTGTTGACGGCCTGATTCGTCACCTCAATGCTTCGGTATCGCCGGCACATTCGGTTGAGTATTCAGCATCTCGTCTTCTCGGCGCTGGGTTTGTTGAAACCTCTTTCGCAATCCTCAATGAAGGCTTGCCGCCGCAGGGATTTATTGCCGATGCTGGAATTCTGTTGGCGTGGAAACTTCCGCAACAGGCAATTCGTCAGTTTCGTATTGTGGGAGCACATACCGATTCGCCGTGTCTGAAAGTGAAACCCCTTCCCGATTCTGGAGCATTTGGCTGGAAACAAATTGGCGTCGAGGTGTATGGCGGAATTTTGAACAATTCTTGGCTCGACCGCGATCTCGGATTAGCCGGACGGGTTGTGCTGAACGATGGCTCGGTAAAGAACGTTCGCGTCGATCAAGCCATCGCCCGCATTCCACAACTGGCAATCCATCTAGATCGTGACGTGAATGACCGCGGTCTTGTTCTTGATCGGCAAGTTCATCTCGCTCCAATTTGGGGACTCGGTCAGTATCGACCAGGCGAATTCTCAGAATTTCTCGCCGAGCATCTGTCAGTGTCTGCGAGCGAGATTTCTTTTTGGGATATCGCCCTCTTTGATCTCACTCCGGCGTCGTTACTTGGACACGATCAATCGCTTCTGGCGAGTGGTCGGTTAGACAATCAAGTGTCATGTTGGTCAGCGACTGAGGGATTGATCGCCGCGAGCGAAAATTCTGGCGACACTGCATCAGTCATTGCTCTGTTTGACCATGAGGAAGTTGGTTCTGAAAGTACTCATGGGGCTGCAGGTCCCCGATTGGCTTGGCTGCTTGAGGCGTTACACGCAGGTAGCAGAACTGATTTCCATGAGGCATTGTCGCGATCACATTGCATTTCTGCCGACAATGCGCACGCTGTGCATCCCAATTACCCAGATCGCCATGAACCCGCACATCGACCATTACCGAATATGGGACCTGTGCTGAAGGTCAATGCCAATCAGCGATACGCGACCAGCCCTGAGTCGGCCGCGACCTTCTTGCAGACGTGTGATCTTGCTGGAGTGCCACACCAAGTGTTCGTGAGTAAGAACAGCATGCCGTGTGGTTCGACGATCGGACCGATTACTTCAACTCAACTCGGTATTCCGACGGTTGACGTTGGTGTGGCGCAACTCTCGATGCATTCAGCTCGAGAACTCTGCGGTGCTAGCGACCCGGCGATGCTGGCAAAAGTGGTCGCTCGTTATTTCGCCGAATAACCAGCTTTGATTTGTGCTTCATCAAAAAGTTTTTGCAGTTGCTCGTGTAATTGAGCGGTCACTTCTTTGACTGCAGTTCGCGGCATTCGTCCGTCAACAGCGGCCGGAACTGGAATGGGCTTTCCGATCATCACCACGAGTTTTCTTGGGTAGATGAATTTTGCGCCTTTGCCCATCACTCGTTCACTACCACCGATGCCGACGGGAATGATTGACACTCCAGCCTTGCAAGCGACGTATGCCGCACCATCCATCAATGGTTGAACGATCGGGCCAGATTTACGTTCACCTTCGGGAAACAAAACTAAAGGCTCTCCTGATTTAAGAACTTGAATTGCCCGCAAAATTGCTTCTCGATCTGCACTTCCGCGTGTCACCGGGAATGCTCCAAGCGCTGACAACATCCAATTCAATGGTTGGTGCTTCCACATTGAATCTTTACCCATAAAACGCATGCGGCGACGAGTGCAACCAGACGCAATGGGAGTGTCGATATAGCTGCGATGAATAGGAGCCAAAATGAACGGACCAGTTGTCGGGATATTTTCTTGACCTGTCACGGTCATTCGGCAATACGTACGGCAAATTGATACGACCAGAAAACGAATGAATTGATAGAAAGAACGACTTCCGAGATCGTCTCCGGCCAATTTTGATTCGACGGCGCTCATCTCAATCGCTCCCGGACTAGTTCAACGATTGAATTCACGATGTCATCAATCGTTCGGTTGCTCGTATCAACGACAACAGAGTCGGCTGATTCTTGCAGTGGACTATCAGCTCGAGTTGAATCCTTTAAATCTCTTTCGGCAATCGAGTGTTCAATCTCATCAATGTTCCCACCGGCTTCAGCGACCCGTCGTTCAGCACGTACACGGGGTGAAGCGGTAAGGTACACCTTAAGAACCGCGTCAGGAAACACGACAGTTCCAATGTCGCGACCTTCAATGACTCCCCCATTGTTAAGGTCACTCCATTCGCGTTGACGGTCGCGCATATTTGCGCGAACGAGAGAATTGGCGGCGACAGTACTGACCGCGCCCGTGACAGCCATCGATCGAATATCTGCAGTGACATCGGATCCGTTGGCGACGACAGTGCCGTGCTCCATCACGAGGTTCATCGATTGAGCAATCGAACCTACGGCAATCTCGTCATGTGTATCTAGACCAGAACTTAAAACCAAACTCGTGACCGCACGAAACATTGCTCCGGTGTCGAGGTACTTTAAATTCAGCGCATTGGCGAGAGCTTTCGCAACAGTTGACTTGCCAGCTCCCGCCGGGCCATCAATTGCTACGACAACATCTTTACTCATCAGAGAGTTACCAGCTTGTGCCGACTGGACGGCCTTCGTCGTAACCAGCCGACCCCTGAATACCAACGACGGCTCGCTCACGGAATTCACTGACAGTCGCAGCGCCCGCATATGTAAACGAACTGCGAACACCGGCAACTATCTGATCGATGATGTCTTCAACGCCAGGTCGTTCTGGATCGAGGTACATACGTGAAGTTGAGATGCCTTCTTCGAAGAGTTCTTTGCGTGCTCGATCAAAAAGACCTTCGCGGCGGGTGCGATTTCGCACCGCACGGTTGGACGCCATTCCAAAGTTCTCTTTGTACAAACGACCCTCAGGATCGCGCATCGTGTCAGCGGCTGACTCGTATGTTCCGGCAAGCCATGAACCAAACATGACATTGCCAGCACCGGCAGCTAATGCCAAAGCCACGTCTCGCGGATAACGCACCCCACCATCGGCCCACACTGATCCGCCCATACGTCGGGCTTCATCGGAACACTCAAGAACCGCTGAGAACTGTGGACGACCAACGCCAGTCATCATGCGAGTGGTGCACATGGCGCCAGGTCCAACACCAACCTTGACGATATTTGCTCCAGCGTTAATGAGATCGCGGGTACCGCCGGCGGTCACAACATTGCCGGCAACAATGATTGCCTGTGGAGCAGCTTTGCGGGCCTGTTCAACGGCGGTGATCATTCGCGTTTGATGACCATGAGCGGTATCAACGACCAAAACATCGACACCCATCGCGTGAAGTTGTTTGGCTTTGACTGCAGGATCACCATTAACTCCGATTGCGACAGCAGTCAGAAACTCTTTGTTCGTATTGAGCGCTGGTGTATACAAAGTTGAACGTAAGGCTCCGCGTCGAGTCACACAACCGATTAATCGCCCTTCCTTGTTGGTGACAGGAGCGGCCGTTAAACGCTGGTTCGACAAAGCGTGAAAAATCTCTTCGAGGTCTGTGCCTTCTTGAATACACAGCAATTCGGTGGACATCACGTTGTGCAACTGAGTGAAACGATCGTAGCCACCGGCATCGGCTTCGGTGAAGATGCCGAGCGGTCGCTGTTCATTGTCGGTCACGATGACCACACCGTGCGCTCGTTTGTGAATCAGGCTCAGTGCTTCGCCGACTGTGTCGGTTGGAGCAAGAGTAATGGGAGTCTCATAAATCGAGTGGCGTGACTTCACGAACTTCACAACTGATTCGATGACATCAAGCGGAATATCTTGCGGAAGAACAACGAGCCCACCTCGACGAGATACGGTTTCGGCCATTCGTCGTCCGGCAACAGCAGTCATGTTGGCGACGACAAGAGGAATCGTCGTGCCGATGTGGTCTGGGGTTGACAAGTCAACATCGAGACGCGATCCGACATTGGACATGCTCGGAACCATGAAAACGTCGTTGTACGTCAAGTCGTACGGCGGTGGTGTTTCGTTTAAGAATTTCATGGGCAGAAGCCTGCTCTCTGAGTGCGCGCCAATGGGCGGAATCAGGCTAGGCGGTATCTTGACCTACATGGGGCATCTTTCGTCTATGGGAAACACTGGTTCGGTGCCAGTCATCTTGGTTCACGGCTGGGGCGGGTCATTCGAGTCCACGTGGCGGTCAAGCGGGTTTGCTGACCTGCTGGAAGATTCGGGTCGGCAGGTGATTGGGGTTGACTTGTTGGGTCACGGCATGGCGCCTAAACCCCATGACCCTGAGGCGTATAGCGATTTGACTCAGCGAGTTCTGGACTCTCTTCCTGCCGAACCTTGTGATCTGGTGGGGTTTTCACTCGGAGCGATCACCTTGTTGCAACTGGCAATCAATCACCCAGACCGAGTGCGCAGCTTGGTGTTGGCCGGAATCGGACGCAACGTCATTGAACGCGATGAGTCGGGATCACATGAAGTACTGGTACAGGCCCTAGAAGGAAGAGAGGTTCCCGACAACAATCTTGCTCGCCTTTTCGTGCAGTACGCAGATCAGCCCGGCAATGACAAAATTGCATTGACGGCGATCATGAAGCGTGACCGTGCTCCGTACACACCTGAACAATTAGCAAGAGTGACCTGCCCAGTCTTGGTTGCCATCGGTGACCAGGACTTCGCTGGACCTGGAGACGGCCTAGCGAATTTGTTGCCAAATGCGCGTCTTGTTGTTTTGAAGAAATGTGATCATTTTGCAACGACTGAGAATTTTGATTTCTTTGATGCTGCTTTAGATTTCTTGGAAGCGTCTCCCTCTTGAGTCCGCAAGTCATTGGCACCGATCTTGACCGCGCCATAGAAATATTGCGCAATGGTGGTCTGGTAGGTATGCCGACTGAAACTGTTTATGGATTAGCCGCTGATGCTTCACAGAAAAAAGCAGTTGCCAAAATATTTGCGGCGAAGGGTCGACCTAGTAATCATCCACTGATTGTTCATGTTGCCGCAATTGAAACAGCACGAATGTGGAGTTCGTTTTGGCCCCAATCTGCTGAATTGTTGGGAACAACATATTGGCCAGGACCATTATCGGTTGTTGTGAACAAGGCTCCAGAAGTCCTTGAAGAGGTGACTGGTGGACATCAGACAGTTGCTCTGCGAGTTCCGGGTCATTTGATGGCGATTGAATTGCTCTCACGTTTTCGTGGCGGCATCGCTGCACCATCGGCGAATAAGTTTGGGAAGGTCAGTCCGACGACAGCGCAACATGTCTGGGATGACCTCGGAACAAACGTTGACTACATCCTTGATGGAGGCCCGTGCACCATTGGTCTTGAATCAACCATCGTGGACTGTTCGATAGAAACTCCGGTTGTTCTTCGTCCGGGTGGTATTTCTGCCGAAGACATTCAAGCCATCGTTGAACTGGGGTTTGATGATGTCGGTATTAGTCGGGCTCCTGGCATGTTGCCGGCTCACTACGCACCAAATTGTGAAGTGATCTTGCTCGACGACTTATCTGAAGCGAATCGCCTGAGTCAATCTTTCGATCCGTCAACACTTCGAATGATTGATGCATCAATTGATCCAATTCGTTTTGCATCGTCAATGTATGCGCAACTACGGCAATGCGATGCTGATCAAATACGGAAAGTCTTGGTGATTCTTCCGAAGCCGATGGGTATTGGGCTGGCGATTCGTGATCGGCTGACTAAAGCGGCTCACGGTTCGAAAAACCAATCTCATTAATTGTCGCGACCCACAGATCGCGAATTTCTTGAGCATCTGCGTCGTTGTCGAGTATGAAACTGATTGTTGACGAACCAGCATCGGGAACAATTTCTAAACGGCACCACGTCAGCGGTGGATCTTCGAGTTGCACCTCAAGTAGGTATGGCGGTTCATCAGAGCTGATTTCGCCAAGAACTCGCGCTGCCAACAATAGAACTTCGTATGCCACGACAGGCAGTGCATTGATCGTGAACGAAGGGCGATCGACCGAAAACTTTGACATTGAATCAGGTGTCGCAAGATCGGCCTGTGAACCTTTGGCTGCAGTTGTTGTTGTTGTGCTTTTTGTTTGCTCCACAGTCTCTTCGCCATGACTCGCGATGATTGCATCAAAGGCCAAATTGATGAGTGCCATGTGTTGTGGATTGCCTCCACGGTCTGGGTGGAATTCAAGGGCAAGTACGCGACGCGCCGCGACGATTTCGCTTACAGACGATGAACGAGTAACCCCGAGTAATTGGTAATACGACTCTTCAACCATGACGTGAGCTTCTGAAGCGATCTATTTCGGGCCAGCTGAAGTAAATCGAGTGCCATCAGGATCGACAGCCCAGGTTGGACTACTACCCCACTGATTTTCGAAAATCAGCTCTGAAATGGGTCGACGGCGAACTGGTCCGTGCGATCCTTGTGGCCGACCAAGGGTGATGCACGCTGAGATCGCTACGTTTTCGGGAATGTCAAGAAGTTCACGGAGCTGATTTTCAACACCTTGATGCCACATCGTGAGTGCTCCGCCGTAACCAAGAGCTCGTGCCGCAAGGAGCAAGTTTTGGCAAGCAGGATAAATTGACGCACCTTCTGTGGGTGATGCATCTCGATACCTAACAAGGCAACCAAAAACAATCACGGGTACTTGTTCAATATGGTCAACGTAATGTTGCATTGTTGCGGCTTGACGCGACTTAGGAGAATTCGAATGTTGACCGCTTCCTGATTGATAGCCATCGTGTTGCAACTTTGCTGCCCAACCACGGCGAAATGAATCGCCGAGTGCACTCTTGACTTTGTCGGCAACTTCGCCGTGTGTGATCGCCAGAAAACGAAAAGGCTGACGATTTGATCCGCTGGGTGCGCGTGATGCAAACCACAAAATTTCGTTCAGAACTTCACTCGGAATCTTTTCTTCGGTGTAACGACGAATCGCTCGTGTCGTCGAAAGCGCCTCGAGTGCCGAAATTGGTTGCATGTTGTTCACTTAGCGACCTGTGAATTTTGCGGGTCGCTTTTCCATAAAAGAAGCGACGCCCTCCTTGAAATCTTGAGTTTTGAATAGCGGGAGAAGCTGCAAGAACACATGGTGGATGTTTTGTTCAAAGGTTTCAGTTTCTGCGGCACGCATCATGCGTTTGATAGCTCGAACAGCCAACGGTGCATTGGCGGCAATCTCTCCCGCTAACCCGTACGTACGTTCTTGTAGTTGTTCGGGAGCGACAACATGATTCACCAAACCAAGTTCGAGACCTTCATCAGCGGTCAAGGTTCGACCGGTAAAACAAATCTCGGCGGCCTTGGCGTATCCCACCATGCGGGGTAGCAACCAGGTTCCGCCGCTTTCGGGCAGAATCCCTCGCTTGGCGAATCCTGGAGCCAATTTGGCCGTTGTTGAGGCGATTCGAATATCGCAGCCAAAAGCCAGGTCGAGACCGTACCCAGCGGCGCCGCCATTGATCGAACAGATGGTTGGCGTGTCGAGATTGTGTAATACGACCGGCGGCGCGGTACGGAGGTCGAATTCGGCACCCATGTCGCTTCCAGCGTCAAGGACCCCCAGATTTTCCTTTTTGCCCATCTGAGAAGCCAGGTCAAGCCCTGCACAGAAGGCTTTTCCGGCCCCGGTGACCACGATGCAACGAACATTACGGTCACGGTCGCCTCGCAAAAGTTGATCCGACAGTTCGTTCAACATGGCCCCTGAGATGGTGTTCATCCGTTCGGGTGCGTTCAACGTAATGGTGGCGATATGGCCGTCAACTTCGTATAAAACTTCGCTCATTAGGCAAACATAGTCAAACCATCACAGGTTTTGGTTATGTAACTCTGCGGTAACCTAAAAACTTCCAAACCAAACGGGGCACCCGCCCCAGATCTCCATAGGGGGAGAAAATATGCAGAAGTCCCGCGCACGCCGCGTTGGTGCTCTTCTCGTCGGTTTAGCAATCGTGGGCGTTTCAGCCTGCGGCGGCGACGACGGTGCAGCAACCACCGAGGCTCCAGCAGCAAGCGAAGCTCCGGCTTCATCAGAAGCTCCCGCAACCGATGCTCCAGTAGCAGGTGGCGAGCTCGAAGGAATGAAGGGCACCACGCCTAAGAGCGCCGAAATCAGCCAGGAATGGCTCGACAAGGTCTCAGCATTCTGGGAATCAGAAGGCAACACCGCGCTTGCCGACTTCAACTACGCAGCCGAGGCGTACGACGCAGTCGTGACCATCGCTCTTGCCGTTGAAGCAGCAGGCACCGACGGTGCAGCTCACGCTGACGAAATCGTCAATGTCACTGTTGGTGGCACCAAGTGCACCACCTTCGTTGATTGCTTGGCAATCATCAAGGACGGCGGCGACCCCGACTATGACGGTATTTCAGGCCCGCTCGACTTCAACGGAAACGGTGAGCCCCTCAAGGGTTCATACGCCATGTTGCAGTTCGGTGCCGACAACCGTCTTGACGATTCACTCACCAAGTTGATTGAAGCAGAGTCGCCTGAATCAGCAATTGTTGAATTGGGTAAGACCACTGCAACTCGCGCTGGTGATGGTCAGCTCAAGATTGGTTCACTCCTCCCCGAGACCGGCAACCTTGCCTTCCTCGGTGACCCCGAGTACGCCGGCCTTGAATACGCAATCAATGAAATCAACGCCGCAGGTGGCGTTCTTGACAAAGAAGTGTTGTACAGCCAGGGAGACTCTGGCGACACCAGCACCGACATTGCGAGCACCACAGCTGACCGTTTGATCAGCGAAGACGTAGACGCCATCATTGGTGCCGCTTCTTCAGGTGTGACCTTGACCGTGATCGACAAGATCACTGCTGCTGGAATCACCATGTTCAGCCCAGCTAACACCAGCCCGGCATTGAGCGATTACGCCGATGACAACTTGTACTTCCGTGACGCACCGCCGGACGGATTGCAAGGTGCAATCGTTGCTAACCAGATCATCGAAGACGGCAACGCTTCGGTGTACATCATGAACCTTGATGACGCTTATGGCAATGGCATTGGTGCTGTTGTGAAGTCCGTCCTCGAGGCTGCTGGTGTTGAAGTTCTCGGAACCAAGGCCTACGACCCGGCTGCTGCATCATTCGACGCAGAAGTTGGCGAAGTTGTTGCTGCCGATCCGGACGCCATCGTGTTGATCTCGTTCGACGAAGGTAGCCGCATCTTGCGTACCGCCGTTGAAAACGGAATTGGCCCGAAGGTCAAGATGTGGTACGGAACCGATGGCAACATGGGTAACGCACTCGGCGAAAACTTCGACGCTGGTAAGTGATCAACTCGATCAGTAACTAGTTCTTCGGAACACGAAAGGCCCCCGGGAAACCGGGGGCCTTTTTGTTGCTCAAGTTTTGTGACGGAATATGTCCAGCCACCAATGGCTATTGAATACTCAGCCACCAGTGGCTTTTGCCAATGTGCCGAGGTACAACTCGATGACGTTGGGGTCAGACAGCAACTCGCGGCCAGTTCCGGTGTACGCGCTACGACCTTGATCAAGCACATATCCGCGATTCACAACTTGTAAGCAACGGCGGGCATTTTGCTCGACCATCAAGATGGCAACGCCAGTGGCGTTAATAGTGCGACACTGCACAAAAACCTCGTCCTGTAGTGCCGGTGACAATCCAGCTGAAGGCTCGTCGAGTAACAAGA
>Ga0214919_10009052_pt1 | contig 12902 bp, 8 predicted proteins | sample LL1503_MetaG_FD_177994 | JGI IMG/M metagenome (GOLD analysis project Ga0214919, IMG submission 177994) | Freshwater microbial communities from Lake Lanier, Atlanta, Georgia, United States - LL-1503 | ecosystem: Environmental > Aquatic > Freshwater > Lake | place: USA: Georgia | collected 2015-03-15
CCGGAATAAGAATCGGTGCATCGATTGTGATCTGCGGCGAGAAGCTGCCGCGCGGTTTGGCCAGACCTTGCGCGCCAGCGCGGGCCTCCAAGATTGCTTCTTCAAGCATCGACTGATATAATTCAAATCCGACTTCTTTGATATGACCTGACTGTTCGTCGCCTACCAGATTGCCAGCGCCGCGAATGTCGAGATCATGGCTCGCAAGTTGGAAGCCTGCGCCCAGACTGTCGAGGTCGCCCAGCACTTTCAAGCGTTTTTCCGCCGTTTCGGTAAGCACCCGATTGGGTTCATGGGTGAGATAGGCATAAGCGCGGGTCTTCGATCGGCCTACGCGCCCGCGCAGCTGATATAATTGTGCCAAACCAAAGCGGTCCGCGCGATGGATGATCAAGGTGTTAGCGCTTGGGATGTCGAGACCGCTTTCGACGATGGTGGTCGACAACAGCACGTCATATCGCTTTTCGTAGAAAGCGCTCATGCGCTCTTCAACTTGGGTCGGCGACATTTGGCCATGCGCGGTAACAAATTTCACTTCAGGTATTTCGGTACGCAGAAATTCTTCAATCTCGGTAAGGTCGGTAATGCGGGGCACGACGAAAAAGCTTTGCCCGCCGCGATAATGTTCGCGCAACAATGCCTCACGTAGCACGACTGGGTCCCAAGGCATGACATATGTGCGCACGGCGAGCCGGTCGACTGGCGGCGTTTGAATGACGGACAGTTCGCGTAAGCCCGACATCGCCATCTGCAACGTCCGCGGAATTGGCGTTGCGGTAAGTGTGAGCATATGCACATCGGTTTTGAGCGCTTTTAGCTGTTCCTTGTGATTGACACCGAACCGCTGTTCTTCGTCCACGATCACAAGGCCGAGCCTTTTGAACTGAAGCGATTTTGCCAGAACGGCGTGCGTGCCAATGACGATGTCGACCGTTCCGTCGGCCAGTCCTTCGCGGGTCTTCGTGGCCTCTGCAGTTGGCACGAGCCGCGAAAGCCGTCCAAGCTGCAGCGGCAGGTCACGGAAACGTTCGGCAAAGTTCGAATAATGCTGCCGCGCCAATAATGTTGTCGGGGCAATGATCGCAACCTGAAGACCCGCCATGGCCGCTGCAAAGGCCGCGCGCATCGCGACTTCTGTCTTGCCGAAGCCAACATCGCCGCACACCAAGCGATCCATTGGTTTGCCAGCCGACAAATCCTGAAGCACTTCTTCAATTACACGAAGCTGATCTTCTGTTTCCTCATAGGGGAAGCGGTCAACGAAGCTTGCATAAGCAGGGCCGTCAACCTCGATAATCGAGCCTGCCCGCAACGCACGTTCGGCGGCGGTCTTGAGCAACTCACCCGCAATGGCACGAATGCGTTCTTTAAGCTTCGATTTACGGCGCTGCCATGCTTCGCCGCCCAATTTATCCAGAGAGACATGCTCGCTGTCCGAACCATAGCGTGAGAGGACATCAATGTTTTCAACGGGGACATATAATTTGTCACCGCCCGAGTAGGTCAGGGCAACGCAGTCATGCGGGCTGTTGCCGACGGGGATGGAAATGAGCCCTTCATAGCGCCCGATACCATGGTCTTGGTGCACCACTAGGTCGCCCGGGGTCAGGGCCGCCAATTCGGCCAAGAAAGCATCAGCCGACTTTCGCCGTTTCTGGCGCCGAACCAACCGGTCGCCCAGCATGTCCTGCTCGCTCAGGACGACGAGGTCTGGCGTGGTATAGCCATGGTCAAGCGGGAGCACGACCATTGCGGTTTGCCCCGCCGCAACCCCCAAGGCCTGTTGCCAGCTATCGACCAGGATTATGGTGGGTGCCTTATGGTCCGCCAGCAGGCCCTTTAAGCGTTCCCGCGCGCCAACGGAGTAGCTGGCGATCACTGTCTTGGTTTTGGATGCGTGGAGTGACTTGAGATGGGCAGCTACGGCTTCATAGACGTTCGTTTTTTGCGCCCGCTCTGGCGCGAAGTCACGCGCTGCGCCAATACCAAAATCGATGATGCTCGCTGAGTCTGGCTGCGCAAAGGGTGTTAAAAGATGCGCAGCGTTATCGGCAAATAATAGGTCGAGTTCATCGCCGCTTAAATACAGCATTTCAGGGGGCAACGGGCGATAACTGCCAGGTTCAGCCGCCTGCGCCTTCTCGCGGTTTTCGTGATAGTCGGTAATGGCATCGAGCCGTGACTGGCCTGCAGCAACCGCGCCGCTGTCGCGGATTATCAGGGCATCTGCACCAACATGATCGAATATCGTCGCCATCCGCTCTTCGAACAAAGGCAACCAATGGTCCATGCCCGACAGTCGGCGGCCTTCGGAGACAGCTTGATAGAGGGGATCGCCCGTTGCGGTGACGCCAAAGCGTTCGCGATAGCCCGTGCGGAAGCGCTTAATGGCCTCCTCATCCATCAATGCTTCAACGGCGGGCAAGATATCAAAATGTTCAACCTGATCGATGCTGCGCTGATCCGATGGGTTGAAACGGCGAATGCTTTCAATTTCGTCGCCGAAGAAATCGAGGCGCAAGCCAACTTCGCTTCCCGCCGGAAACAGGTCGACGATGCTGCCGCGGATGGCAAACTCACCCGCGTCGGCAACGGTATCGACACGGAAATAGCCATTGGATTGAAGTAAGGACGCAAGCCGTTCGCGGCTTATTTCGCGTCCGGCGGCCAAACGCTCGCCAGTCTGGCGAATGCGAAATGGCGTCACATATTTCTGGATCACCGCGCCAATGGTCGTGACGACCAGCTGCTTCTTTTTTGCGGGCTGCTGAAGCGCCTGCAAAGTTGCCATGCGTTGTGAGGTTACGGCCACCGATGGCGATGCCCGGTCATAAGGCAGGCAATCCCAACCGGGGAGGATCAATATCTCAAGTTCGGGCGCAAAAAAGGGTGTCGCGTCGGCTATCGCGCGCATGGCCGATTCATCTGGCGCAATATACAGCGTGCGTGTTTTTGCCGCCCGTGTCAGGTCGGCCAACAACAAGGGCACAAAGCCGTTTGGCACAGACGCAAGCGTTAGTGCTTGGCGGCTGTTTATGATCCGCTGCAGGTCAATCATGACTTGTGCGTACTAAGCCCTTCAGGGAGCGAGATGAAATCAAGCTGCATCATCAGGTCCATCAATGGGCCAGCAAAGGCAGGGTCGGGTTCTGCCGTCCCCAGCGCCCATGCCATGATGTCGACATCCTGTTCATCAATCAGCCGCTCAAACCATTCAAACTGTTCTGGTCCCCATTCAGCCGAATGATGGTCGAAAAATCCACCAACCATGGCGTCTGCCTCACGCGTGCCACGGTGGTGCGCACGATAATGCAATTTACGACGATAGGGGTCAGCGTCCATATCATGCATCCTTTAAGCTTCTGGTGGAATATGAATTGCGGGTTATAAGCGGCCCTAGTCATGCGCCCCGATATACTCAATCCGTTATTTGCAGAAGTACGTGCCTTAAAAGGGGTAGGTCCTGGTCTTGCCAAGCCGTTGGAGCGGCTTGGGCTGGAGCGGGTGAAGGACGTCCTATATCATTTTCCCAATAGCTGGACCTATCGTAAGGCGGTCTCGTGCTTGGATGTCGCCGATGTTGGCAATAACATCATCCTCACTGTCACCGTCATGGATCATCGGGGTGGTAGCAGTCCGCGGGCTCCTTTACGGATTTTTGCCGCTGATTCAGGCGGCAACTATATCACGCTCACATTCTTCGGCCGAAATGGTGGCTGGGCGCGAAAACAGCTTCCCGTCGGCGAGCAACGTATCATTTCGGGCAAGCTGGACCGTTATGGTGACGAATTGCAGATGGTGCATCCTGACCATGTCATACCAATTGGCAGCGACGCTGCGCCGGGGCTTGCCGAGCCTATTTATCCGCTGTCCGATGGCCTTACCAATAAACGTATGGGGCAGTTGGCAGCGGCCTCGTTGCAGGACGTACCCGATCTCGCCGATTGGATTGAGCCGACGTTGCTATCCAGTCGTGGTTGGTCAGGATGGTCCGCATCTATCAACATAGTGCACAACAAGGATGACCAAGGCGCACGGGACAGGCTGGCTTATGATGAGCTATTCAGCAACCAACTTGCGATGCGGTTGATCCGCGCGGCAATGGACAAAAGAACCGCTGTGCCGATACGCGGGGACGGCTCTTTGGTGTCAAAGCTGCAACTGCCGTTTGCGCTGACGGGCGCGCAGCAGCGTGCCATTGCCGAAATTGAGGGCGATCTGGCGCAGTCACGGCCCATGCTGAGGTTGCTCCAGGGCGATGTTGGTGCGGGCAAGACGATGGTTGCCCTCATGGCGCTGCTGCGCGGTGTGGAAGCAGGTATGCAGTCTGCCATGTTAGCACCCACCGAAATACTCGCGCGGCAACACTATGCCAGCCTACAAAAACTGCTTTCAGGGCTCCCAATTAACATCGCAATCCTGACTGGGCGGGAAAAAGGCAGTTTGCGTGAGGCGACATTGATGGGGCTCGCCGATGGGTCCATCCATATACTTGTCGGTACCCATGCCATATTCCAGGAAGCTGTGACCTATAAGGCCCTCGCGGTGGCGGTGATTGATGAACAACATCGGTTTGGCGTGTCGCAACGGTTGATGCTGTCACGCAAGGGCAGGGGCGTGCCACATTTGTTGGTAATGACCGCAACGCCGATTCCACGTAGCCTTGCGCTTGCGGCTTATGGCGAAATGGATAGCTCGATTTTGGATGAGCTTCCGCCCGGACGAACGCCAGTGGAAACCCGCGTGATGTCTCAAGACCGACTTGTCGAGTTGGTCGATGGCGTTGCGCGTCATCTCTCCGCTGGGAAACAAGCATTTTGGGTGTGCCCTTTGGTTGAGGAAAGCGACAAAAGCGATCTTGCCGCCGCCGAACAACGCGCGGAACAGCTGCGCTTGCGTTTTGGCGATCAAGTCGCATTGGTCCACGGACGGATGCGCGGGGCCGAGAAAGATGCCGTCATGGAACGCTTTGTGGCTGGCGAAACGCGTCTGCTGGTTGCGACGACGGTTATAGAGGTTGGCGTTGATGTCCCCAATGCCAGCCTGATGGTGATTGAGGCGGCGGACCGGTTTGGCCTTGCGCAATTGCACCAGTTGCGCGGACGGGTTGGCCGAGGGTCCGAAAAATCGGTCTGTATCCTGGTCCGCAGTACACACATAGGCGAAACTGCGCGCGCGCGATTGGCGTTAATGCGTGAAACCAATGATGGTTTTCGCATCGCTGAGGAAGATTTAAAACTGCGCGGGGCAGGCGAATTGCTTGGCACTAGGCAGTCCGGCGAAAACCCTTTTCGCGTTGCGACGCCTGAACAAGTGCGCGCGCTGATTGGCGTTGCAGCAGACGACGCGCGGCTGTTGCTTGATCGTGATGGTGGTCTTGATGGGGCGCGCGGCCAAGCGGCGCGGATGGCATTATACCTATTTGAACGTGACGCAGGCGTCGCGACGCTGCGCGGCGGTTAGCCGGTTTTTGGACCAATCATATCCAGCAGGGCCAGAAAGTCCGGCAAGCGTAACACGCGTTCAAACTGCAGCCCCACACGTTGTTCCACTGTCCACGTGACAAGTGCCTCAATCCGGCCAATGACGGGTAACCTTAGTTCAACACGCTCCCCGCGCTGATAGCCAGGATTGCCATCAATCATAAAGCCATGTGCTGAAACATTCACGATATGGATCGTTTTTTCACCGTGCTGCCGGCTCTCCGCAATCACTTTGTGGTTTGCACGATGACGAGCCTTGCTGCGTAACTCCGCATCCGAATTTGGGGAGGCTTTCGCCATGCGTGGAACCCTCTTTGCTTGTTGATTTAAGCAACGGGTTACCCCCAAGTTACGAATAAATAGTAAAGTTGCCGCGAGGGCAAGCCAGCGCCAATTAGATAAATTTTATTAAACCGTGCTTCTTCTTCCCGGCCGAAATCTTAACGGGGGTAGCCTGCTGCGCGATCATGGCATCTTCGTCAGTCACGGCGTCTCCTTCGACGCGCGCACCGCCGCCCTGAATCATCCGGCGCGCCTCTTTTTTCGATGCCACAAAGTTCAATGCAACCAACGCGTCAATGACGGAAATATCGCTGGATGCGTCAAAAGTAGGAAGGTCCCCGCCGCTTGCGCCCTCTTCGAATGTCTTGCGCGCAGTCTCGGCGGCAAGTGCTGCAGCGTCGACGCCACGGCATAACTCTGTAGCCGCGTTGGCGAGGGCAATCTTCGCGGCGTTGATTTCCGAACCATCAAGCGCCTCAAGTCGTGCAATCTCGTCCATCGGCAGATCGGTAAACAAACGCAGGAAACGACCGACATCTCGGTCATCGGTGTTGCGCCAGAACTGCCAGTAATCATAATCGGGCAATTGTTCGCGGTTGAGCCATATCGCCCCAGAAACCGATTTGCCCATCTTGGAACCATCGGCCTTGGTAATGAGCGGTGTCGTCAGGCCAAATACCTCCGCGCCATCCATTCTGCGGGCGAGTTCGATGCCGTTGATTATATTGCCCCACTGGTCCGATCCGCCCATTTGCAGGCGTACCCCCATGGTCTTACTGAGGTGACGAAAGTCATAGCCCTGCAATATCATGTAGTTGAACTCAAGGAAGGTCATGGGTTGTTCGCGGTCAAGCCGCAGCTTCACCGAATCGAAGGTGAGCATTCGGTTAATCGTGAAATGCGTTCCGACCTGTTGCAGCAGTTCAATATATCCGAGTTGTCCAAGCCAATCATGATTGTTGACCATCACGGCGTCCGTTGGACCATCACCAAATGTCAGGAAACGTTCGAAAGCGGTGCGGATGGAAGTAATGTTAGACTCGATTGTCTCATCGGTGAGCATCTTGCGCACCTCGTCCTTGCCGGTGGGGTCACCGATCCGCGTTGTTCCACCGCCCATGACGACCACTGGCTTATGCCCTGCCTGTTGCAATCTGCGCAGCAGCATGATCGACACGAGATTGCCGACATGAAGCGATGGCGCGGTCGCGTCGAAGCCGATATAGGCTGGCACAATCTCTTTAGATGCCAATGCGTCAAGCGCTGTGGCATCCGTTGTCTGGTGAATGTAGCCACGTGCATGGAGCAGGCGGAGGAGATCGGAAGTATAAGCAGTCATAACGCGTCCGCGCCTAGCATGGAGTTTCGACATTGGCCAATATTTCGATGACCGAGGTTCCGTTGATGTGCCATCCGCAGTCCGATGCTGGTGGGATCGAAGCTATCGATGTCACTGCCACGCTTGGGCAAGGCGGAGAAATCAAATTGGTCTATCGCGTTACTGGCGCACTAGAGGCGTTAAAAATTGTAGATCCCGCAATACCAGACCGCGTCGACGGTTTATGGAAAAATACATGTTTTGAATTATTTGTGGGTAATTTCGAAGATAAATCCTATCTCGAGTATAATTTTGCACTATCAGGCCAATGGGCAGCATATCAATTTTCAGGCTATCGTGCAGGAATGGCAGAGTTGGAGACACGTGCGCCAGTCATTAGCGTGGAACAAAGCGGCGATGTTCTGGCTGTATCAGTGACGGTTCCTTTGCCAGACATGACGCGGCATGCTGACCTATCGGCAGGGATTAGCGCGGTCGTCGCCACCAAAAGCGAGGAAATTTCTTATTGGGCATTGGTGCATCCCGCTGGTAGCCCCGATTTTCATCATAATGATTGCTTTGCCCTTAAACTGGAGGCACGAAGCGGCGCATGAAACTTGGAATTGATCGCCTTTTGGCTGAGCCTGAACTGCGTGCACCACTGAAGGGCAGGCGCGTTGCCTTGTTGGCGCACCCCGCTTCTGTAACCGCCGACCTGACCCATTCGTTGGATGCGCTCGCTGCTATAAGTGACGTCAATGTGACCGCCGCTTTTGGGCCGCAGCATGGTCTGCGCGGCGACAAGCAGGACAATATGATGGAATCGCCGGATTTTATGGATCCTGCTCACAACATCCCGGTATTCAGCCTCTATGGTGAAGTACGCCGCCCAACGGCTGAATCGATGGAGACCTTTGATGTCCTCTTGATTGACCTTCAGGACTTAGGTTGCCGGATTTATACCTTCATAACCACCCTTCTATACATGCTGGAGGCCGCTGCAGAGCATGGAAAGACAGTTTGGGTTCTGGACAGGCCAAACCCAGCTGGACGCCCTGTAGAGGGCCTTACATTGCGTTCTGGATGGGAGAGTTTTGTTGGCGCGGGCCCTATACCGATGCGGCATGGCATGACCCTGGGTGAGCTTGGCCATTGGTTCACTGATCATTACCGGATCGATGTGGATTACTGGGTGACTCCCATGGAGGGATATGCGCCGGATGCTGCGCCCGGTTTTGGTTGGCCAATTGACCGTTTATGGATCAACCCAAGCCCGAATGCGCCCAATATCAATATGGCGCGCGCGTATGCCGGCACTGTGCTGCTTGAAGGCACAACATTGTCCGAGGGCAGGGGCACCACGCGGCCGCTTGAGATATTTGGTGCACCCGACATCGACGCGCGCAAGGTTATCGCTGAAATGCAAAGCTTCGCGCCGCAGTGGCTCAAAGGTTGCCACTTGCGAGAAATCTGGTTTGAGCCGACGTTTCACAAGCATGTGCATCAGCTTTGCCATGGCGTCCATATTCATGCAGATGGCTCGAACTATGATCATCAGGCGTTTCAGCCTTGGCGGTTGCAGACATTGGCTTTCAAGGCCATTCGCAGGCTGTACCCCGATTATGACCTGTGGCGGGACTTTCCGTACGAGTATGAAATCGGCAAGCTTGCGATTGATGTCATCAATGGCGGGCCGGCGTTGCGCGAATGGGTTGATGCACCGGACAGCACGCCAGATGAATTTGACGCCATGACGTCAGTCGATGAGCAAAGCTGGATCGCAGAACGCCGCCAATATTTGCTATATTAATGGCCGTGTTTACGGCTTAGCTCGCGCATCGCGTCATCAAGCCCTTCAAGCGTCAGCGGATACATGCGGTCGTTCATCAGTTCTTTGATGATCTTCGTGGATTGAGAATATCCCCACTGTTTTTCAGGGACGGGGTTCAGCCAAACCGTTGCGGGGTAGGTACTGGTGATCCGGTTCATCCAGACCGCACCCGATTCTTCATTGAAATGTTCAACCGAACCGCCGGGGTGGGTAATTTCATACGGGCTCATTGATGCATCGCCCACCATTACGACCTTATAGTCATGCGGGAACTTATGGAGAATGTCCCACATTTGCGTGCGTTCGCTAAACCGGCGTTTATTGTCTTTCCAAACGCCCTCATAAGGACAGTTGTGAAAATAGAAAAACTCTAGGTTTTTGAATTCGCTCGTCGCTGCACTGAATAATTCTTCGCACAATTTGATGAACGGATCCATCGATCCTCCGACATCCAGCATGAGAAGCAATTTAATGGCGTTGCGGCGTTCGGGGCGCATCTTGATGTCTAGCCATCCTTGGCGCGCAGTCCCGTTAATCGTGCCATCAATGTCGAGTTCTTCCACTGCGCCATCGCGGGCAAAGCGGCGCAGACGACGCATTGCGATTTTGATATTGCGCGTGCCCAATTCTTTCGTGTTGTCGAGATTTTGAAACTCGCGCTTGTCCCACACTTTGACTGCGCGTTTATGTTTGGGCTCGCCCCCAATCCGGACACCTTCGGGATTGTACCCTGAATTGCCGTAAGGCGATGTGCCACCCGTGCCGACCCATTTGTTGCCACCCTGATGGCGCTTTTCCTGCTCCTCAAGCCGCTTTTTAAGCGTCTCCATCAACTCGTCCCAGCTGCCCATCTTCTCTATCTTCGCCATTTCCTCGGGCGACAGATATTTTTCTGCGATGGCTTTTAACCAATCGGCAGGGACGTCGACGGGATTCTGTCCATATTCCGTGAATATGCCTTTGAAGACTTTTCCGAAGACCTGGTCAAAACGGTCAAGCAATGCCTCGTCTTTGACCAAAGTAGCGCGGGCAAGATAATAGAATTCTTCGGGGCTCTGCCCAATTACGTCGGCATCCAGCGCTGCTAGTAACGCCAGATGTTCTTTGAGCGACGCCGAGATACCCGCTGTCCGCAACTCTTCCATGAATGAAAAAAACACCGGCGGGCTCCTGTAAAAAATGACCGATTAAGCGGTTAGCGGTCTAGCGGCGCTGGCTGTTATGCGGCAATTGATAACCCCAGGGCAATCGAACGGATGCTAATTATTTGGACGGCGTGCCATGAATGCAAGGCGCTCGAACAGCATGATGTCCTGCTCGTTCTTAAGCAGCGCACCGTGCAGAGGCGGTATGGCCTTTGTTGGGTCTCGTGACTGAAGCACGTCCAATGGCATATCTTCATGCAGCAACAGCTTTAACCAGTCTAGCAGCTCGCTCGTGCTTGGCTTTTTCTTAAGACCCGGAACGTCCCGCACTTCGTAAAAAATATCCATAGCTTTCGAAACGAGCATTTTTTGGATGCCTGGGAAATGGACATCGATAATCGCTTGCATGGTCGTGCGATCAGGGAATTTGATATAATGGAAAAAACAACGGCGCAGGAATGCGTCGGGCAATTCCTTTTCGTTGTTTGACGTGATGATAACGATGGGCCGCTCAACCGCCTTTATGGTTTCCTGCGTTTCGTAAACGAAGAATTCCATGCGATCGAGTTCTTGCAACAAATCGTTAGGAAATTCGATATCGGCTTTGTCGATCTCGTCGATCAACAACACGGGCAGTTGGGGCGCCGTAAACGCCTCCCATAATTTGCCCTTTTTGATGTAATTTTTGATGTCGTGCACGCGCGCCTCGCCCAATTGGCTATCGCGAAGACGCGCAACGGCGTCATATTCATACAGGCCCTGATGCGCCTTTGTTGTGGATTTAATATTCCATTCGATGAGTGGCGTACCGAGCGCTTTAGCTATTTCATATGCCAAAACGGTTTTACCTGTTCCAGGTTCACCCTTGACCAACAAGGGCCGGCGCAATGTTGTCGCAGCGTTAACGGCGACCTTCAAATCATCGGTAGCTACGTAATTATCAGTGCCTTGAAAACGCATGGAGAAACCCCGTTAGTTAATCGAACGATTAATTCGTTAAGTTGCCCGTTGTCTTTATGCAATAGGTTATAAAAAAATGCCCGCGATCCCATTATGCCACGCACAACAAAACCGGACCCAATCTTGCACGCAAGAAAAGGCCCGTATGTTCATTTTGTCTGTCTGATTACTGGTCTAGGAAGCTGCGCATTTTACGGCTGCGGCTTGGGTGCTTTAGCTTACGCAAGGCCTTGGCTTCGATCTGGCGAATACGCTCGCGCGTTACGCTGAACTGTTGGCCCACTTCCTCAAGCGTGTGGTCGGTATTCATACCGATACCAAAGCGCATGCGTAGCACGCGTTCTTCACGCGGCGTCAGCGATGCAAGAACGCGGGTGACAGTCTCTTTCAAGTTGGCCTGTATCGCCGCATCCACAGGGATGACCGCGTTTTTATCTTCAATGAAGTCGCCCAAATGGCTGTCTTCTTCGTCACCAATTGGCGTTTCAAGGCTGATTGGCTCCTTGGCAATTTTCATCACCTTGCGCACTTTTTCCAGCGGCATAGAAAGCCGTTCGGCCATTTCTTCCGGTGTTGGCTCGCGGCCTTGCTCGTGCAGGAACTGGCGGCTCGTGCGCACAAGCTTGTTGATCGTTTCGATCATATGCACCGGAATACGTATCGTGCGCGCTTGGTCAGCAATCGAACGGGTGATTGCCTGACGGATCCACCATGTGGCGTAAGTGCTGAATTTATAGCCTCGGCGATATTCAAATTTATCAACCGCCTTCATCAGGCCGATATTGCCTTCCTGAATGAGGTCAAGAAACTGCAAACCGCGGTTGGTGTATTTTTTGGCGATGGAAATAACGAGGCGCAGATTGGCTTCAACCATTTCCTTTTTGGCGATACGCGCTTCGCGTTCGCCCTTTTGCACCATGTTCACGATGCGGCGGAATTCGCCAAGCGACATGCCGGTATTGGCGGCGATATCCGCTATCTCACTGCGGACACGCTCAACGCTCTCAGCCTCGTTTGTCGCAAAAGCCGTCCATTTCTTGTCGATGTTCGACACATCTGTGAGCCAGTTTTCGTCAAGCTCATGGCCCATATAGCTATCAAGAAACGCTTTGCGCGGTACCTTGTGTCGCTCTGCCAAGCGCAGCATTTGGCCGCCCAGGGCAGTCAGGCGGCGATTGAACGAATACAACTGGTCGACAAGATACTCGATCTTGTTCGCATGGAATTGAACACTTTCGACTTCCGCAGTCAATTCTTCACGTAATTTGTGATACTTATTTTCCGAGGTTGTGGAAAAATCTTCGCCTGCGTTCAATGCACGCATGCGTTCAAGTTGAATGTTGGAAAATTTCTTGAACAATGATGTGATCTTGGCAAACCGCTCCAGCGCGGCGGGCTTCAAAGCCTCTTCCATCTGCGCTAGGCTGAGGGTGTTGTCCTCTTCTTCTTCCTCCACAGGGCGCGAACGCCGCTCCGTCATATCATCGTTTTCGTCGCTTGCCGCTGCGGGTTCGTCTTCGACTTCTTCTTCCTCTTTATAGGAGGGGCCCGCAGTCTTCTCGCTAATTTCGCCGTCGCCTTCTTCTTCACCGTCTTCGGTGAGTGATTCAGGCGCAGGCTCCTTCGAGAGCATGGCGTCGAGATCGAGGATTTCGCGCAACTGCATTTCGCCGTCGTTGAGCGCATTTGACCAATCAATGATCGCGTGGAACGTGATCGGGCTTTCGCATAGGCCCAAGATCATGGTGTCGCGCCCGGACTCGATCCGCTTTGCAATGGCAATTTCGCCCTCGCGCGATAACAATTCGACCGCGCCCATTTCGCGCAGATACATGCGTACAGGGTCGTCGGTACGTTCACCGGTGCCTGTTTTCTTGATCGTG
>Ga0214919_10009053_pt1 | contig 12901 bp, 15 predicted proteins | sample LL1503_MetaG_FD_177994 | JGI IMG/M metagenome (GOLD analysis project Ga0214919, IMG submission 177994) | Freshwater microbial communities from Lake Lanier, Atlanta, Georgia, United States - LL-1503 | ecosystem: Environmental > Aquatic > Freshwater > Lake | place: USA: Georgia | collected...
AAAGGAGTTGCTGCTATTTTAGTTAAAGGCAAGGCTTTTTGTGAATCCCAGGCGCCTATGATTGGGTCTTCCCCAATAATGCAAATAGTTTGATGAGGTTCCAGCAAGGGTGCTTTTACTCTAAATATATGGGTGGTACTTTGTTCAATTCCATTAGATGGCTTTTGAACTTTAGTATGTTTTAATAAAACATTGGAAAAAGGTTCTGTATAAAAAACATTTTCTACATAGCCAGCATAATTCCATGTATCCAAAACCACCAATTCGCTACTCAGTACTTTATTGGGGTTAAAGCATTTATCATTACCCCAATCAAATACTTTGGTACCATCCGTATTTTTTATATAATAGTGGTAGGTAATTAATGCATCATTTGGATGGGGATTCCAGGCTAAATGTAAAACCCAATAATTGTCATTTAAAAAAACCATTGGGATGGCATTTTCTATTTGACCATTGCCTAGTAATGGATGATTGCCGTATACAAATATCTCCTGTCCATAGGTAGTTTGGTATTTAAGATGAAAACTAAGCTTCTTAAACTTAGATTTCGTTTTAGGGGTTCCTTTATCCTTCTTCACCAATGCCTGTGTACTATCTTCAACTCTTTGCATATCAACTATTTATCCGATCAATCGTTTATTAAATTTATTTAACACTTTTTTACAAGTGGATAAAGATAAAATAATAAAGTGTAATTAAAACACATTAACTAGTTTTTTGTGGAAATGATAGAAGGATTCGTATATTTATGTACTCTCTTTATTATCAGTCGATTACGAAATTTAAATGGATAAAATACAGATATATACTGATGGCTCCTCACGAGGTAATCCAGGCCCTGGAGGATTTGGTGCTATTTTAATGTGGGGTGATAAAGTAAAAGAACTTTCAGAAGCCTACCGAAAAACCACTAACAACCGAATGGAATTATTGGCCGTCATCAAAGCCATTGCTGCCTTAAAAACAAAGGAATTGCCCGTTCATATCTTTACAGATAGCAAATACGTGGTTGAATCTGTTGAAAAAAAATGGTTGGACAATTGGATTAAAACAAATTTCAAGGGCGGTAAAAAAAACAAAGATTTATGGTTGCAATACCATCAAATGGCGGCACCCTATCAAGTAAAATTTCATTGGGTAAAAGGACATAGCACGAACAAATACAATAACCGATGCGATGAATTAGCCACTACAGCGGCAGACCATGGTCCTTGGAAAATTGATACTGAATTTGAAGCCAATGAATTGCTTAAGTAAAATTACTAGTAAAATTTAGATGGATTTGTACTTAGGTACAAGCAATCTAAAAGCACCAAACAATACACCACCAAATACTAAGGTACCTGCAACACTGTAAGGATAAAATGGCAATCCATCTGCCATGGTTTGTATAAACCCAGTGAAGTTAAATGCATGATGATAGCCACCCCCTTGCACCCATACCAAACCATTAGACACTATAAAATAAGCACTTGGCGCTGCTAAAAAACCAAAAAGGTATTTGGAGAATTGATTGCTTTGTAAACCAAAACCAAAGACTGCTGTACCTGCTATTAAAACATAATTCAATAATTGACCTTCATAAAATCCTTGGATAGGACTTAAATGAAATTGAAACAATACTTGATACAATAGATCTGAAATAAACATAGATAAAATAGGCAACAAAAATGCAAATTGTTTTTTGGTGGCAAACAAGGAACCACCAAATAAAGCGATGGCAATTTGAGGTGCAAATCCATAAGGTCTGCCAGGCAAAACACGGTACAAGGCACTGGTTGCGATCATGATGACAAGGGCAACTATAATTTGTTTGTTCAATTTCATCTTTTATTTATTTAGTGGTCTTTGAAGTATAATTTAACCTTCTGGACAAAAATAAGGGTTCAGTCTTATATTATTTAGTATTGATTTTCCTCAATTGTGAATAAACTTATTTTGGCACAAAAGACTTAAACAAAATAGAGGACTGCATTGCAAGAATGGAAAGCTTTGTAGCTGCTGCTAAAACAACAGTATCGCCTGCTTTCAGGATCAATTGATCCACCAAAACTTCTCCTTCCGTGACCAGTATAACCTCCATGGAATGAGTGGTCATTGTTGAAGATTCCCCCGGTTTTAAACGAATTTTTGTTAAACCAAAGTCTGGGGCAGCAGATGGATAATTTATTTCATGATCATTGATCCTGTCGCCTTTTAATACTTCAGGATATGTGGGGACAAAGTTAATATGATCAATTAATTCTTTAATGTCCACGTGTTTACTCGTTAACCCTCCTCTTAATACATTGTCACTATTGGCCATCAACTCAATGGTTTGTCCTTCTAAATAAGCGTGCAACAAACCTGCCCCTTGAAATACCCCTTGGTATTTAGGCACATGTACAATGTTTAAAATATAAATTGAAAAAATACCTTTGTCGATATTGGAAGTAGGTATACCCTCTGCATAATATTTATGGGCCCAGTAATGAGGATCTGATTTTCCAACCTTTCCATTCTTTACTGCATCCGCAGCTTTCACCAATAAAGGTTTTAATATTTGATCGGAAGCTGCCAGAGGTAATTGCATAAAATAAGTATACAAATTTTGGTAGTTCGCCCCTTTAAATTCATTCATCAATGCATGCAATGGAAAATAAGTTTGCAAACGTTCTTCTAATTGAGCAGGCGGAAGAAATCCATGCAACAACCAAAAATCACTCAATGCCACCATTATTTCTGGTTTATGATTTTGGTCTTTGTAATTGCGATGACTGGCATCTAAAGGAATGCCAAGCGCTTCTTCTTTATCAAAACCCTTGATCGCGTTTTGTTTACTAGGATGTACTTGTATGCTCAACATCTGGGCCACATCCAATATTTTAAATAAATAAGGCAATACCCCAAAGCTTTTAAAAGTTTTAGCCCCTAACCATTTTTCAGGATTTTCATTCACTAAAATAGCTAAACTAATTACCCCCTGCTCTGTTTCTATCATCGAAGCTGCACTTAGGTGTGCACCCATCCAATACTCTGCATAAGGCAGATGGTTCACGTTTTCAATACCCATCATGTTTGGAATGAAACTAGTTCCTCCCCAATCATAATGCCTATGCTTTCCTTGTAATTTATACGCTTTTTGCATCTGTATAAAAATACGATGTTTAAACTAGATTTAAAATCTAAAATGAATAATAAATGAACAATAAAGATACTGGGATTTTTGGCGAAAATTTGGCAGCGACCTACCTAGCTGAACAAGGTTTTCAAATATTGTATAGAAATTGGCGCTACAAGCATTTAGAAATAGACCTTATTGCAAGTAAAAATGGTTGGTTACATATTGTTGAAGTCAAAACCCGAAGCAGTATCGAATTTGGCTATCCTGAACAACATATTCAAAAAACAAAGATGCAATTTCTAAAAAATGCAGCTGCGTTTTTCCAATACGAATACCCGGAGTGGAAATACCTACAATTTGATGTGGTATCTATTTTTCTTAATGAAGAAAAAAAATGGGAATTGCTTTTTATAGAAGATGTTTATTTTTAAAATAAACTAGGGCATTAAATCTTGCATCTTTTCTACCATTTTATAAGTGGCAGGACAAAGTTCTATATTCTGCTTGTGCACATGCATGTACTCAGTCATTTTTCTTTTGGTCAGATGAGGAAAGCCTGAACAATCCGCAGGACGTATAGCGTAGATATCGCACTTATTTGTTTTCAAATTCAAAAACTGACAAGGCTGTGATTTATTTAACCAGTCTTTGTCCTTTTTATCAAATACCAACCATTTTTCTTTAAAAGCAGCAGGGGACATTTCAAAATGATGGGCTATTCTTTTAATATCAGTAGGTGTATAGGTAGGACTCATCGTTTTGCAACAATTGGCACAACTCAAACAATCTATTTCTTTCCAAACTTCAGGACTAAGCTTTTGTGTAATTTGATCTAAGCCTTTAGGTGTTTTCTTTTCTAACTTTGACAAGAAGGATTTGAATTGTTTAGCATTATATCTAACTTTTTGCTTAAATGACCTTAAATTTACTTTCATATATAGTTTAATCTGACGCGAAATAATATCATTAAACTATAACTATCAAATCTATTTATACAACCATGAGCTGGGAGATCTATAAAAAAGGGTTCAAAGCATTTTTACAACTTGAGAAATCTTTAAGTGATCACTCTGTGGAAGCTTATTTAAGAGACATTGATAAGTTGACCCTCTATTTGGATACCAATGAAACCAAGTTATCCCCCACTGATGTGACTATACAACATCTTCAATCATTTATACAAAGCATAGGTGCCCTAGATCTTGCACCCACCACTCAAGCCAGAATTATCTCTGGTATTAAATCTTTTTTTAAATATTGTATCCTTGAGCAAATTTGCACGATTAATCCAACGACCTTATTGAACAGCCCAAAAACAAGAAGAAAATTGCCTGATGTTTTAAGCTTTGAAGAGATTGAACAATTGATTGCTCAAATTGATCTTAGTAAACCAGAAGGTGGTCGAAACAAAGCCATTTTAGAAACCATGTACAGTTCTGGTCTTAGGGTATCAGAAGCCATTAACTTAAAAATATCTTGTTTGCATTTAGAGGTTGGTTTTATTAGGGTGATTGGCAAAGGTGATAAAGAAAGATTGGTGCCTATCGGCGCTGATGCCATTAAATTTATAAAATTGTACAAGGAAACCATAAGAGTGCATCAGACCCCTGCTAAAAATTTTGAAGACATTTTATTTTTAAACAATCGAGGCAAGGCCTTAAGCAGGGTGATGATCTTTTACATCATCAAAGCACTTATTTTAAAAACCGGTATCAAAAAATCCATCTCCCCCCATAGCTTTAGGCATTCTTTTGCCACCCATTTAGTAGAAGGGGGTGCCGATTTGAGAGCCGTGCAAGAGATGCTTGGCCACGAAAGCATCACTACCACAGAAATCTATACGCATATTAACCGCGAATACCTCAGAGATACCTTGGATCGATTCCATCCAGCCTTTAAAAAATTAAGCTAAAATCTGCTTAAACTATCTTAAAAACAGTTAGGTTTGTTGTCTAAAATTAATCAAATGAAAAAAATACTTTTTGTACTAGGTACTTTTTTGAGCTTAGCTGCAAATGCACAAGTTAAAATGCCCGCTGCCAGTCCTACTCAAACCCTTATACAAGATTTTGGTTTAGGAAAAATTGAAATTGTATATTCTAGACCAGGTTTAAAAGGTCGTGCTGCTTTTGGTAATGGAAGTTTATTAGCTCCAACAGGAATTGTATGGAGAACAGGCGCCAATGGTGCTACTAAGGTTACTTTCTCTCATCCAGTGACCATTGGTAATAAAACTTTACCTGCAGGCCCTTATGGTTTATTTACCATCCCAGGTGAAACAGAATGGACCGTGATTTTTAATAGTAATTCTAAAGGCTGGGGAAGTTTTAGTTACAATGAGGCTGAAGATGTGGTGCGTGTAAAGGTTAAACCAGAAACCACCAGTAATAGCACTGAAACTTTTACCATTGGTATTGGAAACATCAATCCAGAATCAGCTACTATTTCCTTAAAATGGGCCAACACCATGGTGAATGTGCCTATTCAAACTGATATCAAATCTATTATTCGCAAACAAGTAGAAAGCTCTACCACAGGAACTTCTATAAAAGACGGTGCTTACCAAGACGCTGCCAATTTCTATTATGATATGGATAAGGATTATGACAAGGCCTTAGTGTATGTAGATAAAGCCATTCAATCTGCACCTAATGCTTATTGGTTGCTTTTATTAAAAGCAAAAACACAAAAGGCCTTGGGTGATAAAAAAGGTGCTAAAACTAGTGCCGATGCTTGTATCAAATTAGCTGAAGCTGGAAAGAACGCAGATTATGTTCGTTCTGCCACTGAGTTGATCGCTTCTCTATAATCATAGAAATTGATCCCTATTAAAAAGAGTCCCGAAGAAAAATCGGGACTCTTTTTTTGTACATTTGCAAGTCCAACGCGGAGGTGGCGAAATTGGTAGACGCACTACCTTGAGGTGGTAGCGCCCACACCCGGGCGTGGGAGTTCGAATCTCCTCTTCCGCACAAACCCTGTCATAAAAATGACGGGGTTTTTTGTTTCGAAGATGTATCAAAAGCTTGCTTTTGTATACAGATAAGAAGCAAAAAACTCAACGATCCCGCTTTACGGGATTGTTGAAAGGGTTTGAGTTAGCAAACATTTTAGATCAGCGAACGTAGTGAGCTAATCTAAAATTATAATTTATTATATTTGTAACATGTCTAACTACAACGTTACCTGTCCTAAATGCCAACACAGCTTCGAACCAACCGATGCCATTAGAGAAGAAGTGGAGAAAGAGTTGCGCGGCAAAATGACTGATTGGCAAAAAAAGAAAGAAGAAGAAACTACTGTATTGTTGTTAGAACAAAAAATTGCCATTGAAAATGAATTAGCAGAAAAATTAAAAAAAGATTTAGGCGCTCAGTATGAGCACAAAATAAAAGTCATGCAGCAAAGCGAGTCTGCCATGAGTAAACAAGTAAAAGATTTTCAAGAAAAAGAATTAGCTTTTCTAAAACAAGTACAAGAAATACAAGCCAAGGAAGCTGAGTTAGAATTAGAACTGCAAAGGAAGTTAGTCAAAGAAAGAGAAAGTCTAAAAGCACAAATCCAAAAAGAAGAATTAGAACGTGGCTCTATAAAAGACCAAGAATATCAACTTAAAGTAAAAGAATTAGAAAAACAATTGGACGACCAACGCAAATTGGCCGACGAAATGAAACGTAAAGCCGAACAAGGCAGTATGCAAATGCAAGGAGAAGTGCAAGAATTGTTATTAGAAGAATTATTAAAATCTAGTTTTCCTTTTGACGAAATAATGGAAGTAGGTAAAGGAGTGAGAGGCGCTGATTGTATTCAGGTGGTTAGAAATAGTTTAGGACAAGAAACTGGTAAAATTATATACGAAAGTAAAAGAACCACGGCCTTCGCACAAGAATGGATAGAAAAATTAAAAGCAGACATGCGCAGCCAAGGCGCTGACATTGCCATTATTGTTACCCAAGCCTTTCCTAAAGACATGGAAAGATTTGGAGAAAAAGAAGGGGTTTACATTTGTTCTTACCAAGAAGTGAAAAGCGTTGCCCTATTATTAAGAAATGCGATTCTCAAAATCTATGACACCAAAAAGAGTCAAGTCAATAAAGGAGACAAAATGAGTTTTTTGTATGACTACTTAACGAGTAATGAATTTAACGAACAGTGGAAGGCTATTGGAGAAGGCTTTAGACAAATGCGTTCTAGTATTCAAAAAGAAAGAGATGCCATGGAAAAACTATGGAAGTCGCGTGAAAAGCAACTCGAAAAAGTATTGCTCAATGCGATGCACATTAAAGGATCCATTGAAGGAATTGCTGGTGCTGACGCCATTCATTTAGATTTACTAGAGGATGATACCACACTTGGAATAGAGGAAGAATAACTATCTAAGATTGCTTAACTATAACAAGTAACGCAGACATAATCCGTTCCAAAATGATAGTCTAAATGGACATTGATTTTATTTCCTTTATGTACAATTGCTGCTGGCACAGTTCCCCTATCCTTTTTTGTTAATTCAAGGATATTAAAATCCTTTGCAAAATCAATTCCTAATTGTTCATGCTTTTTATACATCGCTTCTTTGGCTGCCCATAAAAATGCCAACTGATTCAATTGATCCTTTTCATCCAAATCAGCAATCATTGATTTCTCATTGTCATTTAAAAATTTATGCGCCACTTTAGCAATACGTGGGTGTATGATTTCAATATCTATCCCTATTGGTTTGTCATCAACTGCGCAAGCTGCATAAGCCTTACAATGTGAAAATGAAAAATGAAAAGGCAATCCAACTAAATAGGGTTTCCCATTATCAGCCATGACCAATTGATTCAAATCCGCTTCTGGCATCATTAATTTAAATAGTAACCTAACGGCCAAATGTTGTGTCCTTCTTTCTTCATTAGCAATGGGTACAGCAAGTTGTACATCTGTCTCAAAAAAAGACGCAGGTTCTTGAATAGACCAAATGGCTAGTTGAGCTGTCTCGTTAATATTTTGTTGATAAAAGAAAGGCATTTTGAATTAGATTGCAGTCTGTTTTAAAGACCAAAATTAAACATAAATCGATTAAGATGATATTATCAGATACACGTATACTCGAAGAAATAGCCAAACAAACCATTAAAATTGAACCTTACGATCGCAAAGACTTAGGCAGTAACAGCTATGATGTGCATTTGGGCAAATGGTTAGCCACTTATGACAATGCCATTTTAGACGCGAAAGCACATAATACGATTACTTATTTTGAAATTCCTGAGGAAGGTTTTGTTTTAGAACCTACTGGTTTTTATTTAGGGGTTACTTTAGAATACACAGAAACCCATGTGCATGTTCCCTTTTTAGAAGGTAAGTCTTCTACTGGAAGATTAGGCATCGACATTCACGCAACCGCTGGTAAAGGAGATGTAGGATTTTGTGGTTATTGGACTTTAGAAATTTCTGTAAAGCAACCAGTGAAAATATATAAAGGCATGCCCATTGGTCAATTGATTTATTTCCCAGTGGATGGAGAGATTGAAGTGAAATACAATCAAAAATCAAATGCTAAATATAGTGGCCAACCTGAAAAGCCAATAGAGAGCATGATGTGGAAGAATAAATTTTAGTTACCACTTATTTATTTTGAACGATAAGCCAAGACCCACAACAACACATCGTTGTAACTTTCAATACCTTTTGATTGCTTATTCCATTGTAAAAATTGATTGTACATAGAAGTAGAGGCAGGAATTAAAAGCCCTTGCCTTTCCAAGAAAAACAACTTAATTTTTTTACGGTCTTCAAGCACCTTAGCAGAAAGTAGGTGTTTGTTTCTATCAATGAGTTTTTTCCAATTATCAAAATCTCCTGTTTTGGCAACTGCAGTTAATTCTGCACTTTGTGCATAGGTGAACAACTGTAAAAGCATAGAATACTTAAAAACAATATTTTGAGATTCTGTCCCAATAACAAAAGCAATAAAATTGGCTTCTGTTTCAGAGGCATAGCCCAATTGATGGGCAATTTCATGACTGACCGTATAAGGCAAGGTTAAAATGGGCAACTCTCCCCTTATGATGGCTTCTCCAGTAAGTGGTTGATAAAAAGCCATAAAGCCTAAATAATCCCCCATAGAAGGGAATTTAGATAGCTTTAAGCATGGTTGGCTATAGCTTAGAAAAGGATAAAGCGCTTTGATTTGATCATATTCATGAATAACTTCAGCAAAAACCTGTTCTTTTGACAGCTTAGTTAGGGCAGAATCGCTCAAATTTTGCCTAGTTTCATTTAATTCCTTGATCAATTGCAGGGTTAATTGTTCAACGGCCACTTCATCATAACTGTCTTTGACGCTTAATTTAAATTGCTTGGCGGGACTGGCTTGCTGGTAGTTTAAGCCCCAAAAAAGCATGAATAATACATATAACTGAACCAAGTACTTGGCAGATTTTATGGCCAATGTTTTAGCTACCAAGCCTACTGAATCAGTAGTTTTAAGTTTATTTTTATATTTAATTATGCTTCTTATACAATTGATAAACAACATAATAATCATAAATAAATACAAGTACTCACCAATCGCCTGAGGAGCTAAGCTACTCACCATTCTAAGCTGCTGGCTTAGCCATTTAAAGAACCCATTAGTATAATACTGACTGACCCAATCGGGGAACTGTGTCGCTATAAAAATAAGTAAGGCAACTAGATACCAAGCCCAAAAAGCAACCCTTTGGAGCAAAAAAGGCAATTGGAAGGGGGATTTTCTAGAATTGGGCATGAATTTATATAATGGTGTAAAAGTAGGATAAACTTTGTCTTTTGGTTGGTTTTTACTAACTTTGCCACCCTTATAAGTACGGTTATGAACCAAAACAGGGCTTACGAAATAGCATTTGTGGGTTTAAAACCCGGTTTACATGAGTTTGAATACCGTATAGAGGACAAGTTCTTTGCCGATTTTGGACCACAAGACTTTAGCAATTGTGCAACCACTGTTAAACTTAATATAGATAAGAAACAGGGGTTTTTACAGCTGCATTTTGATGTGGATGGAGCAATCGATACCCTCTGTGACCGTTGTGGCAACCCCATAACTGTACAACTCTGGGATGAATTTAACTTGATTGTTAAATTGGTCGAGGATCCCATCACCATGAATAGTCAGGAAGAAGATCCAGACATTTTCTACATAGACAAAGGCGAAAGCCATTTTTCTATATCGAATTGGATTTTCGAATTCATCAATTTAAGTATCCCCTTACAACATATTTGTAAGCTCAACGAGAAAGGTGAATCTACCTGTAACAAAAAAGTATTGGAAACTTTAAATAAATTCAAAACCAACCAAATTGAAATCAACAACAAGAACATTTGGAAAGGCCTAGAACAATTTAAAGATTTAGAGGATCCCAATGAAGCGACCAACAACTAGAAACGAATATTAAATAATAAATTTTAAAACATAAGAGATGCCTAATCCTAAACGCAGACACTCGCAACAACGTAGCGCTAAAAGAAGAACCCATTATGTAGCTCAAGAAGTTACATTAAGCAAAGATGGTACTACTGGTGAAATCCATGTACGTCATCGTGCGCATGTTCAAGAAGGTAAATTGTATTACAAAGGTCTTTTAGTAAGCGAAAAAGCGCCACTAAAAGCTTAATTACATTTTAAAATGAATATTGGCATCGATATGATGGGTGGAGATTACGCTCCATTAGAAGCAGTAAAAGGCGTTCAACAATATTTAGCAAAGTCTGAAAATCATATTTTTTGTATTGGTGATGAAATCCAGTTGAATGAATTGTTTCAACAACATGGACTTTCCTCACCATTTTTGCATTTGGTACATGCCCCAGAAGTAATAGGTTATCATGAACACCCTACCAAGGCTTTAAAAGAAAAACCAAATTCTTCCATTGCCATAGGTTTTAAACTATTGGCTACTGGTGAAATAGACGCCTTTTTAAGCGCAGGCAATACAGGCGCCATGTTGGTAGGTGCCATGTTTAGCATCAAACCCATTAAAGGAGTTTTAAGACCCACCATTGCATCTTTATTACCAAAATTAAATGGCAAAACAGGTATACTAGTAGATGTTGGATTGAATGCAGATTGTAAAGCGGAACAACTCAATCAATTCGCAATTCTAGGAAATTTATATGCAAAGCATATTTTAAATATTGAAAATCCTTCTGTTGGATTATTGAATGTAGGAGAAGAAGAAGGCAAAGGAAATATATTGGCACAAGCAACCTACCCTTTACTAAAAGAAAATAATGCGATTCGATTTATTGGGAATGTGGAAGGCAGAGATGTATTTAATGACAAGGCAGACGTCATTGTTTGTGATGGTTTTACAGGCAATGTCCTTTTAAAAACTGCCGAAGCTATGTACGATGCTGCAGTTCATCAAAATTTACAAAATGATTCTTTCTTTGGTCGTTACCATTTTGAAAATTATGGCGGTACCCCAGTTTTAGGGATCAACAAGCCAGTGATCATTGGTCATGGTATTAGTAATGCCAAAGCCTTCTTTAACATGATTTTACTTTCAGAGAAAATGATTGAAACTCAATTCTGTTCCATCATTACCAGCAATTTCGAAAATATATAAGCGCTCCATCTGCTTGTTTCTACTTTTATTCTTTTTAATTAGCTTAATTTTGTCAAAGCAAGAAAATGCTTTTACCCTATGTGGCTAAACAATATTTTAGAAACGATTGGCAATACCCCTTTAATCAAATTAAATAAGTTAACAGCGCATATACCTGCCACCGTTTTAGCCAAGGTAGATTATTTCAATCCAGGCAATTCCATCAAAGACCGTATGGCCTTGAAAATGGTAGAAGTTGCAGAGGCAGAAGGAAAACTAAAACCAGGTGGCACCATCATAGAATGTACCAGTGGCAATACGGGCATGGGCCTTGCCTTAGTGTCTATTGTCAAAGGATATAAATGCATATTTACTACTACCGATAAGCAGAGCAAAGAAAAAATAGATATACTAAGAGCAGTGGGTGCAGAAGTTATTGTATGTCCAACCAATGTGGCGCCTGAAGATCCAAAAAGTTATTACTCGGTAGCAAGAAAATTAGCTGCAGAAATACCCAATTCCTATTTCTTTAATCAATATGATAATTTGGCCAATCGTCAAGCCCATTATGAAAGCACTGGTCCAGAAATTTGGGATCAAACTGAAGGAAAAATAACCCATTTAGTTTGTACAGCAGGAACAGGCGGCACCATCACAGGCATTGCAAAATATTTAAAAGAAAAGAATCCTTTGATAAAAATTTGGGCCATCGATCCAATTGGCTCACTATTGACCCATTTTTTTGAAACAGGGATTGAAGATCATACCTATGTGCAGCCCTATATTGCTGAAGGCTTTGGCGAAGATTTTATTCCAAAGAATTATGATATGTCCTTGATTGATCATTTTGAACAAGTTTCAGATAAAGATGGCGCACTCATGACACGTCGTTTGGCTAAAGAAGAAGGCTTGTTTTGCGGTTATAGTGCAGGTAGCTGCTTACAGGGCTTGCATCAATTGAGTGCTCTATTAAAGCCCTCAGACTTGGTCGTTTGCATTTTGCATGACCATGGAAGTAGATATATAGGCAAAGTATACAATGACGAATGGATGCAAAGCAAAGGCTTTCTTTAATTCATTGATTTTCAGTTAAAATGTGTGTATTCTTCCCAATTTTGTGGATTATTTTACCCTAATTCTAAGGCTAAAGCTAACACAGGTTTGGGCCTTAAATTGTATCTTTGCCACTCAATAATTAAACTATGAGCAAGTACAGAGCAGG
>Ga0214919_10009054_pt1 | contig 12901 bp, 13 predicted proteins | sample LL1503_MetaG_FD_177994 | JGI IMG/M metagenome (GOLD analysis project Ga0214919, IMG submission 177994) | Freshwater microbial communities from Lake Lanier, Atlanta, Georgia, United States - LL-1503 | ecosystem: Environmental > Aquatic > Freshwater > Lake | place: USA: Georgia | collected...
TACAATATAAGCTCAAAAGCCTACGGTTTTGAAAAAATTTGAAAGTAAACCGCCCAGTTAAGTAAACCAGAAAACCCGACGAAATGGATTACGCATTGAAGACAATTGAGCAAATTCTGAAATATTCCAAGACGGCAGAGTCTCCAATGGCCCCTCAGCCCTCATATATTCGCCTTCCTCTAAAGGTCCATCAGCGTGCCCTCCTACATGCAGCCCGAGCACTCGAGACGAACCGCCCAAATGGAATCAAGTGTGAAGATGGAGCCACAATGTATACAAAGTACGGCGTAATTGCTGACCGCGTAGGTTCCGGCAAGTCGCTCGTTGCTTTGTCGCTAGCAGGTATGGAGCGACCGCAGACAGAGATGTTTACGGCGGAGGCGTCTAATAATCACGACGTTGTTGTTATCAAGAAGCACGATGAAACAAAGAAGCTTCTTGCTCGAGAGTACATTCTAACAAAGGCGTCTCTGCTAGTCATCCCGCATTCTCTCGTAAACCAGTGGGAGCGGTACGCTAAGGACCAGACAACCCTCAAGGTCTTGATGGTAAAGCAGCGGAAGCAGGCAACTGCAAATACCCTCAAGGATGATATTAAGAACCTTGACCTTGTCATTGTGAGCTCAACGATGTGGAAGGATTTCATTGCACAGGAAAACGCTAATAAGATTTATTGGGCTCGGCTTTTCATCGATGAAGCTGATACATGCCCCGTTAGTATTACGGGTGAAGAGTCTGTTAAGGCTGCCTTCTACTGGTTCATTTCCGCCAGTTGGCTAAATATGGTCTTTCCCTCATTCACCAATATCTGGCGTCATGAAGCCTCCAAGCCCCTCTATCCTCTAGCATGGGATGCTTTCAAGAATTCAGGAAACTATATTCGGATTGAGGGTGTTCGTCGCAATAATATTGTCAGTCGGATGTGTGTCTCAGCAGCACATAATACACTAAGAGCAAATTACAGTTGGCAGCTCATTCTCCGCAATAATGAGGATTTTATCCAGCAGTCCCTCAAGATGCCAGAGATTGTTCACCATCGCTGGACCTGTGCTATCCCACAAAATGTACAGCTGCTTCATGATATGATTGGCCCGCAGGTCATGGAGATGCTTCATGCTGGAGACCACGAGTCCGCCCTTGAGGCTCTCGGAATTCAGGAAGATTCCGTCACAAATGTTGTGGAGGGTGTTACAAAGCATCTCCAGCAGCAGCTTGATACAGCAATTAAGTTTCGGGATTACCGCATGTCAACTCCTTTCCCCTCCGAGAAGGCTAAGCAGGAAGAGAAGGAGAAGTGCGACGGAAAAATCACTGAGATTGAAAATAAGTTGAAATCTCTTAAGGCCCGAGTAACAGAATACAAGGATTCCTCATGTCCCATCTGCTTCTGTGACCTAGAGAAGCCAACACTAACACCCTGCTGTAAGAACCTCTTCTGTTTCCTCTGCATGATGGAATCACTCCGTCGTAACCCCGCCTGTCCTCTCTGCCGGGCTGTCATTTCTACAAGCCAGCTCAAGGTTCTCAGTGAACAGAAACCACCGCCTAAGACCGAGAAGAAGCAGGAGGCTAAGCCCCTCGCCGATGAGGAGAAGACAAAGGGAGCACGACTGCTGGAATTTCTACAGTCCAACCCGACAGCCAAGATTCTGCTTTTCAGTAACTATGATAAGACATTCAATAAGCTTACACCCATCTTTGATGAGAAGGGTATTTCATACAGTATGGTAAATGGAACATCTGCTCGTATCCAGAAGATTATTCGTGAGTTTGGTGAGGGAAAGCATCAGGTTCTCTGCTTGAATGCTCGGCATTTTGGAGCAGGTCTGAACATTGAGGCTGCAACCCATGTCATTCTGTTTCACAGGATGGCAGAGGAGCATGAAAAGCAAATTATTGGCCGTGCTTACCGTTTCGGTCGCCAGACAAATCTGGATGTGATTCATATGCTTCACGCAAATGAGACTGGTGCAGCCTATGATACTAATCAGTTTCAGGCGTCACAAGATCAAGGGAGTGTAATTCTTCAACTTTAACCTTCTTCTTCCGGCCAGTAGCAACAACTTTCGGAGCAGCAATAATACGAGGACCATGAATTGAACGAACAGGTGGCGGCAATAAAACTTCTAACCATTTTTCAAGTCGTTCTGCTGGAGGCATTTCGCGAACAGCTGTTAAACGATACCAATCATCTGCTGTCTTCCCAGAAGTAGAAAAGGCAATTAGAATTCGATACGCACCTTCAAAACCCGCATTACGATGAGGAGATTTATGATTGGACAAAAAATCGCGTACTTCGCCCAAATATTTAAACTGATTAAAGAGCCACGATTGACGACTGAGAACCGCCGTATAAACCATGGGCACATCCTTAATGGGTTTTTTAATATGCGTCATTAACTCGAAAAAAAGACGTGTATTAACTGCCTGAAGTTTAGCAGTATATGAATAGGGAAATAAGTTCCAGTACTGGAAGAAAAATGTATAGTAATCAATTCTATCAGATTGAAGGATGTCATGTAAGAGCTTCCTATAATAGAAGTATGACTTACACGTATCTTGTATGTTACTTTTAAGCCAATGCGGCAACGTTTCATGTAAATGAAGACCCGCTAAGTTCATGTCATTGTTCTCTAAAGCCACTTCACGCATAATATCCACCTGATTGTTCAGAATTTGCATAACAGCCGCTTTTAGATTTTCCAGACGACTAATCCGATTTGTACTTTCAATTCGTGGTTTAAAATCATTACCTTTGCTTAAACCGTATTTTTGTACATTGGTACTCCATATTTGAAGAATTTTCCGTAAATCGCCTTGATGAAGCAATGATAACTCAGTTACTGTGTCAGGTGACGGAACTACAGTTGGATGCTTTTTAATAAGCAAATTCTGAATTTCTGTTATAGAAGGGGGTATTACTTCATAGGATAGACACAGGCGAATAAGTGGACGATACTTCTTATCTGCCCATTCGTTGCTAATACAGAAAATTGCATTTACACCCGTATATTCTTTCAGTGCCTTGATAATTTCAGTCAACCCCCCACGGTCACCCGAAGACATTCCGTCAATTTCATCCAAAATTACACCAAGAGGACGATGACCTTCAGGGCGAAAAAAATCAGCAACATTGTTACTTTGTAAAAGAGGCTGAATAATTTCCGCAACTCCAGCACGATTCCGTACATGACTAGCATTACATTCTACTGCTCGAAGATTAGAAGCAGCACATACACGATATGCTAAAGTTGTTTTACCAACACCAGGGCCTCCGTATAAAAAAACGGCCACAGGGTCACGCCGTCCCGGTTTACGAGCCCAATCAACAAGTTTCAAAAATATGTCTTGGTGAATTTCTTCGGCCATCCTGCTTTGGTTTGTCTGTCCATGTTTTATATGGGCAGATAAATCTATGAAATTCAGAAATACTCTACGCACACCCAGTTCCGGCTGTGATACCAGCCCAGGAAAGACCGCGGCTCAGAGCATCACTGCATTTCTTGAGTCTCGTATCCGTCGGTGAAGTCAAGAAGATATAATCTTTCTCCTCCGGCCGCGGCGGCAAGAGGGCATCGGCCTTCTTCAGACCATTACGACGAGCAACACCGATAAAGTCTACACACATCATTTTACCCGTTGAAGGATGATTGCCCATGAAAGTTAAGTAGTCGGGGCAAGTTGACAGATACGGAGGCCATGTAGGATAGGAAAACTGCGAGTCTGCTACAAACCAGCGTACATAAAACATCCAGAAGAGAAGAACTAAGCCCAAGCCACCGCCGATTGCGAGAAACGGTCGGCCCTGTTGGTCAAGGTACGTGCCTGTCAATGTAATATAACAGTAGAACGCAAGAATGCCAAAAGCAATTGGGGCATAGATTCTAGCAAGAAAATCCAGTGTTCTCTTTGATATTGCCATCTCTACTTTACATAACAAAAATTAACCTGTTCGTGCCCAGACACTTGCTGAACCAGGACCCGCTACTGTACCCTGAGTACCGTACCCATTTCCTCCGCCTGCTCCATCAAACCATCCTAATTCAATATATCCGGTTGCAAAATCCGTGCCATTTGCTGTGCCAGATTCTCCAAAATTTCCACCCGGTCCTCGTGGTGATACCAATTGAATTTTACGATAGACAGTTGATTGCGTGCTTACAAAGACAGAGCGACCCATATCTTTTAGAATGATTTGACCAGGGGTACTAACGTTGTTGTAGGCTGCTAGAGAAGAGAACCATCCGCCCTGGGTATATAAGGGAATGGCAGCACCTGTTGTAGCATTTAGTGAATAAATTGCATTATAGCATGATGATACATTAATAAAATATCGGGGACCCATTGTCTGGGAGGGAGCACGCATGACCGACATATTATATATATAATATATATTTCCATTATTAAAATAGAGCAATGAACGGTCGTGTAAATCTAGAATCCGCACAAAGTGCCTCTGGTTCCTTTAATAAAGTAGCCGAGCAATTTAATTACGCCACTTCTTTAAATACTTCTGTTGGTGCGGATATGGTCCGAGGAAACATTGAAAAAAATACTTTAAATATGACGTTTTTCAGTGCTGCTAATCTAGAAATTATTCAGAATCGTCTTCAATATGAGGTCTATGCTAAGAGCCAAGGAAAACACAGAGTAGGTCCCCAGAGTGCGGAAAACTTACTTATTATTATGAGGTCTATATACTATCAGTACGGGAAGAATCAGCCGAATAATATAAAGGAGCAAATTCAAGAACTAAATACGTATGTTGTTAATTTTGCTGTTCCTAAAATTCTAAGTGAAGTGGATATGTATCATCAGTATCGGAAGGATATCACAACATTACCTGTTCCGATGCAGCAGCCGGTTAATATAAGTCGTGCTGGAACCAAGAGTCTTCCGCTCAAGCCTTTCTTTTAACAATCTTCTTCTTTGGCTTGAGCTGACCAGAACCATCCGTCGGGACATTAACCTCCTGTCGCCATTCAGTGTAAGGAGTCCATCCAGCCATAAACTCGTCCAAATCTGCAATCCACAAGTTCTCGGGTGTCATTGCTTCTAGCAGAAGAATTTCATCTTCTACGGAGGCAATCTCGGCTTCCAGTGTGAGAACCGCTGCTGCCTTGAGACGGTCAATCCGCATCCGGAGCAAGTATTCATAGCCATCCAAAGAATTCGCGGAGCCACTGAGAGCTGGCAAATCCAACTGCCGGAGACCTGCTAGAAGCACTGAATCTTCAGTTTTACCAATGACAAGTGTTCCATCAATAACCGCCATAATGAACTTTCGCTTAGCCTTTACTTCCAGAAGATGGTTTCTCAAAGCAGCCAACTTGTGAATCTTTCGCCGGCCATAAGCACCTAGACGAGCACCAATAAACTCCTCAATGATTTCACCCACGCTGTTGTACCGCCGAATCTTTCCAGCAGAATCGAATGCGACCATATTTGTAAGACGGAAAGTACTATTCAACTTAAACTTTGTCATGAACTCCGTCTCAAAAGCGGGTGTCTGCCGGAAATGCCAGTATCCTGACTCAGTTAGTGTAAGGATAAAGTCTACATCTACGTCATTATAGGCTTCCTCAAATGACTTGAGCGTTAGTTTTCCACCCTGTTCATCCATCCCTGTAACATCACCCGCCAGCATTCCCTCCAAGAACTCCTTGTAATCCCTCGTCCACATTCCAACTGGCAGTTCCTTAATGCGAATCTGATGCGTCTCATCATTCCACGTCATCTTTCCACTAGTCATCCATCCCTTTCCGCCATCCATAGCTTTGACTGTGCCACGAAAGCCTAGCCACCACGGCTGGAAGGTCCGCTGTGTGAGATCATTGACAGCTCCAGAAAGACGGTCCTTGATTGCAGCCACCAGGTCTACTGGATTGTAGGGCAGAATATCTGTTGAGAAACCCGTTCCAATACCAATGCTGCCATTGACTAGAAGCATAGGAATCGTCGTAAAATAGTTCTCCGGCTCTACGAGAGTCCCGTCATCATCTACATGCTGGAGAATCGGCTCATCCTCCTTGCGGAAAATCGTCTTTAGAATAGCCTCTAGATGGGTATGAATATAACGGGGAGAAGCCGCATCCTTTCCACCCATTAGACGAGTGCCGAACTGACCATTGGGTGCCAGCAGATTGATATTGTTTGCTCCAACGAAGATTTGGGCCATGCCAATAATTGTGCTTGTTAGAGAGGCTTCACCGTGATGGTAAGCAGCCGTCTCTGAGACATAACCTGCCAACTGAGCGACACGGATTTCCTGTGTTAGATTACGCTTGAAACACGCCCACAGAATCTTCCGCTGGCCCGGCTTCAGACCATCCAGAATTGATGGCAGAGAACGGATGTTATCCGCCGAGGAGAAATGAATCAACTCATCATTAATGAACTTTGTGTAGGGAACCTTGGAGCCGCCCTTCTGTACAGTAAGAACACGTTTGGAATCATAGGTTGATAGCCAATTCTTTCGGTCATCAGCACGCTTCTTGTTGAAGGCCATATCAATAGAGCCATCCGCACCAGCATCCCACTCAAAATCTGCTGTGTGCATGTTCTCAAAGTATTCGCGGGCTTCTGCTGCTGTAGACGTACCCAATCCCTTATAATACTTACTCTTCCAGCCCCGACCGCCATCATTGCTGAGACACCACTTATCATACTCTTGCTGGGAATAGAATGCTAGAGTCTGCTGGCCCTTTGAAACCTTTAGTAGCGGAGTCATAAGACAGCAGAGAAATCCCATCTTGAGAAGAGCAGGCCACTCCGTGTGAAAGAGATTAATAAGCAGCCCCTTGATGTGCGACCCATCTACATCCTGGTCAGTCATAATCATGACACGACCGTAGCGAAGCTGCTCCAACTTGGTATACTTCTTGCCATACTCTAGGCCAAGAATCTGCTTAATCATGTTGAGTTCAGCGTTGGCATTCTTCTTGGCCATAGCCATATCCTTCACGTTTAGCAGCTTACCACGCAGAGGGAAAACTCCGTAGCGTTCACGGCCTACAACCTTGAGACCTGAAATCGCAGTGGATGCAGCTGAATCTCCCTCAGTCAGAATGAGTGTACACTCATTGGACTTGGCTGTTCCAGCCCACAAGGCATCCTCTAACTTGACGATACCGCGAACAGTTGCCCGCTTCTTACCATCCGTCTTCTTGGCCTCCTTCATCTCTTTGGCGTTCAAGATATGCTGAGCCTCTTCTAGCAGACCAATCTTTACTAGCGATTCGCAGAATCGGTCCGAAATCTTAGGCTTTGAGCCGAACTTGGTCGCAAGGGTTGTCAGCGACTCCTTCGTCTGCGTATCAAAACTGGGATTGACAATCACAGAGCGGATAAACCAAGTCAGTGAATCCTTCAAGAGGGGAGCGGTAATTTCAACCTTCTTCTTCTTTGCAAGTTCGCAAAAGTCCTTGAGAACGTGTGTTGAAACATAATCCACATGCTTTCCACCACGGCGAGTTAGAATACCGTTTACGAATGAAAGATGACGGTCATCGGGTGGGTCATCCTTATAGAGACGGCTCGTTAGAATCGCACCAATCTCCCAGCGTTCACCGGCATCCTCGTAGGCGATAAGAGCGTCACGACGCTTCTTGGGTGTTAGCTTCTTGATGTCATCCGGCAGACCCACTGAATCCAGTGGCGTAAAGAGTTCCATGTAAGCAGCCATTGAAGGAATGGGCAGCAGAGTGCCGTTCAGATAAATAGCACAGCCTGGAACACAGACAGCAGCCTCATAGCAGCGAGTCCGCAAGACATCAAGCATATCTGCTGGAATCTCAGAAACGGCTTCCTCTGTATCGCCTCCAGTCACTCCGCTTTCAGTCGCTCCGCTTACAGTCGCTCCGCTTACCCAGTGGAACCGCGACAAATCCGGCTTGTACGTAATCATGGTCTTCGGCTCAGTTGCCTTCATAGCCTTGACTACAGGCGGCATCTTAACCTTCTTGTTGTCCCTCCAAGTGTAGGTTGTCAGCGTCTGCGACTTTACGTTAACAATCTTTACAGAGAACTCCTTGCTGAAAATGTTAGTCAGCTTTGCACCATATCCATTCTTGCCACCAACAATCTTCTCCTCCTCCTTGTTGTAGTTACTGCTAGTAAGACACTGGCCAAAGATGAGTTCCGGCAGAGGAATCTTATACTCCGGATGCATGTCCGTAGAAATAGCATCGCCGTCATTTGAAACAGAAATCTGCGTAGGAGACAGGTCAATCCGAATCTGCGTGACTGGCTTGACGCCCGCCTCCTTCTTCCGAATACGTTCCTGCTGGCGTACGTAGTGGTCCGTCGCATTAACAAGGATTTCATCGAAAATCTTAAAGAAGCCTGGACAAAACTGGATCTTCTTCCAGACCATGCGTTTGATTGCGGGGTCAAAGATCCAACGACTCAGAGTCGCCGTATCAATTGACCCAATATACGTATCGGGGAGCTCCAAAATATGCTCCTCAAGTTCCTTCTTCGTGTAATTTTCCGGATTCATCTTGATGTTACTAATCAACAGGTAAGCTATCAAATTTTTAAGTAGTGACAGAACCTTTAATTTTCTTATTCCACAATAGAATGCCTTCTAGAAACAGGAGCCGTAAGCAGCGTGGTGGAGCAGCAACGCCTCTTCCTTTAAGTTATTTTAGCCCTACATCAGTTTTACCAGGTCTACCGTCACTCCCAGGAGCCCAGGTCTCAACTAATGCCACTTCTTCATGGATTCGCCCGGCTCTTTACAAACAGCGTGGAGGTGCGTTGCGTAAGCAGACACAGAAGCAGAAGAAGAAGCAGCGTGGCGGTTTCTTTTCACCCACCGTCATGGGTCCCTTCTTAAAGAACGTTGAGGGTCTAGCAGCTCCTCTTGCCATTTATCTCGGATACAAGATGGTGCAGGGTTTGAAGGGAAAGAAGACCCGCAGGGCCAGGAATTAATGAATTCTAGCTACTACCGTATTTAAACGCAAGTCCGCAAAAACAAATTAAACGCATGGTAAACGAATCTGAGAAGCATGCATTCCGCATCCGGACCGTCAAGGCAAGTCCTTTCCGTATTTTAATTGAGGCTCTGAAGGAGATTCTTACAGAGGCTAATTTGGAGATTGACCCGAACGGCCTAAAGATTATTGCGATGGATGGCACACAGACAGTCCTTGTTCACCTCCGTCTTCATTCAGAGTGGTTTGAGGAGTTCTACTGCCCGCAACGGTTGATTCTTGGTCTCAACATGATTAACTTTTTCAAGCTTATTAAGACGGTCAGCAATAATGAGTCGCTCATTCTGAGCATGGAGAAGGAGGACACCACGCGTCTCAGCATTACCACGCTGAATGGCGAGAACCAGAAGACAACAAAGTATCACCTTAACCTCATTGAGTTGGATATCCATCCGATTGAGATTCCGCCTGTTGCTTTCCAGACCACGATTACGATGCCCTCAACAGATTTTCAGAAGGTTATCCGTGATATGTTCTCCTTGGCTGAGACAGTTGAGGTGCGTTCGGCGGCGAATGAACTGGTCTTCAAGTGCCGCGGCGACTTTGCTGAGCAAGAGACGGTTTTCCATGTTGGAAACACGATGACAGTCAAGCAGAATCAACTTGACATCGTACAGGGTCACTTTTCCCTCAAGCATCTGAATATGTTCTGCAAGTGTACATCCCTCTGCTCGGACATTACGCTTTATCTGAAGAACGACTACCCGGTTATCGTGGAGTACGCGGTAGCGGGTCTGGGTGAGATTAAGTTGGCATTGGCTCCGCACAAGCAACCGGGAAATCGTTAATAAATATTCATATAAGTAGTATGGATGATCTTTCTAAAATAACAAGACGCCTAGACTTAATGAAGGAACAATTGAGAAAAGTTTTTGCTCGTAGTGGAGTTCATTCTTTAGATGAGTTAAAGGCGTTTATTAGATTAGGTCAAGGTGTTATGGGTTTACGTTTTGACCCATGGACTCCACCGGGAGCACCACGTACTCCGCAAACTGTAATATTGCTAGATCGGTTCGGCGGTTTTGAACAGCAATTTAGACTCCAAGTTGTAAATGGGCAAGATCATCTTTTTGCCACCGAAAAATTAATTTCACAAGTAGAATTTCTAAATAAAATTTTACTAGATTTACAATATCCCCGTCAATATATTAGTGAACATATTAGAAATATATTAGAAAGTCCTCATAATCCATATGACTCTTTATTTGCTTCTTCAAGTTATCTCAATCAGTGGTTATCAATGGGATTACCGGAGCCAATTGGAAGAATAGTTTATGGAAAATTAGCAACCCTAACAACAAATTGGATAGATGTTGATGAACTTTTTGAAAATGCCAGAAAGGTATGTCAATTAAATACCTTTATGCGGGGTCTAAAACAAGAAAATGTGGCCGCAGCAGGAGCAGGAGGTAGCCGTAAAAGCCGTCTTCTTAATCTCCCGTATGGGCCGGCCGATTTAGCAGCAACTTTCTGTACAGGTGCTAGAGGACTAAATCCAAGTGGAACAAAACTCCAAGGAAAATTTACTAGAGAAGGTGCTTATAATATAAAAATAGAAGACCAACAAACTGCTTTATTGGCACGGCTTATGCCAACCTTGCCTGAGGTCGGAGAAGTTGAAATACCCTATAGAACACCAGCAGAATATGAAGAAGCAGCACGCACAACTAATGAAATGTGGTTGGCTTTTTTAGAAGGTGAAGCAGCACGTCTTCGTGCTGGTAGAAACCCTCGGAGAAATTCTAGAAGGAAGAATAAGACAAGAAAAAATAAAATTTGAAACCGGGTTGCTATGAAAAAAGGGCAGCCAGCAGAAATGAACTATAATCAGAAATGGACGCTCTATCACCACGACCCGGACAATGAGGACTGGTCGGAGGAATCGTATAAGAAGATTGGCACTCCCGCCTCCTTCGAAGAAATGTTTGGAATGATGAAGGAAATTGGGTCAAAGAAGTTCTTGGAGGGGATGTATTTCTGGATGCTAGATCCCTATCCACCCATGTGGGAGAACAAGATGAATAAGCGTGGCGGCTCATACAGTATTAAGGTTCATCAGGAGCAGGGGCTTGAGTGCTTTGAGCGATACATGGCGGCTGTTGTTATGCAGCTTGTTTCTCTTGACCCGGAGAATCTCATCGTTGGTGTAACTATTTCACCAAAGAAGGGATTTAATATTATTAAGTTGTGGAATCTTCAGTCGCTAGTTTTCAAGAAGGAGACGGATGTGCGGGTTCTGCTGCCTTCACTAACCTACGCAGATATCATCTACAAGCCCCACGTTGACCAGAAGATGTCTTAGTCCCAAGAAGTATTCCATTCTTCCACATCATTTTCTTCATCCACATCTGAGCCAAATACTTTTTCATTAATCAAATCAGACCGACAAAAAATGCGAAACTTTGCCGAATTACCAACATAGATACCAAGTTTCTGTGTTAGTAGCGTACGGATAACCATTATAGAAGGCTTTTTACCAGCAGGACACAAATATGTCAGGCCTGTAAGAATATCAGAAAAATCCACACTTGAACCATTCTGCTCAAATGTTCCGGACATCCATGGCATTCTATGAACAACTTCCGCTTCTCCTGCAGAAATCCAAAGACGGAGTTGATTTGCTAGAGCATCATAGTGCCAGCAATCTTTTTTGTCGGAATCAACTACAGGGCCTACTAGACTCATACGTCCATCTTCCCAGATAAATGTATTGCCATCCAATTTACGGAGAGCACCAACCAAATCAAATGTTGTTTCATATGTATATCTCTTAATAAAGTTCCATACAAATCCAATAAGTAGACTTATTTTTGCAGATTCATCCATTGCTTCTTTTTTGCTTGCGGGCTTTAGGCTTAATAAGCCTTTCCTTTCAAGCAGAATCCTCCTTGACATCCAGGCAGTACACTAGACTGAAGACGAGCGATTGTCTTTGTATAGGCGAACATTCCAGCAACAACTGTTATGTATATTAGCGGTAGTAACAAGAGGACCCATGAAACGGCTGCATTTAAGTTCCTACAGAGAAATTCTAGAGCAGCAACACCGAGGGCTCCGAAGATAATCGCGATAACCGCACCTGTTAGATTCAATTCAAAAAGACAATAGATAAACCAAGCAACTGAAAAACATAAAAAAGTTGTGGCCGGTGTACAGAATTCTTTTAAATCCATCCTCTATTTTATGCAGTGATTTTCTAAAGCGGGGCTAGCGTAGCAACGCCGTTAACAAGCTTGTAGTTTGCTACAAGGTCGCCAACATCACCTTCCTCTGTAATCTGATAAACCTTACGACTATTCGTCTCTAGCCAATAGTTGGTCTTCTTTACACGAATCTGCTCGTAGTGCTCCTCAGGCTCAGCCTCCTCCTCAGCCTCCTCAGCCTCCTCAGCCTCCTCAGCCTCCTCATCCTCCTCAGCTTCAGCCTCCTCTGCCTCAGCGTCCGGCTCTTCCTCTTCCTCTTCGGGCTCCGGCTCTACAGGAGGCAGAGCAACCTTAGTCTTTACTGGGAGTGGAGTAGGAACCGGAGTCTGCTCCTTGACTACAGCTACACGAGTAGGTGACACTGTAGCGACAGGAACCCGAGGAGGAAGAACCTCAACAAACTGATTCATATGCTGTATAGTTGGAACATTTGAAACAGTAGGCACGGGCTTCTCGGTAATCTCAAGAGAAACGCGGTGAGACTTCTCCTTCTCGAGCTTTGCTTCTAGTCCCTCAATTTCCCGAGCATACTCAGCCATCCGCTCCTCAATCACGCGACGAAAGTCAAGGAAATTATTACGATTCTGGTCGGCCATCTGGAGCGGACCTGCAAGATAGTCAAAGCATTTCAGAAGCCACCACGAGTCATTACGTACCTTATTAGACAGCATTTTTATGCTTACTAATCAGTTATTTCGG
>Ga0214919_10009056_pt1 | contig 12900 bp, 10 predicted proteins | sample LL1503_MetaG_FD_177994 | JGI IMG/M metagenome (GOLD analysis project Ga0214919, IMG submission 177994) | Freshwater microbial communities from Lake Lanier, Atlanta, Georgia, United States - LL-1503 | ecosystem: Environmental > Aquatic > Freshwater > Lake | place: USA: Georgia | collected...
AATTCTTAATTTCATCAATTTCAAAATTGATATCCTCAAAATTTCTGCCTTCAGTTAATACGTTTAAAATTTCATCATAATGTGGACACTCTTGAAAATTCATATTGTTGATTTTTAGGTTTTTGTTTTCGTTTAAGTATTGTATACTCTTCTAAAACTAGCCTGTGTTTCGAGAACTATTGAAGAAAAAAAATATCTGTTAATTCGTTTATTAAAATGTTCATTACAAGAAAGATTATGTTGTTTATAATGTGAAAAAAAATTATCCAAATAATTAATAGTTGGAGCATTTCCAAATTCCTTTAGCCGTTCTTTATCTGTAATAAAATTTATTTCTAATTCTGCAAACTTTCCACAAATACACTTGATCCTTTCAGCCCAATCTTTGTCGCCATTGTTTGATTTTATAATTTGACCCATTTCTTCCGGAAAAGTAATCATGCCTTCTGGCGTTAGATAAATTATCAAATCTTGCTTATCGTTAAAGTCCACGATTTCAAATCCAAATTGTGATTTTGAATCAAAATCTGATAATATTCTATTTGTCGCCATTGAATAACCAATTGATATTAAACATTGAATAAACATTGCAGATTCTTTAGAATTATATGGATTCTGTGATTTATCGAGGCCAATGGCTTCTTTAATATCAGAACTGTAGTTTATTACATCAAGTATTGTTTTTTCGGTATTCCCAAATTCTTGAACCATATTTAAATACCAATTGCTGGACCAATCAAATTCAACTAATTCTAGTGAATGGTTGTTATTTGAAATGATACCGAATCGATCAAGCAAAATCCTATTAGTCACTTTATAGTATAGTTTCAATAAGTGATGTTTATCTAAAGGGTTGCTTGAATTTAAATATGTGCATTCATACATTAATCTGTAAAAATAATTAAAGAGCGACTCAACCCTAAATAAATAAATATTTTCGTAAAGGACTTTTTTGATCTTACTATCAATACTTAATTTTATCCAATCTCCTGTTAGGGTATAGGAATATTCTCCAATTTTATTCCTTTGAACCATTTTTACCATATTATCATTATTGTCTTTATACTGTTTTAAATACACCATTAACTATACCGGACTGCAAGCAGGCATTATTTTTTTGCTAACCCAAATATAAACATTTGAGCATTAACATTCAAAAAATTACGCTTGCTTGGTGTTATATTTTAGTGTTTGCTATTTAGTTGCAGTATTGGTTAAGAAATACCACAATATTCTTAAGATCTGCTTCGGTTGGCATTATTGGGTTATATGTCTTGTGAAAAGGGCAGGGGTGTTGCGGAAATTATTTTTTCGCATCGGTTGCATATGAGCGGTTATATAAATTTTAAATGTAGGCAGGAAAAAATAATTTATGTGCAACTTCCGAATATTTATTTTTTAAATTTTCATAGGCAGTTTCCCAACTTGAATATTTTGTATTAAAAATTGTCGGCCACATTTTTTCAATGGTATATTTTCGATAGAAAATATTCATAATTACTTTTTGTGGGTATTCTGCGGCTGAACACCTTGCTTTCCAAATATTAGTTAGTTTTCTAGCATCTTTGAATGTGCTTGTTAAATCAATGTTCATCTTTTGTTTTTTTATATTATTAATATTTTATTTTCTTGTTTTATTTAGCAGTCTTTCTTGATTTTAGGATGAGACATAACTGCAAATGACCCACCAAATCGTTGGCATTAAATTTTTGTCAAAAGGTAGATTAGAATAGCCAAAACTATTGTAAACCCTACAATCTGAATCATTCTGTTTGTCTTGACTTCTTTTTTCAGAAGCAGGTTTTGTTCAGTCAAGTGTTTAATAATTTCTGCTGTCTTTGCATTTGTGTGTGAAGCTAAATCAGAAGTAATTTTTTCCTGTGAATGTTTTATGCTGTCATTGGTGGAAGAAAAACCACTTCTTAAATTTTGGTTTGTTTCCTCAAATCCCTTTTCAATTTTTTCTTGTGAACGCTGTAAAATTGTTTGAAGGTTTCCAACTCCAATGTTGATTGAAGAAATTTGATTGTCAATTTTGTCTAACCTCTCTGGAAAATTTATCTTTCTTAACTCTGCAAAGTAGTCAGTGATTGCTTTCTCTAATTTCTTTGTTTCCTCAATGACTTGGCTTAACTGCTTTGCTTTATCTTTTAACTCGGTAAGTAATGATTGCAATTGTTTTTCAATCGCATCAATTTTTTCTTTGAGGTCTTTCTGTAAATCTTTACGATGCTTTTCCTCTACTGATTTCAATTCAGTAAGCAGTTCGGGAATTTTCTTCAAAATATCTGCCGCTGTCTTGGCAACTTTTGAAGCATCTTCTATATGCTTAATAGCAACAGAAACTGTTTCAAGTTCGGTTTGAAGTTTTTCTAATTTCTCAATTACTGTTTGTGTCGGCATTGTTATATTCTTTTAAAAATTTAGGGTTAAACTTTTTAATCCAATTCAAATTCTTTGTTGTGTAGTAGTCATCATCAACATCTCCAAATATTTCATCGGGAATTTCTCCGTTGTGTCTTCTGATATTTTCTTTAAACCGCAAAAAGAATTCTTCAAAGTTAAAAGTATCTGGTTCAAGTTCACTCCAACTATTGATTCCATTTTTTAATTCTTCAATTGCTTCCTTAACCAACTGTGGTGAGTTTGGAGAAAGAATATAAAGCGAATAAGATTTCAGAATATTAAATTGAGGTGCTCCGCTTGTTCCTCTTAACATTCGCATAGTTGCTCCTCGCAAATGTTTTATGTTGTTTACGATTGCTCTGTTATCGTCAAAGTCAATAATCTTTTCAATGTATTTCCAAATGGTTTCTTCAATCGGTAAATCATAAATAAAATCCTTATTCAAATCTGCATCAACTGTTTCTCCTGTTTCCGTTTGCGCTACATTTCCTTCTCTTGAATACTTGGCATTGAAATAATAGTAGATGTTCTCTTTGATTTTTTTTGATTGTTCAATTGGGTCTGCAACTACAATTGTTTCATCACACAAACCAACCATATCATCAATTGCTCGTTTTCGTTTGTCCGCAATTTTCTTGTAAATAAAATTTGTTAGGTGTTTCAAACATTTACTTATGACTGTTGCGTTTTCACTAAAATCATTTTCACATTCCTCTCTTAGCTTTCGTGCTTCTTCTTTTGAAGTATATCTTTCAACCAATGATTGGTAGTTGTCAAAATATTGTTTGTCTGTCTTCTTGCTTAACTTGACTTTGTAAACCTGCTGCTGATATTCTATTGTATAAGTGTCAATGATGTTAATGCTTGTAAGTCGGTAAATGGCTTTTGCTGTGTCGTCTTTGTTTCTTGGAATATAATACTTGACTTTGGCTTCATTCATTACTTGCTCACTTATGTCTTCACCTAATTCAAAATTTGAAATCAAGTTTTCAAATTCGTTATCCCCCTTAATTGCATCACGAAATTTAGTTTTGAAATTTTCTTCCGTAGTTTTCTTGTTGACTAAAAGCCACTGACAAAGTTTTGAATTTTTGAAATATGTGTAGTGTTTTTCAAATGCGAATTCGTCAGTAATATCAAATCCGCCATTCTCACCCTTGCAGAAAAACAAATTCTTAAACGGAATTGTAATCTTTTCCGAAAAATCAAACTCATCATCTTTCAACAACTGTTCAAGTCCTTCTTTTGCATCGGTGGTTACTGTTAGCGATGTGAAATAAGTTTTTAATTGTCCTGATGTTAGAGTAAGAAAGTTGGGAATAAAATCTTTGATGAATTCATAAATTGAATTTGTTAGTTCTCTGTTCTCAATATTGGGAAAACCTCTTTTGTCTGAAAGGCGAATATTGATAATTGAATTTCCTGCATTGTCATTTACGAAAAGATAAGTGTCGGCTGGTCTTGATTTGAGAATAAACTCATCATCAAATTCTTCATTCAGTTTATCATTCAGCAAACGCAAGTTTGTAAGGTTTGGGAAAAATATTTTGTTTCTCAATTCCCAAATTACGCTTCGCTCTTTATCTGCTCCCTTAAATGATGTTTTGTAAAAGTTATCTAAAACTTGTCGGTCTCTTCCAATTTGATTGTTGTAAAGAACGATTGATAAAGCAGTTTTTCCGTCCCTGCCTGCTCTACCGCTTTCCTGAACAAAAGATTCTATTGATGAAGATATATTGCTATGAATGGTTATGCGAACATTTGGTTTGTCTATTCCCATTCCAAATGCTTTTGTCGCAACCATTACAGATGCTTCATCTTCTTTAAACAATTTCAGATTCTCAAATGATAGTTTGTCTTGTTCGTCTTTGTCAAGTGAGTTTCCGCTTCCTTTGAAGAAAACAATTTTATCATTTGTTGATTGTAATTTCTCAACATAAGTTTTTACACCCAATTCACTTGTCTTGTGCGGACAAAAAACAATCACACCGTAATTGAATTTTTCTTTTTCGTCTTTCTGAAAAGGTAAATCGCTTTGCTCTGTCAAAATTATTCTGCCTGTATTGCTTCCTATAAAATCGGCTTCGGTGATTTCGGATTTTTCAGCATTTGGCAAATAATTTCTGTATGTCTTTTGTAAAATCCCTGAATAAACATTTGGACTGTTGTATTTCAAAAGAGATTTGTCAGTTCTATTTATGGCGATAATAATTGCTTGGGTTCTTTTCAACTTTTCTTCTCCAACCATAAATTTATCTACTGAATGTCCGTCAGGTGGAGTAGCTATTATTTCGTGTATCTGATAATTGATTTCATCCCGAACTGTGTTCTCATAGCGAATGACGGCTTTGCCGTCATTACGCTTTATTTTTAATTCTCTTTCAATATCTGACAAAACATCAAAGGAAGCAGTTGCAGTCAACCCGAAAATAGGAATTGGATTATGAATTATTTCTAACCCTTCTTCAATTTCAATTTTAGTGTCTTTCGTAAAGCAATGACTAATTGCGTTTTCTCCTAAGTTCAAATATGGCGTTCTGAAATCGTGTCCCCACTCGGAAACGCAATGTGCTTCATCAATTACGCAATAGGAAAAGAAAAAGCCATTGTCATTTGTTTTTTCAAGTGCCTCTCTGAATTCTTGAATGACTAATCTTTCAGGAGAGCAAAAAAGAAATTGAGTTTTGCCGTTAGGCAAAACTTTATCTTGAACAAAAACTTTTTCATCTCTGTTTAAAATTGAGTTGATGAAATCACATTTGTCAATACCAATGTTTAGCAGTCCTTCATACTGGTCAACCATTAAAGAACGGATTGGGTCAATGATGATTGTAATTCCAGGTTGTAGTAATGCTGCTAACTGATATGTCAAAGATTTACCGCCTCCTGTTGGCAACAAACCAATAACCGTTTCATTCTTCAATGCTCTGTTCAAAATTGGGAGTTGTCCTTTTCTGAATTTCTCCTTATGAAAAATATTTTTCAAAAAATACTCAATGTAGGGTATGGCTTCTAAAATTTCTTTATGTTGTTCGTTTCCAGTTTCAGTAGTCAAATCTCTATACTCAATTTTATTTGAGCAATAGATTTCGTTTCGGCAATTGTATTCCGTAAAATGAGAACTGCGAATAATAATAGCGTTTGTCAGACCTTGCAAGTCACTATCAGCTTGAAAAATACCAGTTCGCCAAAGAGTAGAAATATCAATAATCAAATCGTATTCAACTGCAACAATATTTGCTGACGCAAATATTGTTGCTTCTATTTTTGGAATTGAAGTCTGTTTGTTTTCAAGTCCAACCAAATTTGTGTAAAGCAAATTCAAATCTTCAACTGCAAGGTGTCCGCAAGGAATATCTCTTTCCAAAATAGCAACACGAATTTCTGTTTTGTTGTTTGCTCTTAGTTCCTCGTATTTTACAATCAGAAATTGATTGATGACTTTTTGTAACCTTGCAATTGCTACTGGTGCTAAAACATAAGTTTGAAGTTTCTTTATTTCTTCATAATCTTTTTGAATCAAACTCTCAATTATTTTGAAGTAGTCAGTTTGAGATAAGGTTTCAATAAGGTTGACGGTGTCTTTTCTGGTATTGTCCTCTGTTATTCTTTGTGTCGTGTGTCCGAATTTTGCAGTTTCATAATCTCTGATGTCGTCAATTAAATTATTGTGATATTTTTTTCCGTCAACCTCAATTATTACAACACTTCGTTCTTTTAATTCTTTTTCTTTCTGATAAACGGTTGTCTTTTTTACTTCCTTGAAGTATGGAGCTTCAAAAGAAAAATCTACTTTGCCAGCATCGCCTCCGTTATTTGTCAGAGTTCTTTTCTCTCTTTGGTGTTGAAAGAATTGAGTTAGATACTTTTTGTTTTCTGGTATGTAGTTGTTTAGAAATGCCCTTTCAAAATTGCTTTCTAAATCTTCATTGAATAATGCAGCAGCATTGTGTCTTGTGTCAACCAAATGCAAAGCAGAATAAAAATCTGTCGCTGAAAGTCCAGTTGATAAATACTTGAGTTTGGCAGAAATTTCTTTACTACAAATTGTCGGATTACCTCTTGTGATAAGATTATTTACTACTGCTAATAGCGAAGGAATTGAAGTCGGATTATCAAGGTTAATATTGCTGAGTGTATCAAAGGTTGAAAGCGATTCAAGCAAGCCAATAATTTTATACTTGAACTCATTACCTTTTCGTAAATCGGTAATGCAATCAAATACATTCTTGTCAAGATAACTTGCTTTATATTGTCTTTTCATTTTAAAAGTGTCGTTGCAAACTATGCGGTTTTTGTGCGATTGGGCAAAAGCAAATGTGGTGCAACTTTGTGTCGGCTTTTGGTGGTGTTGCACCTCTTTTGTTTTTGTGAAGCGTTGGCTTTATTTCTCATTTGTCTGTTCGTTTAATGTTAGCACTGTCGGTCGTCATAGCTTGACGTATAACTTGCCGCGCACAGGCGTATACCCTTTTCGGGTTCCACTTGTGTGCAGTTATGCAAAGGGTTGCTTCTCGCTACTTCAGAAATTATTAATGTTAACGCCATTATTTGTCAGCCAATTGTTATGATTAAGATTTCCGTTATTACCATTATTTTGTGTCCAATGTCGTAATAGAGGTATCATTTTGCCATTTCCATAAATCCCTGTCTGCTGGTGCAGGGCTCCACCTTGTGCTGAAGGTGTATAAATAGGAATTATATCAATCTCTGGTAAAGCTTGAATAATTTGATTTATTTGCGTTTGCCAACATAAATTATTGCTTCTTGTCAAATAAATTTTCCTAATCTGTCTGTTATTATTGAGGAAAGTAATAATATTTCTAGTATTCCAATTTACCTTATTTATTCGATTTAGTTTTTCTAAGTCTCCGTCTTTTATTGGATTATATTCAATGTTTCTAAATGATGTGTATTCTTTATTTTGTTTGACTAAAATATTATTATTGTCTTGCTCGTCAAAAATTGAATTTACAAGGTCTGAAAATGTCAACTTAAGTCTTATGCACAGTTCAAAAATCTCTTCAAGTGTCGGATTATAAGGATTAAATGTTAGTCTTTCTTCATTTATTATTTCTTGTCTTGGACTAAACAGATTTTTAAATGCTGTCCAAAAAAAATTACGACCATAGAAAAAATCAGCATGATTATTTTGTAATTCAGGATTAAAAGTACCCAAAAACATAATTTCGGGTTTATAAATGTCAACGTTTTTTAGAATCACATTTTCTGTGTAAAAGCGATTGTCCCAATTCAATATGTTTTGTTGTGGGTTTACTGTCAAAAATTTATGGTTTATTCTCATATTTTGTTGTCTTTACACTTGTGCATAACTAGTATATATACGATACAAACCTTCGCATATACACCCAATTTTGGATAGATTGGCGAAGTTTATATCAGATATCTAAATATACATTATTTATTTGTATTTTAAAATTACTTTTAATAATATTCATAATGTCCATATTGAAATTCCTGAGTTCTTCTTAAATAAAAATTATCAGTGATTAGTTTATCCAATTCGTCAACAATTTTATTTAGTTTTTGGATACGTTCAATATTATCTATTCCTAAAGTTTTGAAATCAATTTTATTTTCGTCCTCTATAAGTTGTCGCAATGATTTAATGTAATGTGCTTTTTGCTTTTTAATACTGTATGTTTTAGAAATATCTATTTTTGCTTTTGTTAAAAGGTAGATTGAATATTCTACATAGCCTAAAATTCGCATTTTTTGGTGTTCAAAGTATGTTCCTCCATTTTCAAATTGTTTAAACAATGAATTGATATTTGAGTAAATATTTATTAGTTTTTGTCGTTGATGCGCATATTTTTCAACTCTGTTTTTTTGCTTTAGAAAGTAAGCATACAAAGCAAAATAAATATCTTTTCCAAATTCAGAGCTAAATTCTTCTTTATCATTAGCCTTAGAATATGTTTGATCTGGATTAACCGGATATTCTTCAAAAAATTCGGTGTGGGTATTCACAATTTTATTGAATTCTGTTTTTGTATATTTTAGCGTATCGCCAATTTCAGTTGCAATTAAAATTGTGTCTAGATGTGTGATGTATTTAGAGATATCTACTTTTGAGATATTGTTATCTACAGTATTAACGGATGAATTATCAAGCTGTTTCTGATGATTGTTACAACTTAAAAGACCGATTGCAATTATGAGTATGTAAATTTTCATTTTTAGGGTTGTTTTAAAATTTCCACTTGCGTTTTGTATTTAGGCGATCAAACCCTTTGTTTCTTATGCACTTCTTCCTGAAAATTTACCACCAAATATCCTAGGCTCTTAATATAATTCAAACCGTTGAAATTTGTGGGTATTACTAAATGCTTTGTTAAAATGTGTTCTAAAATAAAATTTGTAGTATGCTCCCCAATAGCCAATAATCGAATAACTTAATGTGTGTGCTTTTTGAAAAGTAAAACATATCATTTCTGTAATTAAGTTTGTAAGAGATTCTATTTCAACTTCGTTAAGTGAGCTATTTTCTCTGCAACCATTGGCAAAAACTGAGCAAAAATCTATTACTGTGTTGCTTTTATCGCGCGTAATTTTTCTTCTCCATATTTCTGCCTCGGCAAAACTTAATCCCGAAATTTCTTTTGATAAAAGAAGAAATGTTTCATGATAAATCAACATACCATAGGTTTCTTTTAAAATTTCCGAAACTCGAACATCACTCCAACAAAAACGTTTTTCAATAGTATGTTTTTTTTGTATGATTATTGGAAAATAATTTAAAAAACCCGGACGAAACATTGCATTAATGATTGATAAGTCACGGATTGAATTGGGTTTAAATTGAGAAAAAATAGGTGTTAGGGTAGAACTATTAAATTGAAAAATATTTTCCATATCCCCCGAAGTAATAAAGTTAAATACCTGTTTATCATTTAATGGCAATCTATATGGGTGATATTCCTCTCCAATTTCATTTACTATTGTTTGCAATACGTTAAGGTATTCAAGTTCAATAATATCGATTTTATCGTAATAAAATTGATCATTTGCACGATCAAGAGCAAGATAAAATTCTTGTTCTTCGTATACAAATGTTGAGCTAGTTAATTTTTGTGGAGTTATGATAATGCCACAAAGATGCTTTTTATAAATGATATTATTGTAAACAACATCTTCGTAATCCGTCTCACTTGGTGGTGAAAAAGCTATAAAATAAGTGTTGTATTCGGGATATTTTTGTTTTAGTTTTTTAATTACATTTTTTTGCTGGCCATTTGGAATATCAATATCAATATCAGGTAACTGTTTTCGCTGTGGGGAAATAAATCTTTCAAATATCAGATTTTCATCAATGGGGTTGATTTTGGTAACGTCCAAACAATAATTGATAATTGAGTTTGCAGAACAACCTCTACCAAAAGAACGAATTAAGTTGAGTGTATTGCATATTTCAATTATTCTCGAATAAAGTATGAAATAGTTAGTAAAACCTTGTTTCTCAATAATGGAAAGTTCATAACTAATCCTATCTAAAACAATATCAGTGATGACAAGTTTTTTATCACTAGCACCTTTATAAACTAGTTTTTTTAATTGTTCGTGATTGTCTGTCATAAATTAAAAACCCTCCTATTAAAATGCTTACTTTTTATTCTAAGTTTCTTTTTAGTATAAAATAGTCTGCATTATAAATTGTAAATTTATCAATTTCAGTAAACCCTGTCTGCCTGAAAATTGAACGAACCTCATTTATAGTCCAAAATTTAATCACAAAACTTTCGGTATAATCAAAGTCTTCGCCATTAGGTAAAGTTCCTTTGACTTGCTCATAATAGTCGCATAAATTAGAGTCATTATCTTGGAAATTAACTGTTACATAATCATCCGCTTTATTATGAACAATTCCGTTGTTGATTCTAAAAATCTCATCATAGCCAGCTCTTTTTTCTATATCAAACATAAATAAACCACCTGGTTTTAATGTATTGTAAATATTTTGAAATAAAGCTTTCAATTCAGTTTGTGTTTTTATGTATGCCAAAACAGTAAATATGCCAATCGCCAGGTCAAAATCTTTTGAAATTATATCTGTCAATGTTAAATGTGTTTCAATATTCAAGTTTTGATCTTGAACTTTTCTGTTTAATTCCACTAACATTTCGGGACTGCAGTCAACCGCTGTAACTTCATAGCCACTATTTGCCAATGGAATGCTTATCCGTCCGGTACCTGCTCCGAAATCAAGTATTTTGCCATTTAATAAAAGAGATCTAATTTTAGAAAGGTTGTTTTGCGTTAGCATATTATACATATTACCAAATCTTCTTTCAAAAACAAAGTCATAATACTTTGCTGAGTTGTCGTGCGGTTGTTTCATAGTATGTGTTTTTTTAGTTTTATTATTTTTATTTAGCATTAGCCATAACGTTTTGTGTGCAGGCGATCTTAACCCTGTGTTTCGCCTGCGGCAGGGTTATGGCGCTTGCACGCTGTTAGTGGCTGGTTTTATTTCCTCGTTGTCTTATTAGTTTTTTCAATTCGTCAAATTCGTTTATTGTCATTTTAGATTTGCTTAAACCTTGAACTTGCCAAAGACCACTTTCTCTAATTTTGTTTTTTGTAGAAAAATTACCTAGCCAATATTTTGAAGGCTTGGTTTGGAAAGCCAAAGTTGCAATGAGTTTACTTTCCCAAAAAAGTCGTTGTTCTTTTGTTTCAACATTGAAAACGCAAAATGAAAAGTTAGTTTTAATATAACTTGAAATTTCTTTTTCAGTTTGAATTTCAAAGTCAACATCAATAAATTTTAAATTCTTTTCTTTATCTGCTTTTGATGTTGTGTCAAGTTCCCAAAATTTCAAGTAAGGATTTTTTTCTTTATTCAAAATTGATCGTCCAATGTTTTTACGAAAAATACTTCTGTTTTTATTTTCTGTTACAAAATGTTCAATTAGTCGTTTTTTAAGATTATTTTCTCCTGTGTCTGTCCCAAATCTAACAATTCTGTCAAATTGGTTGTGTTTCTCGCCCTTTTCAAACTTTACATAAATTCCGTTGTTTGGAATTTCGTTTAAACGATTTTCGAATGGATAAGTAAATCTTTCCAACTCGTTGAATATTTTATGTAATTCATTTACCATATAATTCTTTTATTAATTCTTTTAACTTTTCAGTTCTTTTTCCTTGAACAATTCCATTTAATGGTTCTACTATATGCGTCAAACTATTTTGAATAGGTTTTAAATAAGGTTGTCCTGCTAAAACTATGAATCTGTCGTTTTTAATGTCTGCAACTTGTTTTAATTGCTCAATAACTTTTGCCCCCCAAAGATTCGCTTCTTCATTTGTCAAAACTTTCAAGTTGGGTTTTTTCTTTCTTTTATCAGGTGAAACATAACTTAATGTTACGTCATACGGCTCTATTTCTGTGTCAAGGTCAAGTAAATGATGAAGAGCCGATAGAATAAAAATTTTATCTGGCTTTAATGCTTGTCCGTAATCCAAACTATTAGAAAACAAAGGTCCTTTGTAAAGGTCTTTTGCTTTTGCTTTGATTTTTCCTTTTTTGGAAACACAAGATATTAAAACTATTTTTTCCATTGTTTCTGTTGTCTATTTTGTGTCGTTTGTAAACTTGCCACTAACTTGTATATATGCGATAAAAACCTTCGCATATACACCCAATTTTGGATAGATTGGCGAAGGTTTATATCAGATATCTAAATATACATTATTTAATTGTGTTTTAAAATTTACTATTATCTTACATCCCTAATTATTTTTTTCTATCCCATGAAATAAACATTTTAAGCATTGTTTTTTGATCGAAAAGAAATGGCTTTGCTTTTTCCACTAATTTTAAATATAACAGATCAGTTTTTCCTCTTACCTGACAAACAAAATTAAAATAGCCAATTAGTTTATTAACATATTTTAATTGTTGTGAATATGTTGCAGGTTGTCTTAAATTAAAATGTTTTCCCGTAGCAGCTTCAACACCATTTGTTAAAGCATCGTGTTGCATGGCTCTAATTTTTTTTAATAATTTTCTTTCGATATTTACTTTGTTATTTACAGTTAGGCCCGTAACTTTTTGAGAACGATTTGAAGCGGTTAAATGTACCTTTTTATCATTCACTTCAAAATTATGTTTTCTAATTATAAAATATATGTCTGAAATTTGTTCATCAACAAATTTAAAATTAGAAGAAAAAGTTAAATCATCGGCATATCTACTAAATGATATATTTTTATCAAGGCAATACTTAATAATTTCTGAGTCAAATTCTAAACAAATAAAATTAGAAATTACAGGCGATGTTGGCGCCCCGATTGGTAATTTAGCTTGATAACTAGTTAAAAGAGTTAATGCATTAGCAACGCTATTATTAAAATTAAATAATGGAGAAATAAATAAACGTTTTATTCTATTGGCTGAAATGGAAGGGAAAAAGTTTTTTAAATCAATGTTTAGTAAATGTTTTTTTTGGATATGCACATTGGCATTAGAAA
>Ga0214919_10009057_pt1 | contig 12900 bp, 12 predicted proteins | sample LL1503_MetaG_FD_177994 | JGI IMG/M metagenome (GOLD analysis project Ga0214919, IMG submission 177994) | Freshwater microbial communities from Lake Lanier, Atlanta, Georgia, United States - LL-1503 | ecosystem: Environmental > Aquatic > Freshwater > Lake | place: USA: Georgia | collected...
TTTTTTACCAACTGTTACCCAAATTTCCTCTTTTTCAAAAATGGCTCCACTTCGAACCGAAATTCTTAATTTGTTAAAATTGCCTTCCTCAGGTAATTCCCATTTGAAATTATTGGGCCATAATTCCCCAGCTATACTTGCAAATGAAAAAGCATAGTTTTTTGAATCATTTATTAGCATACTCAACCAAACACCAGTATTTGCTTTAGAATAGGATCCTTGTTTAGCTTTTTTTGTGTTTAACTGATATGGATACATTATTGCTCCTACATGAGGCGCAGAAGCACTTTCATTAAAAATCACCCAGTCTTTACTATTTCCTGGTAATACAATATTTTCTTTATTGGAATTAAATAACCGAACACCACCCAATTTAAAGTTCTTTGCTACCTGTAGACTTGAATTCATCACTAAAAAAGGTCGGCCCTCCATGATTTCAAAAACGATCGTTAGATTATCAACAAATGGATTTCCTTCACAAATCAAGTATAGGTAGTCAACTTTACCAGTATATTTTTGATTATTCTCGCTTAAGCGGGTACCTTCTTTTTTTTCCCATTTAATACTTTTAAACTGATTTGCAGAGGTCCAAACACCATTGATTTTAATCTCAGGTACTAAGTTGTTAATTTGAGCAAATTGATTATTCCATTGGATACTGTAGGAGGCCTCTTTATCTTTAAATAAAATAGTAGGAGTAACAAAAGCATTGGATTTTATTGCTGCTAGTGTTAAACAGGCAAAAAAAACAAGTTTTTTCATTCGTATTGCAATCATTCTATAAAAATACGTAGCTAATACGTATTGAACCTATTGATTCAGTCTCATTTATATTGCGAAATTGTTTCATTCAAAAAGAAATTATATTCAAAACCAGTTTTTACTTGGAAATTCAGCAAACAGAAAGTTAGATATTAGCTATTTTCATTATCCAATCAAAACAAATATTGATTTACATATTCTTTTATACTCGTAGTGTTTTGAAACCATGGATTTTCCATTTAGTACCAATTAGGTTAGTTGTCAACTTTGTTTTTCCTGCTTTAAGCTGTATCAGGACTAGACACCTAATTAACAATAACATTTGAATCCATACTACTATCAATATCAAAGTGAATTATCTGTACTGCTGTCTTTGCTTTCACTTCCCTTTTAACAAAACTTGAGGCAATTTTATAAGTTTCCGACAAGAATCGAACCTATTTCTAATTATTAAAAAAAGTCTTTCATTTATTTTCTACCTTTTTCATATTTTTTTTGCAATTTCTTTGCATAAAAAAAGGGTTTCAATTTCTTGAAACCCTTTTCAGGTGTGGGAGCACACGGGTTCGAACCGCGGACCCTCTGCTTGTAAGGCAGATGCTCTAAACCAGCTGAGCTATGCTCCCTTTGTTTGTTTGGGAGTGCAAAAATAGGGCCTAGAAGATAATCACCAAATTTTTTTTACGCTTTTGCTCAATTCTGTATCCAAATACATAATTAATTGACAGTTTTTACGTTTTAGATTACCATTCAACTACTAACTTTGCAACATGCATCAATATTCACAACAAGAAGCCGCCCAACCTAGGGAAGAATCCAATGTTGATTTATTAACCGCTACTACCCCATCCTTTAGTTTAATTGTATGGAACGATGAGGTAAATACTTTTGAATGGGTGATTGAAACACTGATTGAAATTTGTGGACACCAACAAGAACAAGCCGAACAATGCGCTATGCTAATTCATAGCAGGGGTAAATACGCTGTAAAAAATGGCCACTACGAAACACTAAAACCAATGTGCGATGCCATCACCGATAGAGGTATTGGTGCAACTATTGAAGTGTTCGTTTAATTTTCTACCACCTACTATTTCAGTTATCTTATATCCATGTCAATATATGCCCTCAATAACACGCTTTGGTTCCCTCCTGTAAGCCAAGCCAACGAAGATGGGTTATTAGCAATGGGTGGAGATTTAAGCATAGACAGACTCCTATTGGCCTACAAAAGAGGCATCTTTCCATGGTTTGAAGGAGAAACTCCATTATGGTGGTGCCCAGACCCTAGATTTGTTTTATATCCTAATGAATTGCGTGTTAGCAAAAGCATGCAAACTGTGTTTAAAAAAAGAACTTTCCGTTTTACCATGAATCAAGCATTTAGCCAAGTAATAAATGCTTGTAAACTGCAAAAAAGAATTGCGCAAGATGGTACTTGGATTACGGATGATTTAGAAAATTCTTTTAATGAATTACACAAACTTGGGTTTGCTATTAGTGCCGAAGCATGGGAAGGTAACAATTTAGTCGGTGGACTTTATGGAATTCAAATGGGCAAAATATTTTTTGGCGAGAGCATGTTTAGTACAAGTAGCAATGCTAGTAAATTCGCCTTTATTTCTCTGGTAAACGAATTAATTAAACAAGGAATTACCTTAATTGATTGTCAAGTGTATACAGCACATTTAGAAAGTTTGGGAGCAAGAATGATAAATAGAACAGATTTTATTGCGCACCTAGAAAAACATATTTAAATTCGGTAACCATACATTCGCTCTATATCCCGAACAATTTTTTCCATATCTGCATCCTTTTCAACAGCATCGTATTTCTGTTTTAAATTACTGCCAAATAATACAGCAAGTGTTTGCCAAAAAGCAGCATTAATAAACCCTTTATAATCTTCAATAATTTCGTAGCAATTATTTCCTGTTTCTCTATAAATGAGTTTCATTAAAACTTTGCCTTGGTAAACAGATAATTGGGTAAGCTTTTCTGTAAACTCTTTTTTTAATTCCTTTTCACGCGAATGAATAATGGCTTTTCTAGCTTTGCTATCTGTAACATTAACTAGTTTATGGTTAATATCATTCATAATTCTACTAGCAGCTTTTGCATAAGGATACGTAACGTAAATAGCATTGCGTAAACGCGTCCAGTCTGCCCAATAGTTCTTCCATTTTTTGGTAAGCTTTGCATAAACCAACACGTCAGGCAAATAGCTTTGAGGAATGGTGTCTCCTGTGGGTGTAACAAATGCATAGACTTTAACAGTATCTAATACACCATGAGTTTGTGCAAGAAGTTTATTATTCGTGCTACTAATAATTAGAACGACTAATAATATAATGGTATGTAAAACGCTGGTTTTCACTATCAATAAAAATAAACAAATCAGGCCAATTTTATACAATTACCTTAAAAAACTAACCAATATTTATGTTAAACAGCCTTTAAGCTTGATTTTTCGCCCACTCTTTGTTTGATAGACATGCCAAATCCAACAACCATTACCACTATTCCTAACCAAAGAGAATTGATTAAAGGAAATTCATACACTTTAAGGGTTATCAAGTCGGTGATAGAAGCACTTTCTTTAACGCCAATTTCTAATTTACCAGATGTTTGGTCTACTACTTTATTAAATTGTAATACCAAACTTTGTGCGCGAACGGTATCGTTTATATTTCTAAAACTTTGTCCTTTAATGGCTACTCCTGGATTTACTGGATAACGTCTTCCATCTTTTGAAATAACCGTCATATCCATAAACAAAGAAATCTCTCCCTCTAATAATTTTGATTTTTGATTTTCAGGATTAACAGAAACATTGTTTAAAACAATAAAGCCATTTCCATAATAAATGGTATCTCCTGCTTTAACAACTTTGTTTTTAAAACTAGTGGTATCGTTCGCTTTGTTTTCTTGAAACGAGGTGATGTATCCAAAAATATCTTTGTGCCAATAATGCTTGGCAGAAGGGTTAGCAGAGAATCCTTCCATCCCCTTATTGTTTTTCATTACATCGGGATATAATTTAAAACTATCACTCTTATCCTTTGCTTGAAAATCAATTTCAAAATATCTTTTATGGTCAATATTATCAATGGTATCTCTAATCCATGTAACCATATACTTACCCATATCGGTAGGAACCGTTTTAAACAAGGTTAAATTTTCTGCAGGATTTTCTTTGCCTTTTGGCTCTTGCGTAAGTGGTGTGATACCTGTTGTATTCCAACTAAGCACTGTTTTTTTGGCGGATGAAACTAAAATGCCCACTAGTACTAATCCAAACCCCACATGCGCAACACTTGCACCTGCAAATTTCAACTTACCTTTTAATACAATCCATATATAGGATGCATTTGCCACAACAGAATAAACCGCTGTAAAAATGGCCATATGAATAGCAAATAAAAATACAGGTCCTTTTTTATCGTAATTAATGCCGCCAAAAAAGCTAATACACAAACTAATAATTACCGCAATAATGGTTGGTATTAATATTTTCTTTCCAAATATTGCTTTTGGCGTGTCTTTGTATTTTAAATATTGTGTAATGGCCGTTAATAAACCAACTACCATTGCTACAAAAATTTGTATTTGATTGTGTGCAAATTCAGGATCTTCAGGAGGCGCAATATTTGATCCAAATATTTTATTAAAAACAGGTGTAGAAGTTTTTACACTAATTACAATGCCCGCTAAAAACAAAACTAAGGACCCAATAAACATCCAAAATTCTCTGCTATAGGTATTCTCTTCTTTTTGTATACTAGGAATGCTTTTGTATCGCTTTATAAACAAGTACATTGCTGGCACAAAAAACACCGCAATAAATCCTAGTAACTGAAAATAAATGGCTTGTAAATTTTTATCATCAACCGTAAATGCATGCACCGAAGTATCTGCTAATATGCCACTTCGTGTTAAGAAAGTAGAATATAAAATCAGGGTAAAAGTAATGAAGTAAAAAAAGTAGGTTGTTCTTAAAGAGAACCCACTGTTTTTATAAATCAAGTTCACGTGAAAGCCCGCTACTAGCGTTAACCAAGGCACTAAAGAAGCATTTTCTACAGGATCCCAAGCCCAATATCCACCAAATGACAAACTCTCATAAGCCCATGCAGCACCCATCATAATACCTGTTCCTAAAATTGCCGCCGAAAAAGCTGCCCATGGCAAAACTGGTTTTACCCAATCATGTCTTTTATTCATTAAACCTGTAAAAGCAAATGCAAAAGGCACAATGGTAGAAGCAAATCCTAAAAATAAAATGGGCGGATGAATCACCATCCAATAATTCTGTAATAAAGTATTTAAATCATTGCCCTCATATACTCTTGGTAATTGCAAATAATCTGGGTTTGTAAAAACAGGAATATCAGGCATATGGTTGCGCCATAGAATAAAAGGATTATTACCAATTTTAAGACCGAAAAAATAAATGCCCAATAACATAGTTGCAATACAGAATTGCGCAACATTTATTACAAACAGAGTACCCGCTTCCCATTCTTTATTTTTCCAAATTAATACCCAGCCTATTACACAATGCCAGATACTCCACAGTAAAAAACTACCTGATTGATCTTCCCAAACACAACTCAGCAAATACTTTGGAGACAATGAACGCGACGAGTGATTCCAAGCAAAGAAATATTCGTGGTAATGATTCGCAACAATAAATATGATCAAACCAAATATGGCAAACACAGCAACTGTTTCTACAAAAAACACTTTTCTTGCAAAATCAATCCAGGTTTTTCTTTCAACTGGCTCCAAAATTTTATTTGCCTTAAAATAAGCAACAGAAGCTATCAATGAAGCAATCAATGAAAGAATCGTTAAGAAATGACCAATCTGTCCGGGAAGTAAATGCTCGCCTATATAATTCATGTAATCAAGTTAGAATGACTAATGCTATGTAGAAATTAGTTAAAAGATGCTTGTAAAGACTTTTGTGTTGAATTAGGATCGTCTTTATATTTTGAAGGGCATTTTAGCAAAATATCTTTGCACTCAAAATGATCGCCTTGCACCCTACCTTTTAAAACGATTCGCTCGCTTTTTTCCATATCGGTAGGCTTATTGTTGTGGTAGATCACTTTAATAGTGTTTCCTAGCGTATCTTTTGCTGTAAAGCTTAAATAGTTGGGATTTTTCACAGCATCATATTCTATTGGCTGTAGTTTATCTACTTTGGCAATCAAATTTACAAACTTTCCTTCTTTTTGCTTGGCCGAAGAAATGGTTTCGTAGGTGGTTAAATCGCCAGTATAGCTGATTAAAACAACAATACATGCAGCAATTAATACTAAGATAATAATGTGGGTTATTTTCATTTTTTACTATTCTAGTGTAAAAGTAGCCCAAATAAGTTCAATAACAACTGATGTTTAACAGGTTTTACCCTAAATCTGCATTCCTTTAACAATAGCGCTAAGAATATAAGCTTGGCTTTAAATATTTTGTAGGGAAACCAAAAAATGAGGGTAAATTTACAGCAAGCAAGCAACAAGTTTATCATGTCTGATTTATCTTTATTTAACACGAGTGCCGTAGGCAACCCCAACAACAATATTTTTGGACTCCCATTTACCGAAGAAGAAGCGCTTTTGGTAATACTTCCTGTTCCTTGGGAAGTTACAGTGAGTTATGGCGCTGGAACTTCTAGAGCACCAGAACATATTTATCAATCTAGTATTCAAGTTGATTTGTACGATAAAGACGTGACCAACGGATGGCAGCAAGGTTTTTTTATGCGTGAAGTAGACAAAAAAATGTTGTTAAAAAGTGATTACTTACGCAAAGAAGCAGAACTATATATCAATTATATTTCTAAAGGAGATAAAGTAGCAGATAATAAGTTCATGACCAAAAGTTTAAAAGAAATAAACGAAGGCAGTGCTTACATGAACAATTGGGTTTATGAGCAAACAAGCAGTTTATTAAACAAGGGCAAGTTAGTAGGAATTTTAGGTGGAGACCATAGTGTATCACTTGGTTACATGAAAGCCTTACAAGAAAAACATGGCAGTTTTGGCATACTACAAATTGATGCACATTGCGACCTTAGAAATAGTTATGAATACTTTACTTATTCTCATGCATCGAGCATGTATAATGCATTAACAGAAATACCAAATATTAACAAACTTATTCAAGTAGGTATTAGAGATTATTGCGATGAAGAATGGAATATGATTAGTAATAGCAACAATCGTATTATTACATACCTAGACCAAGAAATTAAGGAAAAACAATTTGAAGGACAAACCTGGAAATCTATTACAGATGAAATGATCAATCACTTACCAGAAAAGGTTTACCTCAGTTTTGATATAGATGGATTAGATAGAAAATTATGCCCAAATACAGGTACACCAGTACCAGGTGGTTTTGAATCGGAAGAAATTATTTATCTCGTAAAAAAAATGATTGAGTCTGGCAGACAATTAATTGGTTTTGACCTTGTAGAAGTTGGCGTTGGTAATACCGAATGGGATAGTAATGTTGGTGCAAGAATTTTATGGCGTTTATGTAATTTGATGGTAAAAAATTCAATTAAATAATAGCCATCACTTGATGAATAAAACCTATCAATTTATTATAGAACTCAAGCGCCCAAGTTACAAATCCATCAATTGGATTAGTCAATTAATGTTGTTATTAAGTTTAGCTGCTTTTACTTTTGTATTTTTTCAAGGTTTGGTGCAACCAAAGATTATCTTTTCTATTGTTGGTATTATTGCCTGGTGGACTTTCTGCTTTTGGCAAAGTAAAAATGGCAAAATAGTTTATTACAGAATTGGTTTACTCTTTGCTTGTTTAGGTTGGTTCTTTGTACATAATGGTAATTGGATTTCCCTCATATTTTTAATAGCTGCCATATTAGAAAAGCAAGCAAAATTTCCCCAAGAAATTGCGTTTGATAACGATGAAATTGTGTTTAATACCTTCCCTAAAAAAAAGTATAATTGGACTGATTTTAACAATATCATCATTAAAGATGGCATCATTACCATCGACTTTAAAAACAACAAACTCCTCCAAAAAGAAATTCAATCTGGCGCAAATGCACAAGATGAGCAAGATTTTAACGAGTTTTGTAACAGTAGGCTACACACAATAAGCTAGATTGCACTTGATTTATAGCCTTTCGTATTCACTATTATAGCCAAAGCATGATGATAGACCAATCACCCTATTTATTGTATTCAGACGGAAACGGTAATATTTTTGAAGACACAAGTTTATATGCCACAGGTCGTGCCGGTTGGGACGCTTTACCCATTCCAACCGAAGATTGGATAGACTTACCAGAAGGTGGAAACTTATATGAATTACCTGGCCGAAGAGGTATTGGTATTGATGTTCAAACTGGAGATATGCGTTTGTGCGATAAAGGATGGGCCGTTGCAGCATTTATTCCTCCAGCACATACTGGTATTTATATTGCCGCTTACGAAACGCTAGAAGAAGCACCTACACTCCCATTATTTTGTTATACAGCTGCTGGCTGGTTGAATCAAAAATTTTATGTAACAGCAGTTAGAATTGAACCTGATATTAGACAAGAATCAATAGGATATGATGAATATAAAATTAAATCAGGTACCGAAAATCTATTAGAGAATTATCCCAATAATCGATTGGTAAAACATTTAATGGAAACTTGTTGCCTTACTTATCATTGTCCTGCGGCAAGAAATTTATCACTAAGCAGATGGGAATGTCCTATTCCAACATCACCTGCTTGTAATGCAAATTGTATTGGATGTATTTCATTTCAACCAGCAGAAGAATCGATTGTATCTACACAAGAGCGTTTAACCTTTAAACCAACGGCTGCAGAAATTGTAGAATTTACTGTGCCGCATTTAATATCGGCTCCTTTTCCAATTGTTAGTTTTGGTCAAGGCTGCGAAGGCGAACCACTTTTAATGTGGGAAACTATTCAAGAAGCGATTACAGAAATTAGAAAACACACCAAGCGCGGCAGCATTAATATTAATACCAATGGGTCAATGCCAAAAGCTGTAAAAGCCTTGTGCGAAGCGGGTTTAGACAGTATTCGTGTGAGTACCAATTCGGCACGTAAAGAAATTTACGAACCCTATTATCGCCCTAATAATTATCAGTTCGAAGACATTATTGAAAGCATTAAAACAGTACGTCATTTTGGCGGATGGGCTAGCATAAACTATTTTGTATTTCCAGGAATGACCGATAGTGTTGCAGAATACGAAGCACTTCGCAAACTAATTTCCTATACCGATTTAAGTATGATTCAATGGCGCAATTTTAATATTGATCCAGATTGGTATATGGGTAAAATTGGGGTATACGAAACGGGGGAAATTATGGGCATCAAACAAATGATGGAATTAATTAAAGAAGAATTTCCAAAATTACAGTTTGGTTATTTCAACCCACCTATGGAGCGTATCAAAGGAGATTTTTCAAATGATTTTGCGCATTTATAGCCTTTAATAATTGTATGGAAACTACCACCATTATTTTATTGTGTGCATTTGCTACCCTTGCAGGATTTGTAGACGCTATTGTTGGCGGCGGCGGGCTTATACAAACTCCAGCTGCTTTAATTATGTTACCCAATTTACCTGTATCAACAGTAATTGGATCTTTAAAAATTCCTTCTTTTAGCGGTACTTTTTTTGCAGCACGTCAATACATTAAGCAAGTGTCCATTAACTGGACGCGCATGGCTATCATGTGTGCCATTGCTTTTGCTTCAGCATTTTCCGGCTCATTATTACTCTCACAAATGAGTAACAAGTTTATGAAACCCATTATTTTAGTGGTATTGGTTTTTGTAGCCATATATAGTTATACCAAAAAAGATTTTGGCCAACACAATCATAAAACTCACTCAAATAAAACACAATTCATTTACGCCATATTAATTAGTTTAATCATTGGGTTTTACGATGGTTTTATTGGGCCCGGTGCTGGTAGCTTTTTAGTATTGGCCTTTATTAGTATTTTAGGATACGATTTTTTACATGCATCAGCCCATGCAAAACTCATTAATCTAGCCACCAATTTAGGCTCCATTAGTTTGTTTTTATTGAAAGGCAGTATTATTTGGCAAATAGCCATACCAATGGCTTTGTGCAATGCATTTGGCGGTATTTTAGGCGCTAAAATGGCATTGGCTCGTGGCAATAAATTTATTCGGGTATTCTTTTTGCTAGTAGTAATGGCTACCTTAATTCGGTTTTCTTATGATGTTTTCTGGAAATTCTAATACATTTGATTACAAATTCATAATATATGCTAGCCAGTTTTGAACAAGAAAAAAATATGAAAGCATCTGCCATTACCCTGGCGGTTTGTTTACTCTTGTTTTTGGCTTTCTATTTTTTAAAATGGACACTACCTCAAATTCCTTTGCCTACTGCTGGAGAAGGCATTGAAGTTAATTTAGGAAATAGCGAAACAGGCTTGGGCGATATTGCACCCCAATCACCCGGAAATCCGTCGGTGGCTGAAAACCCAATTACAAGCCCACCCCCAAGTGTAAAACCTGTTCCTACAACACAAAATACTACGGCTGATGATAATGGAGACGAAGCGGTAAATACTAAAGCCAAGCCAGTGGTTAAACCCTTACCAAAACCTGTTGAGAAAATCACAGAAAAAGTTAAACCAATTACAAAACAACCTATTGCGCCTGTTGCTGCTATACCTACTCCACCAAAGCCAAAAGCAATATTTAAAGGAGGTACCAGTACCGCCACTAGTGGCAATGGTGCTGATACTTATAATGGTGTAAATAACCAAGGTATTGCTGGCGGTAAAGGCGACCAAGGAAATCCTAATGGCAACCCTAATTCAGATAGTTACAAAGGCAATGCGGCCAGTGGTAATGGAGGCGAAGTCAATGGCGTAAGTATTAGAAGTGGACTTGATGGTAGAAGAATAACTAAACTCCCTAGTTTTGAAGATGATTTTAATGAAAATGCAAAAGTAGCTATTGATATTACTGTAGACCAAGCAGGAAATATTATTGCGGCAGTTGTTAATCCAAAAGGAACTACCACTAACAATCAGACCATTCGAAATATTGCTATTAAAAAAGCAAAAACAATCAAATTGAATGCGGGTAATGATGCCGAACAAACTGGCACACTTGTTTTTAGTTTCAAACTCCGTGGTTAATTTATCGTGCATAATTTAGTGTTGAAAATGAACTACCAACAAACCCTAGACTATTTATTTACTGCGCTACCCATGTTTAGCAAATTGGGGGAATCTGCTTACAAAAAAGACCTTTTTAATACCATCAGTTTGTGTGATGCTATTGGTAATCCACAACAAAAATTCAAAACAATTCATGTTGCAGGAACCAATGGCAAAGGCTCTACTAGCCATATGTTAGCGGCCATTTTACAAACTGCTGGTTATAAAACCGGTTTATATACTTCGCCCCATTTAAAAGATTTTAGAGAACGTATAAAAGTAAATGGACAAGTTTGCGAAGAAGATTTTGTAATAGATTTTACTAGTAGGATTCAACCGTTAATTGAAAAAATTGAGCCTTCTTTTTTTGAAATAACAGTGGCAATGGCATTTGATTATTTTGCCCAACAATCAGTTGATATTGCCATCATTGAAGTAGGATTAGGCGGTAGACTAGACAGTACTAATATCATCAACCCAGCATTAAGTATCATCACCAATATTGGGTGGGATCATATGAATTTATTAGGCAATAGTTTAGAATTAATTGCAACAGAGAAAGCAGGCATTATTAAACAAAATACGCCTGTTGTAATTGGAGAAACAATTCCAGAAAGTAAACCAATTTTTGAAGCCAAAGCATTGGAGTTAAACGCACCTATCCACTGGGCATCGGCGCAAAGATGGGTGAGCGATTTTGAAAACAATGGTCATTTATTAGATGTAACGATTGCACAAAATTCATCCGACGAACGGCATCAATACCAATTAGATTTGGCTGGGCATTATCAAACAAAAAATCTACTTACTGTTTTAAGCGCCGTTGCAGTATTACAAGAACTTGGTTGGAAAATTGACTACCCAATTGTTCAAAAAGCATTGGCACATTCCAAAAAAATAAATGGCTTACACGGCCGATGGGAAATTGTGCAAGAGCACCCGCTATTGGTACTAGACGTTGGTCACAATGAGGATGGTATTAAACAAATTGTAGAACAGTTAGCACTTATTGCAAAAGCACAAGTTCATATTATAATTGGAATGGTAAAAGACAAGGAAATTGACAAAGTGCTAAACCTACTTCCTAAAAATGCGCGATATTATTTTACCAAAGCACAAATTCCTAGGGCACTTGATCAAAATATATTGCTTGAAAAAGCAGCAGCGTTCGATTTACACGGAACGAGTTACGAGGATGTTAATCTAGCTATTCAATCTGCAAAGGAGCATGCAAAAAAAGATGACCTAATTTTAGTTTGCGGCAGTGTATTTGTAATTGGCGAAGTACAATTATAGTATTTTACCAACTCATCCAATTCAATCGAATCATTGCTTGATAGATGGCACCTATTTGAACACCGTGTTGTAATTTCCCTTCCACTAATAATTGCTTCAATTCTGCTTGCGTATAGGTTTCAATGACAATATCTTCAAACGCATCATAATTTGTAATAGCTAATGGCTCGGCATTTCTTGCCAGAAAAAAATAGGCTGTATTATTATGAAGTGCTGGGTTTGGAGACACTTGGTATAAGAATTCTATTTCAGTTGATACATAACCAGTTTCTTCTTGCATTTCACGGATGGCCGAGTCTTGCGGCGACTCACCAATTTCTAAAACACCTCCAGGTAATTCTAAAGTGGTTGATCCTTTTCCATGACGATATTGGCGAACCAATACTATTTTTTCTTCTTTAGTAATAATGACCATATTGGTCCAACTTGGCATCTCCAACACATAATATGGCGTCATGATTCTACCGTCGGGCATAATACATTTATCGGCCCTGGCTTGAAACCAACGGTCTTTAAATACATAATTAGATTCTAATATTTTCCAGTCCATACTTTTAATCTAACACTTATTTTACCAATTATTTCTTTCGCGCAAATTTGTAATATGGGCTACATGGTGATTGCCAT
>Ga0214919_10009058_pt1 | contig 12900 bp, 9 predicted proteins | sample LL1503_MetaG_FD_177994 | JGI IMG/M metagenome (GOLD analysis project Ga0214919, IMG submission 177994) | Freshwater microbial communities from Lake Lanier, Atlanta, Georgia, United States - LL-1503 | ecosystem: Environmental > Aquatic > Freshwater > Lake | place: USA: Georgia | collected 2015-03-15
CGTAAATGTCATTGTCTCTGACGATCCTAATCCAGCCAGACAAGTATTAATTGATGATCCATTGGCTAAATTCCCAATCCCAGGCGTAAATATCCCGGTAAATGGAGCACCACCAACTGGCATATTTTGCGCAGCAGGACTACCACCGTCACAAGCACTAATTCCGCTAGTTGTTACTAAAGCTAAAATCAAACTTAAATAAATTGTTTTCATGATTTTCTCTCCGATAAATTAAAATTATTTTTGTATTATACCGATGTCGCCAAAATAGCTTTGTAATAAAGATACCACGCAAATTGCTGCCGTTTCAGCGCGTAAAATCCGTGTTCCCAGTTGCAAGGTTGCAAAGCCATGTTCCCGAGCTTTTTCAACCTCTGCCAAACTAAATCCGCCCTCAGGTCCAATTAACACAGCGGCACTAGAAATTGTACTCTCTGCTAAAACCTGTTGCCGCTCATGATGCGGTGACAAAATATACTTTCGTTCAGCATTCACCGCAAGCAAAGCATCACTAAATAAAATCGGTTCGGATAAATGAGGAATAGAAGCACGTGCGGACTGTTCACATGCTGCAATAATAATTTTACGCCAATGTTCCATCCGGGAATTAATTTTATCATTACTCAAGCGTTGCGTATACTGGCTAATTACTGGAATAATCTCACTTACACCTAGTTCAACTGCCTTTTGAATAACTAGATCAAATTTGTCACTGGCAATTAAGCTTGGCAGTAACGTTATCTTTAAATGAGATTCATTGCCCAATTTCTCACATTTGTGGATATTAACTTTAGCACAACGTTTAGTTAATTCAGTTAATACGGCAGTATAATCACAACCATCGCCATTAAATAGTACCAGCGAATCACTAATGCGTAGCCTCAATACGTTCATATGCCGCACAACATTATCTGGCAACTCCATGTTCGCATCTAATGTGATTGGCAAATCAACATAAAAACGCGGCATCTTAAGAACCGATAGAGGTCAAAGTATTATGAATCCAATCTTCAACTTTTTTAGTGTATGCCGCAGCATCAGCAGAATCCGGATACAATGGTTTACCAATTACGATTGAAACAGTGCCGGGATAAATCCAAAAGCTATTTTTGGGTAGGCAATATCCAGCATTATGCGCGAAAGGGACAATTGGCACATCCAAACTTAGAGCAAGCTTAGCACAACCAAGTTTAAATGGCTTACGTGCTTTGGGTTTAACTCTTGTTCCTTCGGGAAACATAATGATCCAGAAGCCAAGTGCAAAACGCTGCCGACCTTGAGAAATAACTTGATTGAGCGAATCCTCACCACGTGTACGATCAATCGCGATTGTCGACAAGGCACGCACTCCCCAGCCATAAAAAGGAATCTTAAAAATCTCCTTTTTCATAATCCACACACAGGGCGGTAAAAACTGATTCATCGCTGCAGTTTCCCAAGCAGACTGATGATTACCCGCAACAATCGCTGGCGTATGTGGCAAATTTTCAACGCCACTAACCTGATAATTGATGCCACCGATATACTTGAATAAAAATGTATAATAGCGCGCAGCACTCATTATGATTCTATGGCGCACCAACGGCGGTAATTTCGCGATTAACAAAGCTGCGATGCTATAAAAAGGCAGTACTGACGCAGATAAAATCCAAAATAAACATGATCTTACAACAACCAAAGGAGTTAACTTATTCGTCACGATTTAGTTCTTTCTGCTCACGCTCAATAATATATTCGCTGGCACTTAATAGATTATCAAAAATTTTAGTACCTTCTGGCAAAGTCTCTTTGGCTAAGGTTTTTTTACCATTACCGGTTTTAACCAAAACAGGAATTCCACCGGCGTTGCTAATCGCATGTAAATCACGAATGCTATCACCGACCATTACAGTATTACTCAAATCTTCAAGATTAAAGCGCTCACTGATTTCAAGAATCATTCCGGGTTTTGGTTTGCGGCAGCTACAATTATCATCGGGAATATGCGGACAGAAGATGATTACATCCAAGCGTCCACCAGCTTGTTCTACCTGTTGATGAAGCTTCTCATGCATTGCATTTAGATCTTCCATTGTAAACAAACCACGCCCAAGACCAGATTGATTAGAACAAACTACTACCTTAAACCCAGCTTGACTAAGGTTAGCAATCGCATCCACACTCCCGGGAATCAAAATAAACTCATCAACATTTTTGATAAATTTATCACTGTCTTGATTAATTACACCATCCCGATCAAGAAAAACTAATTTCATATACCACCTTCTTACTTATGCCAGCTCGGATAATTTACCATACTGACTAAATTTAGCGTATAGCTCTGAGAGTAATTTTAAGCGATTTTTACGAATATTTAAATCACTATCCATAACCATTACGTTGGCAAAAAACTCGGTTAAAGGTTTTGCCAAAGCACTCAGTTGCTCCAAATAAGACTGAATACTGAGCGAAGTATTTATATTTGTTGTTGCAAGATAAAGCTCTCCCTCATAAGCATTGAATAGCTCTTGATTAAGATTTAAGCTTAAATCAACTGAATCAGCATTTTTGCTAAGAATGTTTTCAATCCGTTTATTAGCTTCAAATAACTCCTGATTAGTCTCACTTGCCGACCACTTACTAAACGCAGCGCAAACTTCGATAATATTAGTGAAGTCAACTCGATCCGCACTTGCTAATACAGTATTAACCACTTTAACGGCATAGCCCTCAACACTACTTAGATAATTCGCCAAGCGTTGCTTAATAAAGTTTTCAACGCCACTTATGGTATCTACTGCTAAATTTTTGCCAACAAAGACAGCTACGGTAATTTTAAATAGGCTACTAACTTGTTCAAGATTTAATTTCTCATTCAATAAAATCCGAACTATTCCCAATGCCGCACGACGTAATGCGTATGGATCTTTATCTCCGGTTGGAATTAAACCAATTCCCCAAATACCAACCAAGCTCTCCAGTTTATCAGCCAGTGCTACTACTTTGGCTAATTGACTATCCGGTAACTCATCGCCACTAAAACGCGGATAGTAATGTTTCTCAATCGCGTTGGCTACTTCAGCAGATTCACCAGCGGCTAATGCATAGTATTTACCCATCACCCCCTGAAGCTCAGGAAACTCTCCTACCATTTCAGTTGGTAAATCAGCTTTAAGCAAATATGCAGTATGTTTGGCTAAATCAGGGTTAACACCCAGTAAAGGAGCAATTCCAGCTGCAATTGATTGCAGACGTTCAATACGCTCTAATTGGCTGCCTAATTTGTTATGATAAACTACGTTTGCAGTCTTAGCAGTAAACTCAATCAGCGGTGTGCGCTTATCAAACTCATAAAAGAACTCAGCATCTGCAAGGCGAGCCGTCAAAACTTTCTGATTGCCTTCAATAATCACCTGTGGTTGTTTTGAAATCAAATTAGCAACAAATAAAAATTTATGGCTGAGCTTGCCAGATTGATCAACTAAGGCAAAATACTTCTGATTTTTTGCCATTGACAAAATCAAACACTCTTGTGGAACGGCTAGGAATTTTTCATCAAATTCACCAATTAGAACTTCTGGCCACTCAAGCAAAGCAGCAACTTCATCCAGCAAGCCATCCATGTGACTGATGCTTAATCCTAGCTCTTGTGCTTTTTCATTCAATTGTTTTTCAATCAAGTTTTTGCGTAAGCTAAATTGTGGTACAACTTTACCTTGATTTTGTAATTGACTAAAATAATCCTGAGCACAACTTAATTTGAGTTGTGACTTACACATAAATCGATGACCACTGGTAGTATTATTGGCACTTAAACCCATTGAGTCACAATTAATTACTGCACCATTAAACATCACCACTAGATTATGTAGTGGACGTACAAATTGATAACTTTTATCACCCCAGCGCATTGCTTTGGCAATCTGAATTTTTTTCAGCGCATTATTGATCACATCACCGAGGATATTGGTTAAATTTTTACCTTTAATCAAGCTCTCAGCATAAAAATATCCATCCTCGCGCTGTTCTAACTTTTGCCATTCAATACCACATGATTTGGCAAAGCCAAGTAACGCCGGTGTTGGATTACCATCTTGTAAACCAGTATTAATTGCAGGACCTTTGCGTAACTGGCGCTGATCAGATTGCTCATACACAATTCCCTCTATCAGACAACCAAAACGCCGCGGTGAAACAAATTCTGTAAACGAGCTGTCTTTCAACAAAAACCCTGATAATTGTTGATACACAGATTCACTAAACGCACTACCAATATTACCTTCCAAATTAATTGGTGGTAATTCTTCACTTAAAAACTCAATCAATAAACTATTTCTTGGTGCCATAGCTGACATACACACCCCTAATCCTTAAAATAAACAAATTCTAGACACTCGATATAAAAATAAATCATTTGCTAAACACTCAAATTTTCAGCCTTAACATTTTTAAAAATATAACAATCACATAATTTTACACTATTTACCTTGCTATTACGGCAAATAATGTCTTAATCAAGGTATCTTATGTTAAAATAACGATATATATTGAACTAAGCAAATAGCGGCGGGAGAGCATAAAATGATAGACAAAGATGGATACCGCCCCAACGTTGGGATAGTCCTCATCAACAAAGACGATTTGGTTTTTTGGGGTCGACGAAAGGGAGAATATTCATGGCAGTTCCCACAAGGCGGGCTTGCTGAAAATGAAACTTTAGACGAGTGTATGTATCGTGAATTAAATGAAGAGCTTGGCTTACTACCTGAACATGTGAGAATTGTTGCCAAAACCGAAGATTGGTTATACTACAATGTGCCGGGTAACTGGGCAAAACAAAACTCAGTCTATCGTGGACAAAAACAAATTTGGTATCTGCTCCAATTTGTAGGTTATGATCACCACATCAATGTGCGTAGCTTTGTGGAACAAGAATTTGATGCCTGGCGTTGGATTTCCTACTGGGAGCCAATTGACATGGTCGTAAAATTCAAGCAGGATGTTTACCAAAAAGCGCTAAATTATTTAGCAAATTATATCGGAAAATAAACTTATGAATAGTGTATTTTTAGCAACACTCCAGCAACAACAAAGCAGTTATACGCCAATCTGGTTAATGCGCCAAGCTGGACGTTATCTGCCTGAATACCGCAAAACGCGCGAAAAGGCAGGAAGTTTTCTGGCTTTGTGTAAAAACCCAGAGCTAGCAACTGAAGTTACTTTGCAGCCATTGCGCCGTTTTGCGTTTGATGCGTCAATTGTGTTTAGCGACATTTTAGTTGTGCCAGAAGCAATGGGCTTACAGCTTTATTTTAGCGAAGGTGAAGGTCCTAAGTTTACTAACCCAATTCAATCAACGCTGGATGTCGATGCGCTCAAAGTAATCACTCCAGAAATTGACTTGGCATATGTGATGCAAACAATCAAAAACCTGAAACAAGAATTACCTAAAGATACGCCTTTGATTGGCTTTAGCGGATCACCATGGACATTAGCTTGTTATATGATCGAGGGTGGAAGTAGTAAGAACTACGAGAAAATTAAAGCTTGGGTTTATGCCCACCCGGAGCAACTGCATACTTTACTTGACAAAGTAAGTATTGCGGTAGCCGATTATCTGATTGCCCAAATCCACGCCGGTGTCGATACAATTATGTTGTTTGATAGCTGGGGTGGCGTACTAAGCGAATCTGCCTTTGGTGAATTTTCACACAGATATCTGGCTAAAGTATTAACACGAATTAATTTAGCGTTACCGCAGCATCAAGTTCCAAGCATTGTCTTTACTAAAGGTGGCGGCGTATGGTTAGAACATCTAAACCAACTTGAGTGTGATGGTCTGGGTATTGACTGGACAATCAATATAGCCAAAGCTCGCGCTAAAACTAGTAAAATCCTTCAAGGCAATCTTGATCCAGTAATTTTATCGGTTGCAGATCGTCCGACCATCAAACAACAAGTTATGCAGATTCTAAATGGATATCGTGATGCGAATAATGGTAATGCTAATGGGCATATATTTAATCTTGGGCATGGTATTTTACCAACCGCAAAACCAGATAATGTAGCATATCTAGTTGACATTGTTCATGAGTTAAGTCAGAGGTAATTATGAACCAAGGGCATAAGTTAATCATAAGTATCGGACTATTGCTAATCTCGTCGCTAGCTACTGCAGTTCCGAGCATTGGGGTAGCTGATATAACAACTAATGGCACTAATAATAGTTTACCAAGCTTTATGCAAAAAGATGCTAGTGATGACTCAGATAACACTACCAGTGCTCTAGTTCAGCAACAGATTAATAACTTCTCAGCGCAAATTCGTGGAAATATTATTCAAAGTCAGCAATTTCGAGTCGTTGATGTTGATACAGATATAACTCAAAAATACGCCAATCTTAGTGAGTCTTCACCGGAAAATAGCTTTGGACAAAATATATCCCAGAATCCTAGCACAACAAAGACAGAGTCACCATCATTAGCTACAAATGCCAAGCCATTGGAGTCAGCAGCAATTGCCGTAAAACCAGCACAAAATCAGTTACCAGACTATTTACTGATTGGAACTTTAGCTGCGATTAATGCTGGTGAAGAAATTAACCAAATTATTGGTACTAATAAATACTCAAATATTTACAGCATTGATATAGCGGTTGATTATAAATTAGTCCGTACGCAAGATCAAACTATTGTAGCATCCTTTACTGCAGCGGGACATTCTGGTGACGTAAAATTAGTAAACTCGCAAACTCAAAAAGTGATGCACAATATGCCTCTTTTAGTGAAACAACTTGGAGCTAATTTAGCTACGGATGTGAGTAGTATGTTAAGTGAGCAAATTGGCAATGGTAAACTTTATCTTAATAGTCAGGAATCATCGCCCAAAGTAACTGATTTCAAGACCTATACTGATTAATGGAGTTAAATTTTTTAGCTGAGAGTTGGAAATTAATTGTTCCACAATGGCAAGACTTTTTAAAACAATCTTCACAACATGAACTATGTGCAATTGATTGCGAATTAACTAAACTTGCTCAGAAACACACTATCTATCCACCAGCAAAAGAGACCTTGCGTGGACTGATTAATCCACTATCGACAATTAAGGTGATTATCTTAGGACAAGACCCATATCATGGAGATGGTGAAGCCAATGGTTTGGCTTTTGCGGTTAACCCCGGAATAAAAACACCACCATCATTAAGAAATATCTTTAAAGAACTAATTAACGAATATAATCCGCCATTATTTGCACCAACTGCTACACTGCTTAACTCATGGGAACAGCAGGGCGTATTGCTGCTCAATGCAGGTTTGAGTGTAATTAAAGATCAGGCAAATTCGCTAGCCAAAATTGGTTGGCATGCTATAACTGATCGGATTATTCAGCATATTAGTGATAGTAATGAGCATTGTGTATTTCTGCTGTGGGGTAATTTTGCACGCAGCAAAAAGGCTCTAATAGATACAACTAAACACCTGATTTTAGAAGCAGCACATCCATCGCCGTTATCAGCGAGTCGAGGTTTTTTTGGCTGTGATCATTTTAAACTTGCCAATCAATATTTAGCCAGTCATCAGATTAAAGAAATTAACTGGCTAGAATAACTGTAGAACAAGCATTACTTAGGATATTTTTGGGTGGATTCTTGCCTTTGAAATCAATTACTTCTGATAATGGTGGTGAGTTTGCTTGTCACAATACTATCAAATAAGTGTTTGGGATTGAGTGGTATTTCTGTCATCCATATTGTTCATGGGAAAGAGGTCTTAATGAGAATACCAATGGGTTAATTCGTAGATCATTACCCAAAGGAACAGACTTCAATAAAGTTAGCGATTTAGAGATTCGGGCGATTCAAAACAATCTCAATGCAAGATATCGTAAACGAATTAGACGGTTAACACCAACCAGTAAGATGGTGGATATGGTGCAGCAATCCGCCTAAACCAAAATCACTTTTAAAAGCCAATAAAAATGTTGTTAAAGCTAATAGCAAAGCTGCCGCATTGACTATTGTACAGAAATTTAGGCTAAATTTGGATAAAAATACAGAAAAGAGATTAATTTGAGTTCAAAATGGCGGAATAAACAGTTACAATATTGACATCTACAGGAATAATGGAAACTTAACCTGCAAAAGTTTCTATTTCAATGAAAATTCAGGAAATAGTAGTGAAATACAAATAACTGACTAGGAGTGAACGTTACTACATTCCATAGTAGAATTGTTGCCGTAAAATAATAAACTCATGAGTACCAAAAATGGATTTGAAAGCTAAAAAAGAAGCCTTAGATTTAGTAAAGAAAAATGGACAAGCCCTGCAAACATTAAATAATGAGTTGCGTAATGATAGAGAAATTGTTTTAGCTGCAATTAATCAATATTGTTATGCGTTGAGATTTGCTAGTAATCAACTAAAATCAGATAAAGATGTGGTATTGTCAGCAATCAACCATAATACTTTGTCGTTGCAATATGCAAGTGAGAAATTACTTAATGATAAACAATTCATTAGTTCGGTAATTAAAAAAGATGGCATGGCGTTACAGTATGCAAGTGAAAATTTACAAGATGATAAAGGTCTAGTATTGCTAGCCTTGAAAAACAATGGTATGTTTTTGCAGCATGTCAACAAAATGCTGCGCGAAGATGTAGAGGTAATTTCTGCGGCTCTAGAGCAAAACAATTTAGCTATGAAGTTTGTGAGTTATGACAAACGAATTGAAATAGGCGTGAGAAAAAAATATTTTGGTTCATACACTGGCCATAATAATAAAACAATAGTGTTAGATGCTGTAAAGAAAGATGGTTCACTATTACAGTATGCAAGTAAAACATTACAAAATGATAAACAGATAATATTAACGGCAGTCAAACAGAATGGTCTTGCAATACAGTATGCGTCTGAAGAACTTCGCGATGACAAAGAAGTAGTTTTTGCTGCAGTTAACAATAATGGTCTTGCATTGAAGTTTGCTAGTGATACATTAAGATCAAACCATGAAATAGTTACTACTGCGATATCCACAGTGCCTAATTCATTTATTTATGTTAGCAAAACACTCCAGGATGATACTTCATTCTTGCTTTCATTAATTAAAAGTAGTGCTAGTTTAATATCAGCTATTGATAATAGATTTATTAAAGATATTGGATTTTTATGTCAAGCAGTGCAGATAAATGAACAATCAATCTTTTATTTAGATTCAAAATATCACGAGAACAAACACCTTATGTTTTTGTTGTTGTCATATAATTATAGAGTATTTAAATTTTTATCAATACAATATCAAAATGATATCAACTTTTTAGCTGAGGCCTATCGACAAGAGCCTAATTTTATAATAATGCTCAACTTACAACATCCACAAATATCTTCATCAAAACTGGAGAAAGTAATTTACAAAAAATTTGCTAACTCTTTAGATTTGAAATTAAACTCACCAACATCTCAAGAGGTAACTAACAAAATGAATCAAGTAGCTGAAGCTATCGATAGAATCAAACGAGAAATGCATGACAATTATCTCTATATAGATGAATACTATACTGATAAATTTACTTCAGTTATTAATCAAGATCATTTTGATCAATTAAAAATTGAATTTATACATGATTGGTATAATAAGACAATTCCAGATAACCTTAATGGTGATATCGACTATAAAAAAATCAAAATCGACGATCAACAGGCTTTAGTAATAGGTTCTGTTAGTAAAAATACAAAAGTAACCGCAAGAGCTGGTTCAGGTAAAACTGCGACTTTAGTTTTGAGAGCTTTATTTCTAAATTTACATTGTAGAATACAATGGGATAAGATGCTAATTATGGCATTCAATAAAAATGCGGCGGATGATATAAATAAGAAAATAATTAAATATTTACAAAATACTCATGCAAATGATTATAAAAACCAGAATGAAAAAAAATTTACAGTAGCATCAACATTTCATAGCTTTGCACATGGTATTGTTAATGAGTCTCATAAAGAATTAAAGCTTACCACAGACGACAAGTCTGAGAAAGAGAATATTACAACGACAACACCAACAGATATTATAAAGACAATATTTCAGAATAAAATTCATGGTAATCATGAACAAATTTCAAAAGTTAAGAAAATAATATTTGAACATACAACTCACTTTGACGATGATGTTGTCAATGAGAATCAAAACAGTCTTTCTTTCGCTTCTTTTAGTGATCCAATAGCTGATAAAAGTCTAGTAGGAATTAATGGGTATTCTTATGATAATCAAAATGATAAAACTATAGCAAATTGGTTAACCTGCTGTGGATTATCTTTCAAGTACAATCGTATAGTTAAAACAAAGAATGGTGGGACGCAAGAAGTTTCATTTGTTTTAGATAACACAAAAAATAAAGAAAATAAATCCTTTATTATAGATTTACGCATATCTAAAGATAGCTTTAAGAATAAATTAGATCACCGCTATGAGTTAATAGATTTAAATATAAATGATGTTGTTGAAACAATGGCTAAGTTTGTACATTCTGTGGACTGCAAGAAATGCAGTAATCCACCAACAGAAGATTGTGAATATGCTCCACCTCCTATAGGGTGTAGTAATGCAAAATGTAAAGGAGTAGAGAACGTTGGTTTGAAATGTTTACTCTGTAATAAAAACCAATTAACTATTTGTTGTAGGCGTTGTGTAGAACATTGCCTTTGCATACCAACAATATCAGAAAAGTTTAGTTTTTTGAGTAATGAAGAAATATGGAGTAAAAATAAAGACAACTTACTAAAGAATTTCTTAAAAGCAATAAACAATTTTATTAATAAATGTAGAGCCTTAAAAATTAGTCCAGACGATTTAGATGAAAAAATCATATCTTTTGATTTTAAACCATATTATACAAAAGATTTTGCAGAAGTAGCTTTGGTAGTCTATAGATCTTATCTCAATGAATTAAAACAGAATAACCTGAGAGATTTTACTTTAACTATTGATCTAGCTAGTATAGAGCTGAGTCGTGGCAATTGCAAATATGCAGGAGGTAAAAAGTACGTTCGAGATCTTCAGTTTGTTTTTGTTGATGAGTACCAAGATTTCTCAGTTTTATTTAATGATTTGGTTCAAGGTATAATAGTAAATAACCCTAAAGTACTAACATTTTGTGTTGGTGATGATTGGCAAGCAATTAATGGCTTTGCTGGTTCTGATTTAAAGTTCTTTACTAACTTCAAAGACTATTTTACTTCACCATTAGAATTAAATATGGTTACAAATTATAGGTCTGAAAAAAACATTGTTGAAGCTGGAAATTTGGTAATGTCAGGAAATGGTGCATCGAGTAAAAGCTCTAAAGTAGAAGCAGGTAATATTTATATTGTCCAACAAGATAGATTAGAACCCTTAAACTCAAAAGAAGAAACATATTTTGGTAGTGATAAGGTTTCACCGTATGTTTATAGAATTGTTAAAAGATTATTGGAGCAAGGAAAAGATGTATCAATACTGTCTAAAAAAAATAATCCTAGAATAAAGCAGCTTAAGCTGGATAAAATTGAAAAATTAGTTGAAAGTTTGAAAAGGTTTTTTTCTAATGTTGTAGAGTCTGAGAATGGAATTACAATATCAAGCAATTTAATAAAAAAAGGGTCTACTGTACATAAGTATAAAGGTCAGGAAAGTGAAGCAATTATATTACTGGCTCCTTATTCTTTTCCTAGCATTCATCAAGACTGGATATTTTACCAAATTTTAGGTGATACATTAGAAGAAATAGTGCAGGCTGAAAGAAGACTATTCTATGTTGCGGTAACTCGCGCTAAGCAAGAGTTGTATTTAATTGGTGATGCTGGAAATGATAATATGCCATTTATAGATAGGGCTAAATGGACTGAATATGGTCTGATTTCCGAAATAAATATTCAAGATTTTCCTGCTCTAGAAAAGTTTCCAGCTGAAACAATTCATGTTACAGTTAAGACACCAGAGATTTTCGGTGCTGGTGAATGGGAAGATCATAGAGCTGAATTATTTAAAGATCAGGGTTTTACTTGGATTGATAAAGATAAGATATGGGCAAAAGATTTTCCGATAACTAATATTAACAATCTTCATGCCAATGAAAATAATAAATTGAAACAATTTTTTGAATGGTTGACGTATGTTCATAATCTAGGCATAAAGTTTATTATCAATGCGGATTATAATACTAACAAGCTTTTTAAAGATCAACCCATAACAAAAGAAATATTACCACAACTAAAAAGTAAAGCATGTTATTTTATGAATCTACTTGCAATAGAAGATTATAAAATGCTGGAAACAAAAATTAAGATGACTGGCGTCTATGACTTTTTTAGCATTGTGAATGATAAGAGTGAATCATTTCTATTCTACTTGGTAAATTATGATAGTAAAAAGCTGGATTTAGTATTCAAAATATTGAGTAATGAGATGAGTGAGGAAGGTGTAAAAGAAATAATATTAACTAAAAACAATGCGAATAATAATATTTTTGACAAAGCTGTTTTAATTGGTAATTTAGATGTTGTTAAATATTTGGTAGACACACATCTTAACACACCAAGTTTTATTGATTTAGATAAGACTTATCGAACTAATAATGCAGATGTAGTCAATTATTTAATAAAGAATAGCATTAAATGTACATACACAGAAGTAATTAATGAATCTTATCTTCAGCTTAGTAATGAAAAAAGATATGACAATTTGATTCACTTCTTAAATTATAAATTACCATTAGAGCATCTATTAGAAGCTATTTTAGAAATCACAGACAAATTAGAAAGATACTTAGTTTTAGAACATGTATAATGCGCCCCTTTGTCAAGACCACTAATTAACTATTTAAAGAAACAAACTAAGCCGCGTATTTCATCTGTTGTTGTTTAGCTCGTTTTTCGTATTTATCTCGGT
>Ga0214919_10009059_pt1 | contig 12900 bp, 12 predicted proteins | sample LL1503_MetaG_FD_177994 | JGI IMG/M metagenome (GOLD analysis project Ga0214919, IMG submission 177994) | Freshwater microbial communities from Lake Lanier, Atlanta, Georgia, United States - LL-1503 | ecosystem: Environmental > Aquatic > Freshwater > Lake | place: USA: Georgia | collected...
TCGGGCACTGGAGCATATGAATGCCAACTTTGATCGAGTATATTTTATTCCTGGAAATCACGATCTATATTATAGGGACAAGCGTGATATTCAAAGTGTTGAATGGGCACGCCACCTCCCTAATGTTGAAATTTGTAACGATTGGTTTTCCAGTGGTGATGTGGTTATTGCTCCTTGGCTGGTTGGTGACGATCATAAGCGTATCTCTCGGCTGAAGGGCAAATACATGTTCGGGCATTTTGAACTGCCCGGCTACCTGATGAACGCCATGGTAGAGATGCCGGATCACGGTGAAGTTCGTAGAGAAGACTTCAACAACTTTGAACATGTGTTCACAGGGCACTTCCACAAACGCCAGACCAAGAAGAATATCACTTACATAGGCAATGCGTTTCCGCACAACTACGCAGATGCCGGCGACGATGCTCGTGGCCTTACTGTGCTAGAATGGGGCCGGGATCCCGTGTATCATGCGTGGCCCGATCAACCTAGATATCGTGTGTTGGGTCTGGCCAACATCATCGACAATGCTGCTTCATTGCTTGCACCCAGGATGCATGTTCGTGTAAACTTGGATATTGAGATTTCATATGAGGAAGCCAACTTCATCAAAGAAACCTACATCAAGGATTACAATCTCCGAGAGATGGCGTTGATTCCTAACAAAAATTCATCGGTGGATACAGACATGGCACCAGGTGAGATCAAGTTTGAAAGCGTGGATCAGATCGTCACGGATCAGATCACTAATATTGAATCAGAATTCTACGACAATAAACTGCTGTTGAAAATCTATCAGAACTTATGAGATTATATTTCAATGGGTGTAGTATTACCCGGGGCGATGATCTCAAAGATCCATCACAGCAATCTTGGCCTAGTTTGATATCTAATAAATTAGATTGTGAATTTTTAAATGACAGTATCAGTGGTGGTACCAATGATCGAATCATGTATAGAACTATAAAGCATATCGACCAGTTTGATAAGTTTTATATCGCTTGGACCCATACCGCAAGATTCACTAGATACAGAAGCGACAACAATCACGATGTTAATTTTAATCCAATGTTAACCCATGCGCTGTATTCAAAAACTCCGGAGTTCAAGGACTATGCCCATTTGCATTACAAATTCTGGCACAATGAACTCTATGCTTTTAAACTTTGGTTACAAGATATAATCCTTCTGCAGAGATTGCTCGAGTCCTTTTGCAAATCCTATGTAATGCTTAATTCTGTTGATAACTTGATCAATCAATGGACTACGCCTTGGCAAAATTCTAATAATAGTGTACAATCACTATTGTGCTTTGATCTGATGTCCGACCAACAACTGAATGATGAACATTCCGAAATACAAAATCTTATTGATAAAATTGATTTTTCTAAATTTATCGGATGGAATACCTGGCATATAACCAAACTAACAAATCAATATCCGATTGGTGCAACCGGGCATCTATTAGAGCAAGGGCATGAACAAGTTGCAGAATATATTTTAAAAAATGATACATCTTCGTGATCTCACAGTAAAAAACTTCATGAGCGTGGGTAATACCACACAGGCCATTGACTTTGATCGTAGTGACCTTACTCTGGTGCTAGGCGAAAATCTGGACATGGGCGGTGACGGATCTCGTAACGGCACAGGCAAGACCACTATCATCAATGCATTGAGTTACGCATTATATGGTCAGGCACTATCAAACATCCGAAAAGACAATCTTGTGAACAAGACCAATGCCAAGCACATGCTGGTGAGCTTGGACTTTAGTGTCAGCGGACAGAACTATAGGATCGAGCGCGGTCGCAAACCCAATGTGCTCAAGTTCTATGTGAATGATGAACATCAGGCAGCACAGGACGAAGCACAAGGCGATAGTCGAGAAACACAAGAGGCTATTGAGCGTGTGCTAGGTATGAGCCACGACATGTTCCAACACATTGTGGCACTGAACACATACACACCGCCGTTCTTGAGTCTCAAAGCCAATGAACAACGAACTATCATTGAACAACTGCTGGGTATCACACTATTGAGTGAACGTGCTGATCGGATCAAGGAACTCAATAGACAAACCAAGGATTCTATTCAATCGGAGGAACTGCGTATCCGTGCTGTGCAAGAAGCCAACAAACGCATTGAAGAACAGATTGCCAGCTTGGAAAAACGCAGAACCCTATGGCTACGCAAACAAACTGAAGATACAGAAGGCCTAGCACAAGGTATTGCTGATCTTGAACACATTGATATTGCGGCCGAGGTCCAGGCACACAGAGATCTCGAAGCATACCATGTTCGCAAAAAAGCTATGGACGAAGCCAATCGTTGGATCCGGCAGATTGATGCTGATGATACAAAACTGCTAAAACAAAAAGCTCAGATTGATAAGGATCTCAATCAGATTGCCAGCCACAAGTGTTTTGCTTGCGGAACAGACATACACGACAATAGTCTGGATACTGTGAAAGCACAGCGTGAGAAGACTCTACAAGAACTTGCATTGCAACTGCTGACCAACGATTCACAGCGTCAGGAACATCAAGATCGATTGAAAGAACTTGGTGACCTAGGCACAGCACCAACAGTGTTCTACGATAGTTTGGAACAGGCATTGAATCACAAGAACACTGTGGATACACTCAACAAGGATCTGGTAACAAGATCATCAGAGTCAGATCCTTACAGCGAACAGATCACAGACATGCAGAATCAAGCCTTGCAGGCAGTTTCTTATGATACCTTGAACGAATTCACTAGAGTGCAGGAGCATCAAGAGTTCTTGTTGAAACTGCTTACCAGCAAAGATAGCTTTGTGCGTAAGAAGATCATTGATCAGAACTTGAGTTATCTCAACAGCCGACTCACACACTATCTTGATCGTATTGGATTGCCACACACTGTGAAGTTCCAGAACGATCTCACAGTGAGCATTGAAGAGCTGGGTCGTGAACTGGACTTTGACAATTTATCGCGTGGTGAACGCAATCGATTGATCTTGAGCATGAGTTGGGCGTTCCGCGATGTGTGGGAGAGTTTGTATCAACCTATCAACATCTTGTTCATTGACGAGATGATCGATTCTGGATTGGACACACAAGGTGTAGAGAATGCCTTGGCCCTGCTGAAGAAGATGAGCCGCGAACGGCACAAGTCAATTTGGTTGGTCAGTCACAGAGATGAGTTGACTAGCAGGGTAGAGAACATTCTCAAAGTAGTAAAAGAGAATGGATTTACCAGTTATAGTACAGACATTGAACTAGCATAAAATCAATAATTTACAACATCTACAACAAAGGCATAACTATGTGACTCAAGAGATCAACCTGCAACATGACATGGCTATATCAAAACACCCCAGTGGAGACATTGCCCGAAACATGTGTAGGATTTGTTTACTTGATCACAAATAATCTTACTGGACGCAAATACATAGGCAAAAAACTGGCAAAGTTCTCAAAAACCACTTACAAAGTAATCAAACAGAAGAACGGCATCAAAAAGAAAAAACGGATACGTAGCAAAATTGATTCGGATTGGCAACAATATTATGGATCCAGCACAGAACTATCCGCAGACATCGAAAAACTAGGCACCGACAATTTCACCAGAGAGATACTTTTTTACTGCAACAGCAAGAGTGAATGCTCTTACATTGAGGCACGCGAGCAGTTCAGTAGACAGGTATTGGAATCAGCAGATTATTACAATGGCCATATACAGGTAAGGGTACATGGCCGCCAAATCTTAAATAAAATTTAATCACGACTCTGTGTTGAGTGATATGACTCAACCCCATTGAGGAACGGTGCGATACCCGGTCCGGACTTGGGCGTCAAAGGCAATTGCTAACTTAAGGCAACAAATGGTTTGGGCTCTGTGAAGAAGATACACCCCATGCTCGTAGGACTTGGATCAACGTCGGGTCACTAGGGTTCCGTTGATATGTGAAGCTTGAGTAGGGGGTACCGGTCAACCGCCTCCGCGTTCTTGTTTGCTATTTGCAAACAGCAAATGAACAATCTCATTACCGTAGATGACTGCTGTCACTCAGATGATGCATCAATTCACCGTGCATACGGTGAATTATGACCACAGTATCTAGATGATACTAAGTCAAGCAAACTAAAAACACATTGATGAGCGCAGCGATATCAATAGACTTGCTACGCAAGTCTTGAATTAACCCATTGGACCTAATATTTCAAATCCGTTAATTTTTGATTTGTACAATTGTGCTTGCTCTAGGTACAGGAATTGAAATCCTCGTGCTTTGTAGATAGCACATTCTGTTTTCATTGTTTCTATACCCATGCGTAGTTCTGGACGATGATAAGTCCATGCGAACTGATCGCACTGTGCATTGTGCTGATCAAATCTGCGTATCAGACTCCATGCTACTAACCTACCAGAATCATAGTAACCAATGAGATCGGCCATAGGATCATGATATCTAGAATGGAACATGGGCATCACACTGGCAAAGTTTTTGTAGATGCAGTAGGTTCTATAGATATCATCTAATTGGGACAACACACTGGATTCTCGGCTGTGTATGTACTGCCACTCTACTGTGGGTTCATAGTTGGTTTTTTTTAGATCAATCCTAGAAAATTGATATGTCATGATTTGTCTGGAAAAAAGTCTTGCATCATGCCCGATCTATGCAGGTCACTTGTAACACAATGTATACCACCATCCCAAAAGTATCTGTGTCGAAATGGCACAATGTGTGGAGTAATACCATACCGATCTAATGCGTCGAATACCAGTTTGTTGTAGTTGAATACCATGACATTTTTAGGATCAATGATCAACATGTTTACATCAAACACAGTTTCCTCCACATATCCTGTCCAATGACCTAGCCATTGTTCAACCACATCGACTACTGATTGATCATGCTCGAATCCTGGTATCCACCATTTTCCACGATTTTTTTCTTTGAGATCCAGGAATGGTTGAACAGCTTCCCAACTTTGTACTGGAAGATAAACCACTTCCCAATCGGGAAAAGTATCGGCATATGTCGGAACATCCTCTAAACTTATTATCAATCCAGGAGTAACTGGACAGTAGGTCGCATCACTGTGCCCACCGGTGTTTATGATATGATTTCTAGTATCAGTAAACTCTTGATCTATGAATTTTTTAAGTTCGTTTTGATCCTGATCATAATTCTCGGTACCAACAAATAGATCTCGGCCAATTCGTGCAATCATTGCACCGTTGATCTGATCGTTAGATTTTATGATTTTGTTGCCTTGTGCTTTTACTTTTTTTACAATTGAGCCGTAATAGTGTTGAATTGAGCATGGATTGTTTCCAATTTTATGAATGTTCAAACATTCATCGCGTATCCGTTCAGGTAAAGATAACCAATCGGAATACGAATCACAGTCAGGCCAAGAAGGATCGCGCACATGGTTGTATGCTGGTTGTTCACTATCATTTACATGGTCTATATAAAATTTATCACCAACCATTATGGTACGATCTCTAGGGCACATAGGTGGCGGCACCAGTCGACCATCGTATTGTCTGCATTGATTAAAATCATCTGGAATATCAGTACGAACTATATCTACTCCAAAACTTTGTAACTTGCGTATGATATTCTGATAATCTTCTTCGGTTTCAACAGCTATTTTTTCAAACAACTCACGCACATGCGAGACTGTGATCCAGGAATAAAATTCTGGTGGATAACTACGTCCTACTGCACATACTTTTAACGGATCCCAATGTTGATATACTGAATACATTTTATTTGCTCCTAGGGTCTTGTCGATTTTTGAACAGACCTTGCAAGTAATCTTCTGGCCAGTCATGATAAAATCCCTGGTCAGACATCTGCCGAGCACGACGGTCAAGATCACTTAGATTCTGTACCATGCTCAATGCGTACCGGCCCTGGTTCATGATAACACCATTTACATCTTCTACATCAGCAGGATGATCTTCCAACACAATCAAGTCTGCTGCTAACAAGAAATCTCGATTGGCAGATTGCAATCGTGGAGAAAAATACTCAAGGGTCCATTCCGCAGGATCGTATGCATAAATGACCACTTGATATTGCTGCATACCTACAGCGGCACGTGATTCAAGATCAAAATATGGTTCCTTGCCAATGAATATGCCCACAGTACCTTGTAGCCGTGCTTGCCGTGCAAACGGGCAAGGTGCCCAGTTGCCCAATGCCGGATGCGGAACTTCTACAAAATTTTCCGACCAAGCAAGAATGTCTCGAGTGACTGTTTTGATATCCATTAGAAGAATGGCAATCCTGATTTCTTAGTTGTTTCTAAATTGTCTTTGATCAGTTCATTGATCAATTCTCGTTCCTGTATACCCAATGCCATGGTTTGATCGTATGTTAATCCTCCACGCATGAACCAACTTATCTTCAATGCTTCCTGGCGTATGGATTGACAATCTTTTTCCATGGTATCTACCAACTCACTGACATCCCCAGGCGTGGATCTCAGGAGTTGTTGCCGAAAAAACTTGCCAGATCCAGGGTAAACGATTGTTTGTATTTGTGAGAACAACTGCCACAGGTTATATCCAATGGCTTGATTTCACTAACTTCACGTTGTTTGATAACATGATCACGAATCTGATTGAATGTTTTGCTATCGCAATTACGCAGGTAATCCAATATGTATTCGTGTTCAGTTACCATTGCAGTGGGCGATTTGATAGTACCAATACTGCGAGCTACAGTTTGCATGGTTGTATTGTTGATAGCAGTCATCACCTCTTTATACTTTTCTATTTTTTCAGTCTCGGGCATTTCTGTTTGAGTCACAGCATTGATTTTTTGTTGTTGTTCAAGTTGTACAAGATTGTTTTGATTTACAGTTTGATATGTGATAGGATTGATATAAAACTCTAGATCTCCCATCATCAATGAAGTATTGTAATTTCCAATAGAGATACCGTCATTGACTGCTCTCAAATCAATATTGACATCTTCTAATTCTCGGCATTCCGGACAGGTCAGTGACAGCGGCATGGCATGCCCATAACTAGCAATCCTGATGCCTATCAGCACAGCATCAACATCAATGCTGGGCATGCTCCACGGGTCTCTTATAGCAGGAACACAACTTTGGATCACGCTCACGGTGGCAGCACCGTTGTATAAAGCATCAGGAGTGCGATAGGTGATTTCGTCTACTGAAGTCATGGGCAGCACCGGTATTTCGCCGTTAGGAGGCATGTTTAGTGTGCCCGGTGGATAGAATTTACCTTGGCTGGGCAATCTGATGTAGATCGCAGGTTGACGAAAGTATTGTGTTAGCGGGTTGTTTGGTAGCATAGATTTCCTCGATAAATATAATTATGACAAAATCTCACCGTGAGAAAATTCAAAGGAAAACATAATGGCCGATATCGATCCAGCAGAATTAGAAGAGTTAAGAAGAAACAACAGAATCTTAAACGAAATGTTGGGTAGAACCACCACGAGTTTTACCACTCTAGGCCCGGCGGTGGACAAGATGTTAGGACCTTTTGCTGCCCTGGTTGCTGCTACCAGTTCGGGTGCAACTGGCATGTCTGCATACAATACAGCACTGGATAGCGTTGGAGCCAGTGCAGCAAAGATAGCAGAAAATTTTCCAATCTTGGGAGAAACAGTCAAAATCATGACCGGTGTTGGCATGGAATATGTCAAAGCTGTTAATGTACAAAATGACGAACTATACAAAAGTTATCAGGGATTAGCAAAATCAGGTCTTGCCGGAGAAGCAAACACAGACAGTTTGCTTAAAATGGCACAGCAGTTTGGTGTAGTGAATGACAAGCAACTGCCACAGTTCACGCAGATGCTTTCGCAAAATTCTGAAACTCTGGCAAAATTTGGAGGAACCGCGGCGCAAGGTGTGAAGACATTTGCCGACATATCAGAGAATATACAAAGAACAGGAGTCCAGACTCAACTATTGAACATGGGCATGAGTATTGAAAGCATCAATGCAGGCACAGCCAACTATCTCAAGCAACAGACACTGAGCGGCGCAGCAATGCAGCGAGCAGGAGAAGATCAGAAAGCCTACACTGCTAGAATGGCTGCTGGCGCAGAAGATTACATCAAGCAAATGGATATCATGAGCAAGCTCACTGGCAAAAGTGCCGAGGCATTGCAGAAGGAAAATGAAGAAGCTTTGATGAACGAACAGTACTCGTTGCATGAACGAGAACTACAACAAAAAATAGCAAAAGGCGGACAAGAAGGACTAGAAGCAGAAAAGCAACTGGCTGAAGAACGAAAAGTCCTGCAACAAACAGAAGGTAGTGTGAGAAAAGGATTCATGGCTGCATTCACTGGTATGGGCATGCAGTTTGAAGAAGGTCGCAAACTGTATCAAAGCGCACCGGAAGCATTCAATCAGGCAGCTAAAGGTACCGGTGTTCAGGCCAACCAGATACTGGATACAGCCAAAGGTGAATTCAAGAAGACCTTAGACACCTTTGGCGGCCTGATCATGGCTGCTGGCAACACCATCTTTGCCAATGTGAAAGATCAACGAGCCTTGGAAAATCTCAAAGGCACAGCAGAAGAAAGAGAAGCAGCAGCTAGAGCTCAACGAACAAAACAGATTGAAAACACAGACGAAAGTATCAAAACACAGACTGCAACCATACAACTGCAACGCGAAGCCCAAAAAGAATTACAAAACATGTTGCATGCTGGAGGATTAGCTACATCGTATTTCATGATGATATTGGCTGAAGCAACAAAAACAGAAGGAGCTAGGTTGCCAAATGCTGCTGGTACCAAAGGTATGAATGCTCAACAACTTGCAGCCGAAGTTGAAAAAGCAAATAAACAAATGCGATCACAAGGGGTAGGTGGTGTTCCTGGAGAAAACGAAGCAGATCGTGCAGACAAACAGGTGGAAGCTACTGGTAAAAAAATGGAGGCACCTACTGAAACCATGATCCGAGAAAAAGCTATGAAAGAACTTGGGTTGCTGGTTCCTGAAATACGAGATGCCACAATACAGGCTATCGATGAACTAACAGCAAAAATAGCTGATACCGCTGCCGGTGCTTTAAGAGACGGCTACATCGCAGCCAAAAAAGCACTTCAAGACAGATTAAACAACCTAGTTCTACCACCACCACCTCCTCGTAGTTTTGTAAATCCTAATGATTTTAGCAGTCAAATCAGCGCACCAAAAAATCAAGCATTTCAGAGCGCGGCCAGCATGAAATATAAAGAAAGTGTGAATCCAGATCTATCTCAACAACTTTCAGGCACAGCCGAAGATGCAAAACGGGCAATGACACAGTTTGCAGGACTTCCGGAAAAAACCACTAACCAGGAAATAGTTGCAAGCAACACCATGCTGGCCACCAAGATGGACGAACTCATTGGACTCATGCGTACCAGCAATGGATATCAGCAGAAGATCAGTCAGCAGGTGTACGCATAACAATAAATAACACACTATGGCAGAACCAAAACAAGGCTGGAAAAAATACTTCAAGGTCGCAGATTTATCTGGACAGATGAGCCCGATAGCGGGCGGCAGAGATCAGGGCTTGCCCGGATATCCAAAAAACGACGGAAGACGAAACAATCAAGCTGATACAGACTTCAGCTTCCGTAACTATGCCAGCCGATTACCGGAAGTGTATTCTGGACATCCAAACCGTATTGAACGCTATAATCAATACGAAAACATGGACGCTGACTCGGAGGTGAACGCATGCTTGGACATCATCGCTGAGTTCTCCACACAGCTGAACGAACAAAACGACACACCGTTTGACATAACCTACAACGACGATCCTACAGATCACGAGATTGAAATTATCCGCAAACAGATGCAGCAATGGGTCAAGCTGAACAAGCTGGATCAACGCATCTTCAAACTGTTCCGTAATACTATCAAGTACGGCGATCAAGTGTTTGTGCGTGACCCAGAAACATTTGAAATGTTTTGGGTGGACATGAGCAAAGTGGTGCGTGTGATCGTGAACGAGAACGAAGGCAAACGCCCCGAACAATACATCATCCGTGACATCAACCCTAACTTCCAGAACTTGACTGTGGCAGCAAAGACCACAACTGACTTCATGGTCAATCCAAGTTCAGGTGGCGCAGGTGGTATTGGCGGCAGCATGCAAGGTGGTGGATACACAGCACCCAGTTCGGCCATGAGCGGTGTGAGCCGATTCAACCGTGCTGTGAATGAAACCTGTATTGATGCCAAACATGTGGTGCATATGAGCCTGAACGAAGGATTGGACACATTCTGGCCATTTGGTAAATCAATTTTAGAAAACATCTTCAAAGTGTTCAAGCAGAAAGAACTGCTGGAAGATGCTATGTTGATCTACAGGGTGCAGCGAGCGCCTGAGCGTAGAATGTTCAAGATCGATGTAGGAAACATGCCCAGCCATATGGCCATGGCGTTTGTGGAGCGGGTGAAGAATGAGATGCATCAACGCCGGATTCCCACATACGGCGGCGGTGGTCAGAACATCATGGATTCAAGTTATAATCCACTTTCAATCAACGAAGACTTCTTTTTTCCAGTAGGTGCAGACGGTCGTGGCAGTTCAGTAGAGATGCTGCAAGGCGGTCAAAACCTTGGTGAAATCGACGATTTAAAGTATTTTAACAACAAAATGGCCCGTGGTCTGCGTGTGCCATCCAGCTATTTGCCCACAGGTCCAGACGACTCTGACCGTGCTTTGACCGACGGAAAAGTAGGCACAGCACTGATACAAGAGTACAGATTCAATCAGTATTGTGAGCGTTTACAAGCATTGATTGTGCAGAAATTAGATGACGAATTCAAGATGTTCATGCGTTGGAGAGGGTTTAACATTGATGCTGGCCTGTTCCAGATCAAGTTTAATCCACCGCAAAACTTTGCAAGTTATCGACAAGCAGAGTTAGATACTACACGTATCACAGCATTTACATCGTTAGAACCACTGCCTTACTTGAGCAAGCGTTTCCTATTAGAGCGTTTTTTAGGTCTGACAGAAGACGAAATCCAACAAAATTCCAAGTTGTGGAAAGAAGAACGCGACAAGCCGGAGATGGAAACTTCACAAGGACAGGACCTGCGTTCAGTGGGTATCACACCTGCTGGATTGGAAAGCGATGTGGCCATGGGTCAAGAAATGGGCAATCTCGCACCAGCAGGTGCAGAACCCGGTGCAGCACCCGGCGGCACCATAGGATCAACTCCAGCAGCACAACCACCGGCCGCTCCAGCGGCGCCTGGAGCATAAATATCTCATGATACTCAATGAGCTTTATGACCGTAGTCCCAGTGCATATCAGGATGTTGCTGCTGATAACACACAGCCTCAACTTGGGCAATTACGCAAGACCAAGCTCACATTGATGCAGTTGAATAAATTGCGGAAAATGAATGATACCAGAACTTTTGAATACAACGAAAAGTTAAAAGATATCAGAACTCAATATGCACCAGCTGCCGCACCACCGGCCTAAAATAGCTGTCTAAATTGATAAAAAAACTGTCATAAACAGTATCTTTTTCTCTTAAATCGTAAATATAGATATAGATTTTGCCGGGTGGCAAAATTAAAGAATACCTATAGGAGCCATTTAATGAGCAAAAACCAGTTTGAACAGTTGATTGAATATGTGATCAACGACGAAGACGCAAAAGCCAAAGAACTTTTCCATCAGATCGTGGTATCAAAAAGCCGTCAGATCTATGAAAACCTCATGCAGGAAGACGAGTTGGGCATGAATGACATGGGTGACATGTCAGGCCAGTCATCTGATATGGATGAAAGCATGATGGGCGGAAGTCAAACTGAAGCAATGATCCATGATGTTGAAGCCGAAGAAGAAGGCATGATGGAAACTGACGACGAAGACGAAGCTGATATCAAATTTGACGATGAAGCCGAAGATGATGGTGAAGATCTCACCAAAGACATGGAATATGACCATGACGAAGAAATGGATGATGCCGAGCAAACAGATCGCATCCTGGATCTAGAAGACAAGCTGGACGAACTCATGGCTCAATTTGAAGAAATGATGGGCGGTGACGACATGGGCGGTATGGACGGTGGCGACGACGGCATGAGCGACATGGAAATTGACGCTGACGAATTTGAAACCGAAGGCATGATGGAAAACATCAGCTTGAAGCAAGTTCATCCCAAAGTCACAACACATGAAGAAGGTGACGGCAAAGCAGGTCCTGTAGCATTCAATGCTGGTCAAACAGGCATGGAAGGCCGTCCTGTGCGAGCAGGTAAAAACGAAGGTGGACACCACGACACTGCTGCTTACAAAAACAGCACCAAGGACCTGATTGGTAAAGTTGGTAACTCACCAGCACAAGGCACACAAAATCTCAAACCAGCTAACAAGCCACATTTGGGTCAAGCCAGCGGTGTTAACACACGCACACCATTCCCACGCGGTGGAAAGTAATCTGCAATGAAATACTTACAGGAACATCTAAACTTCAACCAAGCCAAGATTCGCGTCTTGGTTGAAGATGGTCCTGACGGTGCAGGCAAGACATTGTACATGGAAGGTATCTGTATCGAAGGCGGAGTAAAAAACGCTAACGAACGAGTTTACCCTGTAAATGAAATTGGCAAAGCCGTTCACAGTATCAATGAGCAGTTGCGTGGTGGTTATTCTGTGTTGGGTGAAGTAGATCATCCAGAAGATTTAAAAATCAACTTGGACCGTGTGAGCCATTGTATCGACAAGATGTGGATGGATGGCCCTGCAGGTTATGGCAAGTTGAGAATATTACCCACACCCATGGGCCAATTGGTCAAGACCATGTTGGATTCGGGTGTAAAACTAGGAGTTTCGAGCCGTGGTTCCGGAAACGTGAACGAAGGCAACGGACATGTCAGTGA
>Ga0214919_10009060_pt1 | contig 12898 bp, 12 predicted proteins | sample LL1503_MetaG_FD_177994 | JGI IMG/M metagenome (GOLD analysis project Ga0214919, IMG submission 177994) | Freshwater microbial communities from Lake Lanier, Atlanta, Georgia, United States - LL-1503 | ecosystem: Environmental > Aquatic > Freshwater > Lake | place: USA: Georgia | collected...
ACGATTATCTATACTTTGTTCTTTTTTATCTCTACTAGTCATATTATCAGTAGCTAAATGTGATGATGGTTTATCTGCATTATTATATTTAAGTGTTCCTGTATAATCTTTTAATATTGTTGTTTGTTTAAGAGTAACTTTTGCAGTATCATTATTTTTTAAATAATTAATATTATTACTCATAATATTACCTTCATAATTATTATCAATTGTAGTTTCTTTTATTGTTTTTTTAAGTTCATCATTATTTTTTAAATATGATAAAGAACCATTATTTATATTTCCTTCTTGTTGATATATTGTTGTTTGTTTTAATGTTGGTTTCATAATATCATTTTTATCTTTAACATATATATCACAATTTTTAGAATTTATATTTCCATTATATTTATTATCTATAGTTGTTTCTTTTATAGTAACTCTTAATATATCTTTTTCATCACGAGTATAACTTTGTTGTTGTGTATTATTTATATTACTTAAATAATTATTATCTATTGTAGTTTGTTTTATTGTATCTTTTGCAATATCATCATAATTTTTTGTATAAGTTTTATGGTGTATATCACTAGTTATATTACTAATATAATTATTATAAATTGTATTTTGTTTTATAGTAGGTTTTGCATTATCATTAATATCTATAGTATATGATGATAAATTATTATTAATATTTCCCATATTTTCAAAAATAGTTGTTTGTTTCATAGTATCTTTTGTAATATCATTATTATATAATTGATTTTGATTTACTAGTGATTTAGTATTAGTTACTATATTATGCAAAGTATTTTGTTTTATTGTATTTTTTGCAATATCATTATTATATAATTGATTTTGATTAACTTGAGCTATTGTATTAGTTACTATATCATGCATTGTATTTTGTTTCATTGTATTTCTTAATGTATCATTATTATATAATTGATTATGATTTATAAGTGATTTGGTATTAGTTACCATATTATGTAATGTACATTGTTTCATAGTATCTCTTAAGATATCATTATTATATAATTGTGGTTGATTTATAAGTGATTGAGTATTAGTTACTATATCATGCATTGTATTTTGTTTCATAGTATCTCTTAAGATATCATTATTATATACTTGGTTTTGTTTTATAAGTGGTAGAGTATTAGTTACCATATTATGTGATGTACATTGTTTCATTGTATCTCTTAAGATATCATTATTATATAATTGATTTTGATTTATAAGTGATTTAGTATTAGTTACTATATCATGCATTGTATTTTGTTTCATTGTATCTCTTAATATATCATTATTATATAATTGTGGTTGATTTATGAGTGAAATTGTATTAGTTACTATATCATGCATTGTATTTTGTTTCATAGTATCTCTAGCAATATCATTATTATATAATTGTGGTTGATTTATTAGAGTATTAGGTCCTAATATTTCTTGATTATCTAATACTTGACGTTGTTTTATTGGTAATACCATATCATTAGAAAATACATAATTTTGTGATTGATTACTAGATACTCCTATAGTATTATCATTATAAATCATTAACTCTCTCATTGTTACTAATGGTATATTATTATAATCGACATGATAAGTTGATGCACCATTAGCTAGTGGTGCTGTATATGTACTATTAGTGGATGCTCTTTGATTTTCATAATTACTAAATGATTTAATATTAGTCATTACTGGTCTATTTTCTACAGAATTAATAGCATGTGTTGAATCATTTAAATATGATTCACGTTTAGAAGGTTCAAATTTTGTAGTATTAGTATTTGGACCACTACCTTTATTAATATTTACAGGAGCTCCTGGATTATAATCTTCTTTCATATTTCTTAATGTATCTATATTAGTAAAATTACCATATATTTGTCCTTTATTATTTTCAGCTTTATTAGGAATTAATTTATCAAAAGTTTGTTCTCTAAAATCTGGTAATTTAAATTTAGTTAATGTAGGATCTGCTGATCTATTTTCTCCTTTCTTACCAGATTGTATAATAGGAGTTTCGTATGAAACTTTTTGATTAATTTTACTTCTTAATGTATCAATAGTTTGTGGATTAATACGATGTACATAATTATTAGAATCTAAATTTTTATTATCACTACCAGGTTTAACACGTAAATTTGCTGTAAATGGTAAATCTCCACCATTATTTTTATTAGAACGTAAATATCTTGATTTTAATACATTAGAAACACTAGGCATACCATTTATCCAAGTTAAATCTTTTACAGGATCAAATAATGGTACTTTTTCTGTTTTTGAAACATAATCATTAAATACACCAGTAAATGTTTCTAAAGTTCTATGAGGAATAGAATAATTAATATAAGTATCGCGTTTATTAGTATTAGGAGTCATATTATTATGAGTAAATTCTGAATTATTAATAACATCATAATTTGTATTATTTAATTCAAATTCTGAATATCCTAATTGAAAATCTAAATCTCTTTGTAAAAAAAAATTCTTACCTTTTTCAGCATTAATTCCAATAGGATTATTAATTTCATTAATTCCGATAGGATTATTAATTTCATTAAATTTTAATTCATCAAATTGATGAAGAAATTCTGAATTATTTTTTTTTTTTTTAATTTGATTTAATTCTAATTGTTTAATTTTATTATCTATATCAGAATTATATATATTATTTATTGTTTGTGATAAATAATTTGTCATATTACTATTAAATAATATATTTTTATTTTATATTATTTATTAAATTATTATATATTTCTTCTTTTCCATATAAATTATTATAATAATTTATTATAGAATGATCTGAAACACTATAATAATTATATTCATTATTTAATAATATATTTTCTTTAGAAATATAAATTGGTATACCTACATGATAATAATTAATATTAGGAATTGTAGTAACTATATCATCGCAATTAATAACTCTATATAATAATAAATTTTTTTTGGATTCATAAGTTAATTTCCATTCATAATTACCTATTTTCGGTCCACCAAATGTTATAATTTTAATATTTTTTGTTGTAAAATCAGCTATAAAATAACTTAATAATACACTTAATGAATGTGCTAAACTATGACCAGTAATATAAATATTATAATCTTTATTTATATATTCTAAAATTATATCTATAATTTCTTTATAGATATATTCAAATTGTTTATAAAATCCAGTATGAATACCTATTATAGTATTATCATCTATTTCTAAAAATGTTTTACAACATATAGAATCATATAAACAATCTGTATAACTATCTGTACCTCTAAATACTATATATAATTTATTATTATTATCAATAATAGCACATTGAACACCAGTTTTATCATTATCAATAAATTTAATTATTTTACCATCAGGACAAAATTTATATAAAAAATTTAAAGATTCGCGTTGATAAATATCAAAATGAAAATCTATATTTTTATAAAAATCATGTAATGTATGACCATCTTTTATAATAAAAAATTTATTTTCATTATAATTATAAATTAACATTGATAAACATAATCCTATCATTAATTCGTTATATGAAATTTCATTCATTATTATATTACATATATTTTAAAAATTATTTAAAAATTTTATTAATATAAATTTTTAAATAATTTATTTTTATATTATAATTATATATAAATTTATATAATCATTTACTAGGATATAACATTTAAGTCATTTTGCCAATTATTCCAGAATTGACCATTTAATGTATTATTTACGGTTGGTGTTGGTGTTGATCTACTAATATATGATGAAACTACATTAGTAGGTGCTTTTGTAGTTGTATTTATATCTGCATAATCTGAACCATTAATTGAATTAATTTGTGGTAATAAAGATACATTGGATGTAATAGTATTTGGAGGTAATGCTCCACCTTTATCCCACATTACAGTAGGTGGAGTTATAAAAGTATCTTTAACAAATAATCTTGAATTAGTTCCTATTCTATCTTCTTGATAATAATCTTGTGGATTAACAAATAAATATGGTATATAATTATAATCTGTTGTATTCATACATCTATAATCATCTATTGGATGAGTAAATCTTGTATCCTCAGTTATTAATTGAGAAGCACAATTTTTTTTATGTTTTACTTTAGTATCTACTAAAAAATTATTTTCATTACATTTATTTAATAATTGATATCTCCATGATAATTTTGATTCTATATCAACCATATTATCAAATTCTAATTGATCACCTAATTTAGCTACTGAAACATCAGATTTAGATCCAATAGGACCTCCATATGAAATACATGCATTTTCATTTTCAACACTTTTATCTAATAATCTATAATCGCCTGGTTGTGTACTTTGATTCATTTTTAATTTATATGCACATTGATCATAATTAACTCTACTAAATGACATTATAAATAATATAGATTTTATTTTTTATAATTGATATAATTTAATTTAAATATTTTAATTAATTATTTACTAATTTAACATTATTTTGTAAATCTCTTAACATATTGGTTTTAGGTTTTTCTAAATTATTAGGTGTAATATAATAAATATTATCACACATTATAGGTGGTGAAAAATCAACACCTCTATAATATTTTTTTGGATCATATTTTAATGAAGGACATTGAGTATTAGTTCTTGTAATACCTTGTAATTCACTTTCTACTGTTGCTCTATCTGTAAACTCTAATGTATTAGTATAATCAGATACTACACAATTTTTTGAATTAATATATTTTCCTTGAAATAAATTATAATCTAATGGACTAGTACTTTCTTTTATATCTGTTGCATAAGCACATGCATCATATCTTAAACGATTTGAACTCATCTAATATATATAATATTAGAAAAAAATTAATATTAAACATTTATTTTAAATATTCATTTTAGAAATCCATTGTAAAATAATTATTTGTATTAATCCATTTGATACAATATTATTTTTAATATACGATTCATATAATATTTCTAATAAATTATTTTTTAATTCTTTAAAATTTATTTTTTTTTTATTTTTTAATATTTTAAATATTATATATTTTATTTCATAACTTAATATCCAATTTAATTGAAATGTATTTTCATAATTAATAAAAGGTACCAAATAATATAAAATTAAATCTATTTTATTATTAGGACAACCTAATTTATATAATAAATTATATTCTAATTCTTCTTTAATAATATTAATATATGTTTCTCTAGATTCTTTATCTATAATATTTAATAATAAATTTAATTTATTATTAAATTCTTCAAATAATATTGGTTCTAAGGATATTGTTATATTACTCTGATTTGCATATTCTAAATCTATTTTTGTTGTCTTATCAATATAATTATATATCCAATCTAAATATTGTATAGGTTTTTCTAAATTATTTTCTATTTGCATTATATATTTTTGTAATAATAAACTATCAATTTGATTACCATTATTAAAAAATAATTTAGAGTCTCTAAATAATAAATGTTTTTGCATATTTGCTCCATATTGTAATAAAAAATTTATCATATTTGGATCTTTCTCTAAACATGCATATTCTAATAACGTATTACCAAATTTATTAGTTTCATCTATTTGACCTCCTAATTTTAATGCATTTTTTAAAAATGTTGTATCACCATATTTTATTGCATAATGTAATGGTGTTAAACCATATTCATTATATATTTTAAAATTTATTTCTCCATATTTTAAATTGTTTAAATAATTATTATCACCTGTTTCTATAATATTAAATAATTTATCATTGCAATCATGTGTTTTATCACATTTATATAATGGTTGTTCTATAGATAAACATAAAACATCACTAATATATTTATTACATTCTACTTCTGTTTCATTAATAATATCAATTAGATCATCATTTACTAACTTATTTTTTTTTAAATCATTAAGAATTATAGCACATTGTTTAAAATATTGATATGATTTATCAATATCACTATTATAATATTTTTTTCCTGTTAAATATGATTTTAAACATTTTTTTATTTTATAATCCATTTATATTATTATTTAAATAAATTTTATGTTTATATTTATATAAATAAATATAATGTCTGACGAATATGAATATTTAGGTTTATATGCACATGGTGAAAGAGGAAGTAAACGAGTTAAATTAGATAAAGATATTAAAGAAAAATATAAAGATACAACATTTATAACATTTACACACAATGGATTTATATTATTAATTATAATAATTGCACTTGTATTATTTGCTTTTAAACGTAATCCAGAATATTTAAAAAAATTTACTGACTATAATAACACATTAAAAGAATTAGGGGAGAAAAAACAATTATATGAATTATTATCAAGAAAATATAGTTTATCGGAAAATACTAAAATGCAAAAATATTTATGTAATAATATTAGAGAAAGTATAAATTCTATTACATCTACAATAGATGCATCTGCAGAAGAAAGTAATCTTCTTCTACAATATTATAATTTTTATAAAAATAAAAATTTATTATTAATAGATATTATTTTTGATTATATAAAAAATACAAATATATCATTACTAAATTCAGAAATAATAAATTATTCTTTATTATTATTATTATATAATATATATAATATAACTAATAAACAAATTATTAGTTATCTAAATAATGAACTACTTATTAAATATATAAATGAATATTATAAAAATATTTTATTTTTAATATTTTTTTATAATCATCCTGAAATACAATCATCATCTAATATGTATTTTATAAATAACATAATATTACAAAATACTATATTAGATAATATTATTATTTCAAAATTATTTATAATTTTTAAATTACAAAATCCTAGTGATGAAAATATTATGAACTATATAGATTATTTTTATAATTTATATTATATAATTATAAAAAAACACATTGAGGAAATAATGAAAGATATAGTTGATGAAATAATGAAAGATATAGTTGATGAAATAATGAAATATATAGATATTATTTTAGAAAGTATATATAAAAGTATAATTCAAATGTTTATAAGTTATTTAAATATATCAGAAAAAATACATGGTGATTATGATGATACTCAATTAGCAATATATATTAAAGATACATATACTCAGTTATTAGATAGTCATACTTTAGGTCCATTATATAATATAATATCATTTTTTCAATTTGAGGATATAAATGATATTATATTAAAAATATTAGGTATAAAAATAAAATTTTATTATAATGGAAGAATGCCACCCGAATATAAAATAACACCTGATCATAATACTAAAAATATGGGGTTAATAAATATTCCATCATTATTTAATGATAAATCTTTAGATAACAATGAATTAATATCAAATATATTAAAAATTGTATCAATTAAAGAAAAAACTCCAAAAATAATATTAGATAATAAAAATAAAATTTATTCATTAAGTAGAGCATACACTTTATCTGACTATCTAACTAGTTTTTCCAAGTTTTTAAATGTTAAACAACCTAAAATATTTTTTATATTTTCATGTAGTAGTAATTTTATAAATAGTACATTAAAATTTACACATGCCGAAATATCTCCAAAAAGACAACGAATAGATTCACCTATACATAGTCCAAGGAGTGAAAAATCATTTCAAAGTGAAAAAAAATATTTAAAATATAAACATAAATATATAAAATTAAAAAATTATATTAAAAATAATTATATTCATTAATATTTAAAATCTATATTATTATTATTATTATTTTTTCTAGTCATTATACCTCCTCTTGGTATTTCAGGATCATTAAATCTATTAGCTAATGATTTTTTAACATTATTATTATTTAAAATCCCAAATTGATGATCAAATAGTTGTAATGATTCTTTACTTTCTTTATACTCTTTACTATCAATACGAGATGATTCTCCATTTCTAATTATATTACAATTAGTTAAATTTTTATGTCTAATACCATTAAATTGATTTTTATTAAAAAAATTAAAATCAATTTCAGTACTATTTTTAGTTTTCTCTTTATTAATATTTAATGTTGGATCTGAGTATATAAATGCAATATTATTATAATTTTTAACATTCATTTCTAATGGTTGGTTATATGAAATAAACTTTTCTTTATTCATTATATAATAATAAGTTATATTTATTTAAAGGTTTTATTTATATTATAAATATGGATTACTATAATAATTTATTTTTAATTAAAAAACAATTATATAAAGATATTAATAAAATTAGAAGAATCAAAAATAAATCTCAAGAAGATAAAACCACATTAAAAGAAAATTTTAATTTATTAAAAAAAAATAAAAAAGAATTATTTAAATTTGCAAAAACAGTAGTCAATGAATTAGAAATTAATTTTCATAAATTAGATTGGTTAAATATTCAATTAGAAAATTTTAACTTACCATTTGAAGAAAGTATAACACAGGCAATAAAATCTATTAAAAATATAAATATTAATATTTATGATTTATATTATGAATTATATGATAAAAGATATGATGAATTTCATTATGATGAATTTAAAAAAGATGTTAAAACTAGAACATTTCCATTAAATTTAGCTAAAGAATATCCTTTATTTAAATTATATTTAAGACACTTATAAAATATAATTAATAAAATAATAAATTTGTTATTTTATTAATTAAGATAGTAATGCATTATTATTATAATCTGTAGTATCATTATATGGATCTATATTATTTCCATCATCTACATTCTCACCTTGTACACCTTGTGCGATATGATATACGGGATCTTTATATTTCAAACAACCTTCGCCAAATGTTTTACAACTACCACTATCACCAAAACACCATTTTGCAAAACCTATTTGATCATTAACTATACCTGTATTAGGCATTGTAAAAAATTGTCGATCTGAAGTATTTTTACCCCATATATCATATGTATCAGTAAATATATTTTTTTTAAATTCAGTTTTTACTTTATCTTTAACATCTTTATATTTACATGCTGGTTTTTTATTTGGATTATCTATTAAGTCTCCAATAGTATAATTCATAAATGGATTATCTTTTGTAGGTTCTTGACAATTAGTATTTGGTAAAGTTATCGGTAAAGTTATTGGTAATTGTGTTGATAATTGTGTTGGTAAAGTTGTTGGTAATTGTGTTGGTAATTGTGTTGGTAATTGTGTTGGTAATTGTGTTAGTAAAGGTATTGTTTCAAATAATTCATTAATTTTAGTATTTAATAAAGTATCGATAGTTTTTTTATTATATATTAAACTATATAATATAATAATTAGTGGTATTAATAACCAATGAATATCTTGATCAAATAATAATATTAAACAACCTAAATAAAATCCAAATCTTGCAATAGCATTTTTATTTTCATTTTCTGATAAGTTATTATTAATAAAAAACTGATTAATATTAGTTAATAATATTTTAGGTTCATTAATCCATAATGGTGTTATCATATTATATTATATTATATTATAATATGATTAAATACATTTTAATATTTAATATTTGAAAAATTAAATATTAAATACATTTTAAGATTTAATATTTGAAAAATTAAATATTAAATACATTTTAAGATTTAATATTTGAAAAATTAAATATTAAATACATTTTAAGATTTAATATTTATATTTAGTTATTATGGAAAATAATTTATGGGTTGAAAAATATCGTCCATCAAAATTAGATGAAATTAATTCACAACAAAATATTATATTAAGTTTAAAATATTCATTAATAACTAAAAATATTCCTCACCTTATTTTTTTTGGTCCATCTGGTTGTGGAAAAACATCTACTATTTTAGCATTACTTAAAGAATTATTTGGCGATAATTATAAGAATCGAATTATAGAATTGAATGCATCAGATGAAAGAGGTATTAATATTATTAGAGATAAAATAAAAGTATATGCTAAACAATCTATAAATAATTCAGATAATAGTCCTCCATGGAAAGTAATAATATTAGATGAAGCTGATACAATGACTACAGATTCGCAATTTGCATTAAGAAGAATAATAGAACAATATTCAAAAATAACTAGATTTTGTATGATTTGTAATTATTCTAATAAAATTATAGATCCTATAATTTCTAGATGCTCATTGTATAGATTTTCACCATTATCTCATAATGATATTTTTAATAAATTAAATTTTATTTGTAAAAATGAAAATTTTAATTGCGAAATTAAAATTTTAAATAAAATAATAGATATATCTCGTGGTGATATGAGAAAAGGTATAAATTTATTACAAAAATGTTATAATAATAAAAATAATAATGAATTATTAAATGAGATATCTGGAAGAATAGATAATACTTTATTTAATAATATAATTACAAATATTAAATTAAAAAATATTAATGAATTAAATAATATTATTAATTATATTTATAATCAAGGTTATTCATTAGTTAATCAAATTATTTTATTTCACGATTATATTATTAATTCAGATTTATCTAATCAACAAAAATCATTAGCTATAATTACATTATGTGAAATTGATCAAAATTTAATTAAAGGATGTGATGAATATATTCAATTTATGAAATTAATATATTATCTAATTATAATTCAATAATTGATATGTTAATATTATTATATATAATAAATGTAATAAATATAATTTATTATTTATATATTTTTCATCTATTTTCAAAAATGGTTTTAATAATCTATATATAAATCCATGTGAGTGTGGTTTTCCTGTTATGTAATATTCTAATTGAGTTAATCCACATTTTCCATTATTAGTTATATGATGAAATAATATAAATAATAAAATTAATAAAATATTTTTTTTAAATTTATGCAATGGTATAAATATAGATATAGATATAAAAAAAATTAATATGACATGTATTAAATTAATTAATTTTACAATAATCATTAATTATAATTAGATTTTTATTTCATTTGCTACAAGACATATTATTAGATACTGAATATAATAATATGTAAAAAATATAATAATAAGGATAACATAAAGGAACTAATAAATGAAAAATAATTATTAGTGGATGTAAATTAGTATATTTATTATTACATTCATATGATAAATATAATGCAATACCAATACCAAATATAGTATATATTATACTACTTTTAGTATTAGTAAAAGTTTCTAAATTACTATTTGATTTATTATTTAATAACTTTAATTTATTATTTAATAAGTTTAAATTATCTGAATTATTATTTAATAAATTTGAATTATCTGAATTATTATTTAATAAATTTGAATTATCTGAATTATTTATAATAGACGATGATAATAAGTTTAAATTATCAGAATTATTATTTAAATTATTAGGCATAGCTTTGCATGAACTCATTACTATTAAAAGAGAAAAATATATATTTTTATATATTTAAATGAATTTTTTACCATGGATTGAAAAATATAGACCGACTAATATTAATGATATTATTAGTCATAATCAAAATATTGAAACTATTAAAAAATTATTATTATCTAAATCATTACCACATTTATTATTTTATGGTGCTCCAGGAACAGGTAAAACAACAACTATTTTAGCTATAGCTAAAAAAATTTATGGTAGTAATCTTAAATTAATGGTTATGAAACTTGATGCATCTGATGATAGAGGTATAAATTCTGTTAGAGATGATATTAAAGGATTTGCAGAAAAATCTAATATGTTTCATAAAGGTGTTAGATTAATTATATTAGATGAGGCAGATGCAATGACTTTTGATGCGCAATTTGCATTAAGAAAAATTATTGAAAAATATTCTTCAACAATAAGATTTGCTTTAATTTGTAATTATGAAAATAAAATAATACCTGCTATTAGATCAAGATGTGCAAATTTTAGATTTAATAATATATGTTATGATCATATTAATAAAAAATTAAATTATATTGCTAAATTAGAAAATATTAATTGTAATGAAAATATTATTAATACTATATCATTATTAGCAAAAGGTGATTTACGTAAAGGTATTAATTTATTACAATCTATTTGTATGCAAAATCAAAATTTAACTATAGATTTATGTTATGATATTGCAGGTATACCATCATATGATTTATTAAATAATATATTAAGTATATTATATAATAATAATATTAATTTTTATGATTGTTATAAAATAGTTAATAAAAATATTATTGATAATGGTTATTCATTATCAATATTTTTAAAAGAATTATTTTTATTAATAATAAATAATAATGAATTAATAAATAAAAGTTGTAAAATAATATCAGATTTAGCAATATTAGAAAATATGGTTTCTAAATCTACATTTAGTGATATATATATATCATATTTAGTAGCAATTTTTAAAAAAAATTAATATATAATAAAAAATAAACAAAAATATTTAAATTTAATAAGTGGTGCTTATTCTGATTGTACAAACCTATCCTATACTCTTAATATTTATTATATTTTTACAAATGTTAAGAGATGGATAAATTATATAATAAATTTATATATATTTTGTATTTATAAAAATTGATATATAATATTATTATTATTATTAAATAATAATAATAATAATGTATATTTTATCGTTATGTCATTTAATTGAATTTAAAAAAGTAATTAAAAATTTTCCATTTACATTAGATAAATATGATAAAAATATTATTAAACAAAATAATAGATTACAATATTCTTGCGATTATACTTTGTATATTTTATATAATAATTATTATATTAAAATTATTACTGATTTTAATAATTATGTTTATGCATCATCAGATAATTATAATTTATACGATTATAATATTGGAATTATATTTACTAATAAATTACCCTATAATATTTTATCTTTATTAAATAAATATGTTTTATCTAATATAAAAATAAATATAGATATATATCATTTATATCAAGAAATTAATATATTTTCAAAAGTAAATATTAATTATAATGAATTAAAAAAAATTATTAATAATGAT
>Ga0214919_10009061_pt1 | contig 12897 bp, 16 predicted proteins | sample LL1503_MetaG_FD_177994 | JGI IMG/M metagenome (GOLD analysis project Ga0214919, IMG submission 177994) | Freshwater microbial communities from Lake Lanier, Atlanta, Georgia, United States - LL-1503 | ecosystem: Environmental > Aquatic > Freshwater > Lake | place: USA: Georgia | collected...
ACGCATGCGGTTAACAACAAGAGTCGAAAGTGCCTCTCCCTCAATGTCATCGGCGATAATCAAAAGTGGCTTTGACGTAGCAGAGACTTTCTCAAGGATTGGCAATAAATCTGCGAGCGCAGAGATCTTTCCAGCTGAGATAAGTACATATGCATCTTCCAGGATTGATTCCATGCGATCTTGATCAGTCACAAAGTAAGGAGATATGTAGCCCTTGTCGAACTGCATTCCTTCTGTGAACTCAAGATCTAAGCCAGTAGTTGATGCTTCTTCGACTGTGATGACGCCATCTTTTCCAACGCGATCCATCGCCTCAGAGATTAAATCTCCAATGGCGCGATCTTGCGCTGAAATAGTTGCAACATCTGCAATCTGTGCTTTTCCATTGACTGGAGTTGCTTGTGCACTAAGTTTTTCAGAGACTGCAGCAACGGCTGCTTCGATTCCGGCCTTGATATCCATTGGCTGTGCGCCAGCAGCTAAGTTACGGATTCCCTCTTTAACCATTGCTTGCGCAAGGACTGTTGCAGTTGTTGTTCCATCTCCTGCTACATCATTAGTCTTAGTTGCAACTTCTTTAACTAATTGTGCTCCCATGTTTTCAACTGGGTCAGAGAGTTCAATCTCTTTAGCAATTGTTACACCGTCATTTGTAATGATAGGTGCACCAAAAGACTTTGCAATAACGACGTTGCGGCCCTTAGGTCCAAGAGTTACCTTGACGGTGTCGGCAAGAATATTGACACCGCGCTCCATAGCGCGACGAGCATTGTCGTCGAATTGAAGAGACTTTCCCATCTACTTCTCGATTACAGCGAGAATGTCGCGAGCTGAAAGCACCAAGAGGTCATCTCCGCCATGCTTGATTTCAGTTCCGCCGTACTTGCTGTACAAAACTACATCGCCAACTTTGACATCCATTGGGACGCGAACACCATCATCAAAGCGACCTGGTCCAACAGCAATGACTACGCCTTCTTGTGGCTTCTCTTTAGCTGTATCTGGAATTACAAGACCTGATGCTGTAGTTGTCTCAGCCTCATTGGTCTTAATAACAATGCGATCTTCTAGTGGCTTAATTGCCATGTGCGTTGCTCCTCTTGTGCGTTGTTTTCCTCGTGCGGGCCCGTTAGCAGTGTGGACCCGTGAGTGCTAACGCAAGGGTATTAGGGCGTATTCCCAACGGCAAATCGGATTTATTCTAGAAATTTTTTGTACAAAATATTAGTAATACTGTACATTTTTCTAATGAATACGATTCCGCTCAGTCAAGCCCGCCGCGACCTACCTTCTTTAATCGATAGTGTCGCAGACCATGAAGTCGCCATTTCGCGCCATGGAAGCCCTGTTGCCGTGCTGATTAGCCCTTCGCGCTATGAAGAGCTGTTGTCGGCTCAGGAAGACCTTGAAGATCTTGGATTAATTGAAGCCTCCCTCGAGGACAAAACTCCATCAATTCCTTGGGAACAGGTTAAGAGAGAGCTCGGCTTGTAGTGAGCCGGTTTTCCATTGAGTTAAAGTCGTCGGCCCGTAAATCTTTAGAAAAACTAGAAGTAAAAGACCGTTTAAGAGTTTATGCCGCAATTGAATTATTGAGCGAGAACCCCCGTCCGCCACTTTCAGTGCGAATCAAAGGAAGTGAGTTTTTACGAGTTCGTGTTGGAGATTATCGAATTCTCTATTCCATCAATACAGGGCGACTCATAATTCTTATCATTGACATTGGGCACCGCCGCGAGATTTATCGTGATGTTAATTAGCCTTGCATTGAAACAGTTGTAACTGGCAGGCTGGAATCAGCATCAAAGGCAATAGGGCTGGCTGGCTGGCCAGCGGCAACCATGAGCGAGCCAAGGGCGGCAACCATCGCACCATTATCGGTACACAAACCTGGACTCGGGATTCGCAGTCGAATTCCGGCTTTTTCGCAGCGCTGCGTGGCTAATTCTCGAAGACGCGAATTAGCGGCTACTCCGCCGGCAATGACTAAAGAATCAATCCCCGTCGTCTTACATGCGGCTAATGATTTAAGAAGGAGCACGTCAACGATTGCCTCTTGGAATGACGCAGCAACGTTTGCCTTTGCATAATCTGGTGTGGCTTCTAAATATCTAGCTACCGCAGTTTTTAATCCAGAGAATGAAAAATCAAATGGGCGGCTCTGCCAATCATTCGACGTGGTTAAACCGCGAGGAAAATCAATCGATGTCGCATCACCAGTTTTAGCGAGCAGATCAATTGCTGGGCCACCAGGAAAACCTAACTTCATGACACGTGCAATTTTGTCGAAAGCCTCTCCGGCTGCATCATCCATAGTCGCGCCAAGCTTTGTTATCGAACTAGTGATGTCATCGACTTGCAATAGAGATGAATGTCCGCCACTTACTAGAAGTGCGATCGTTGGCTCCAATGGCTCATCATGAGTTAAAAAATCAACGCTGACATGTGCAGCCAAATGATTTACTGCATAGATTGGTTTATCCAGACCCAACGCCAATCCCGTTGCAGCTCCGACTCCGACTAAGAGCGCTCCGACTAATCCCGGACCGGCAGTTACGGCAATCGCATCAATGTCCTTAAGGCTGAGTTTGGAATCTTTTAAAGCCTTTTCAATCGTTGGTTGCATCGCCTCTAAATGGGCACGGCTTGCAATCTCTGGAACAACCCCGCCGAAGCGCGCATGCTCTTGAACACTAGAAGCAATGACATTTGCCAAGAGAGTACGGCCGCGAACAATTCCTACAGCGGTTTCATCGCATGATGTTTCAATTCCTAAGACAATGGGATTATTCATGTCAACTCTTTTCGCATAACGAGCGCATCAAGTCCAGCGCCAAAATAATTTTTGCGTATGTTGAGCTTTACATAACCTAGCGATTCATACAAACCGATCGCATCGACGTTATCTGTCTTCACTTCAAGCATCATTGCAGTAGAGCCTTGAGCTTTAGCCCAATTGGTAATTAAGGCCATAAGTTCTTTGGCAATGCCTTTTCCGCGATGGCCAGGGACCACTCCTACCGTCAAAATATCCGCCTCTGATTGACCTGGCGCAAAGACCCCGGCATACCCGATGATGCTTTGCTCCTCATCAACTGCTACAACGAAGTGGCGGGTAGGGCTAGAAAACTCTTCTTTGTACTGCCCAGCGGTCCAGGGTGAATATGGAAATAGCGCTTTATCAAGTGAAACAAAAACTGGAAGGTCAAATGCATTAGCTTCGCGATAAAGAGTCATAATCTATCCGCCGTTGCAACTGCATCTGGGTGGCGTAAATAAATAGGCTCGCTAATTTCATTAGTTAATTGGACAAGAGCAACTAAATCTGGAAATAAACCAGTATGAATCGATGCCCCTTTTACATCGCTTGGAAAATTTACTGCAGGTTCGCCGCTGCGATGCCCTTCGATGTATCTCGCCCAATAAACCTCTTTGCGCCTTGCATCTACTGTGACAATAAAATCTCTTTCATTAACTTGGGCGGCAATTGCATCAAGTGAACAAACACCGCGTACAGGAATCCCCCGCGCAAGGGCAAAACTACGAGCAAAAGCGATTCCAATTCGTAAGCCCGTAAATGGTCCAGGTCCCATTCCAACCACAACTTCATCGACACTGTGCCCAGCAATCGCCTCTTGAACTAGAGCTGGAAGCGCAGGCCCGTGTGCGGTTGCACCATCTTGGTATCCACTCCAAATTAATAAACCATCCTCAATGATGCCAACAGATGTGCGAGATGTAGAAGTATCTATAGCTAATGAGATTGTCATAGCGAAAATCCCGACCAACGACTGCCCACCGTTTTAATCTCAACAGTCCGAATATCTTCACTTCTATCAATGGTTATCTCTAATCGGTCATCATTTAAGCGAGCCGATTCAGCACCACCCCATTCAATGACTGTCACGGAGTTTTCTATATCCAAATCTAAATCATCCATATATAGGTTTGGATTATCGGTATCTAAAAGGCGGTAAGCATCTACGTGGATCATCGGTAAAGCGGCTTTATGAATGCGAGAAATAACAAAGGTTGGCGAAGTAACTTCGCTTATTCCAAGGCCTAGGCCGATCCCTTGAGCTAAAACTGTTTTCCCAGCACCAAGTGGACCATTTATTAAAATTAAATCTCCCGGTTTTAGATGTCTCGAAATGACTTGGCCAAGAGCAAGCATCTCGTCAGGGTTAGCAATAGAAATCATGAGAGGTAAAGAGTAAAGCCAAACGGGGACTTTGGTTTCCCAAAGCCCCCGTTTGTATAGCTTGTTTTAATTACTGCTCGTTGTAGTACTTAAGCAGTGGTGCTCGGTACAGTGAATCTATAGATAGGTTACCCGCTCTACGAACAGCCGCTTTTATGAGTCCAGCTGTTGGAAGTTTTCCACTTTCACCTGCAGAAACCAAAGTCTTAGCAACAAGCACTAACTGTGCTGAAGTGAAGTTACAGTGGTTTGTTCCTTGCGCAGCTGGTGTTGTAGCAATTGGAGAACCAGTTGCATCAAACTTTGTCCAGCTTGCAGGAGTTGTATTCCAGATCATCAGCAATTTCTTTGCTGGAGCTGTGTATGTCTTAGTTGCCTTGTAATCTGCAAAGGCTGCCAATTTTTCATCAGCAGCTTGCATTGCATAAGCATCAACAACACGTTGAGATGCACCAGCTGGAGTAATTGGATCTGCAACGCCAGTCATCAAAATTGTTGGCACATTGATGACACCTGAGTTGCTGTGCAGTGCATTCATAGCTGCGATTGCATCAGCATTTCCAACTGCGCGTGGTGCACCTGGATTTGCTGCTGAAAGTGCACCAAGCATTGCGCTAATAGCGGAGTTACCCGAAAGCGCCGCGTTGTAAATCACTCGCTCAGTATCGATACGGGCTGAGTAGTTAGTCTTTGTGTTATCAAAGATTGCTCCTCCAGCTTGTAGTTCTACATCCTGAGTCGCAAGAATTGCGAGAGCTGCAGCATTGGTTCCATTTTCAAGGATTGCTAACGCTGGGCTAACTGCTAATGGGAATGAGAGCTTGAGCGCTCCATCCGGACCATTGACAGAGTCAAAGTGTGCAGACTGAGTTGGCAATCCAGCAAGAAGTCCAAGAAGTAACAGCGCGCTTCGTGAAGGAATTCCTCCTGCAGCTAATGCTTTACCCGTTGCACTTGATGTATCTGGCCATGCACCTGTACTTAGTGCTGCCTTTAATTTACCCATAACAGTGAACACTTTGATTAAATCACCGTATGCTTCAGCGTTTCCAGCATCACCAGCAGAGTAATTTCCACCCTTAATTGATGGATCAAAGAGGGTCTTAATTCCCCACAAGAAATCTCCAGCCATTGTTAACTCTGCTGGAACATTATCTGCCATACACATTGGAGCTACAGCTGAAACTAGGTCGGGATACTTCTCAGCAAGACCTTGTGTAATTACGCCTCCTAGTGACTCGCCCCAAGCAACAACTTTGGTTGTAGCTGTGAACTTATCTTTAAATAGGCCGATTAATTCGACGTTGGTCTTGATCGCTGAGTCTGGGTTCCACCCTTGACGGGCAAAGCCAGAACCAACAATTGCTACACCTTGGCTAAAGAAATATTTAGCAACTTCGGAGTTTCCTCCTGGAATTGGCTCTGGTGTATTTGTGATTTTGTATCCACCAATGAGAGGAATCCCTGCAGGAATATCAATGTTATAGCGATATCCATGTGAATATAGGGCAACCATTCCATTGAAGTTTGCTGGAACCATCATTACATACGGAGCACCATCTGATGTGACGCCACCGCAAGTTTGAACTGGACTCTTGCCATCGCATGCAGGAGCAGCATTAGCTGCAACTGGAATCGAGACTAGAACTCCTGTGATTAGCGCAGTTGCTGAAATTAATCCAACAAAGCGTGATTTTGTTAATGAGAGTTTCATTAGTTTGGTAATCCCTTCGCTGGCATTGCTGGGCGCTTGTACGTTGACTTAACGACTGCACCGTCTCCTGAATCAGTTGTATAAACGGTATACACACCACCGGCAGGCTTTAGATCACCTGTTGGTGAGTACTTACCGAACCAGTAACCGTTATATCCAATATGGCTAGTTGTTGAGTAGTTCAGAGGAACTAGAGCTGCACTTGCAAATGTTGAACCTGACTTTTCAATTGCTGCAATGAGCGATTTACGAGTTGGGTTCTTGCCAGCGGCTTGAATGGCTTGAGCAGTTAAGAATGCACTGTTCATTCCAATCATGACGTTGTTATCAAATGTCTGAGTTGGATTAGCCTTCAAGTAAATATCCTGGAAGAGCTTTACGTACTCATCGTTAGTATCAGTTGTTGCTGGTGCAAATGAAGCTCCAACAGCGTTGTAAAGGACACCAGCAGGGACGCCAGCTGCCTTAATAGTTGTTGCATCTCCACCGACTGAACCAAGAATCCACTGAGGTGCATACTTCATCACTGCGGCAGTTCCAAGAGCAGCTGCAGTTGCACTCGATACTCCGAAGAGGATCACAACTTCTGCGCCACCTGCTTGAAGTTTTTGTACCCAACCTGCAGCTGTAGTTCCACTCTGTGAACCAGAAGCGTATGGAACCTTGACTGCAAAGTTGATGCCTGCCTGCTTAAAACCAGCAAGCGCATCATCGCCGAAGTCATCATCCTGATAGATCAGACCGAGCTTCTTGCCATCAAAGTTATCTTTGATGTACTCAGACATAATCTTGGCTTCCATGATGTATGAAGGAAGAACTGAGAATGTAGTTGGATACTTCTTCTTATCTGCAAAACCGCTGAATCCTGTATTAACGAATAGAACGGGAATTCCACGACGGCCTGGGTTAACAACTGAAGCAACTGCTTTGTTGTTTGCAGTACCGAGAGGCGCGAGAAGTGCCATCACCTTGTCTTTAAGAATTAGTTCATTTGTTTTAGCAACGGCTTGAGTAGGGACATACTGATCGTCTTTCACTACTAGAGTGAGTTTGCGACCATTGATCCCACCATTTGCATTGACGTAATCAAAATACGCCTTCACTGCTGCCGGAATCTTGCTATAGCCCGGAGATGCCGTTCCTGTCATTGGTAAGGTCATACCGAGTTTGATCTCGGTTGAACTTACTCCAACTTCAGCCGCTTGCGCTGGGACTGCTGTCACAGCCAAGCTCGCTACGGCAAGTACCGCTGAAACTGTAATCAGTTTCCTGCGATTCATTGCTTTCATATTTTTCCTTCCATCGAGGGTTTGGGTAGAGATTTAATTCTTTTCCGTACTAACTTCTTAGCTTTTCCAGAGCGAAGTTGCTCAACTGGTCCGTTTGGAACAAACAGAACAGTAATGATCAACAACGTACTCACCATTAAGCCAGGTAAGTTCGTAGTGATTCTCTCCGAGGCCCCGATGCGATTGGCTATCACATCGGCAATCTCAGGGATTGCCACCAGCGTCACTGCCCCAATCATGACGCCTGAGAGGGTAGTTACGCCAGATAGAACTGCACCTGTCAGGAGGGAAAATGAGAGGGCCAGCGGGAAGGCGCTGGGTGAAACTGTGCCAATAGTCATAGAAAGAAGCGCCCCAGCCAGCCCAGCAATGCCCGCGCTGATAGTAAAGGCCAAGATCTTGCTCCGGCCTGTGTTAATGCCCGCTAACTGGGCGGCTACCTCATTGCTTCGCCCGGCACGCCAATTCCGACCATATCGGGAGCGCAAGATATTACTCAAAAACCACATTGAGATAAGGGCAGCCAGGGAGCTGATCCAAAAAAACCATTTGTATTGCGTGAAATCCTCACCCAAGCGCAATGGAGGAAATCCAACATCGAAAATTAAGCCTTGCTCGCCCCCGAGAATTGAAAATTGATTTGCAAGGGAGGGAAGTCCAATCGCTAATGCAAGAGTAACGCCGGCTAAATAAGGACCGGATAATCTGGCAGCTGCCGAGCCAAGCAGGACTCCACCTATCGCTGCAGCTAAAACTGCAATAAAAAGACACAGCACTATTGGGACATTGAATTCATTCCGCATTACCGCTGCACTGTATGCACCAATTGCAAGTAAAGCCCCATGACCAAGTGAAACCTGACCAGAGTAACCAGTAAGTAAAATAATTGATGAAATTGCAATTACATAAACTGCTATTGATGCACCCTGATAGACACGTAGCTCATCTACTCTGTTGCTCAGTAAAAATAAAATAAAACCAAATGCTATAAAAAGTAAGAGGTTGTTGAATTTTTGAAATCTATGCACGGCGGGCCGCCTTTGCTCCAATAATTCCTTGAGGGCGAATAAATAGAACTATCAAAAGTATTACAAATGGCGCGATGAAAAATAGTGAACTATTTATATACATCAATACAAAAGAGATTACTAAACCAAGAACTAAACCACCAATTACTGCACCGATTAAGCTATCAAGTCCACCAATCACCGCTGCAATAAAACCAGAAACTAACAAAAGAGAAAACTCAATTGAGTCTGGCGAAAATGAACCGTTGCCATTAACGGTTTGAAACATTCCAGCAACTGCACCCGATGCTCCAGCCAAAGACCAACCTAAGGTTCTTACTCCGTCAACCCTAATTCCAGAAAGCCGTGCGATCTCTGGTGAAAACGCTGAAGCCCTAAGAGAGAGACCAATGTTGCTCTTTTGAAATAGTAGTGAGAGTAAAAACACAAGAACAATAACAGTCACCAAAATCAGCAGTTTAAGGGGGGAAAAGGCCAAAGTATTAGCCCCTAATGAATAGCCGACGTTGGAAACTGGTCCAACGATTCGTACATCTTGACCACCCCAAATTGCGCTTGTCAGTGCCCGAATCACGCCAAGCAGCCCCAAGGTCGCAATGATTGGTGCTACTCCTGAAATTGCGCCGTGCGCACTTCGCTTCAATAGAAATCTCATAAAAACTAATTCAATGAATGCTGCCACTGCCGCTCCACCAATCATGGCAACTGGGAGCGCAATCCAAAATGAGCTGAGGTGAACCATCGCTTCATAACCAAAATATGTAGATAGCAAGGCCATCCCCGCCTGAGCAAAATTTATGACTCGGGTACTGCGCCACACTAAAACAATCGCAATTGCCATCAACGCATAAATTGATCCTGCAGTTATACCAATAAGAAGCGTATTAATTAGTTGAATCATAATTAATAACCCAAATAAGCTGCACGTACTTGCGGATCGGCTATTAGTGATTTGGCAGTTCCAGTGACTGCGACTTTTCCTAAATTTAAAACTATGCCATTATCTGCAATATTAAGTGCACCCATTGCATTTTGCTCAACCAACACAACAGTTAAACCCATTGATGTGGTTAAGTCTCGAATAGTTTGAAAAATCTGTTCAACGACCAACGGGGCCAAGCCAAGTGATGGCTCATCTAATAATAATATTTCTGGCTTTGACATTAATGCACGACCAATTGCAAGCATCTGTCTTTCACCACCAGATAAAGTATCTGCACGTTGCTTAAGTCGCTCACCTAGTCGAGGAAAAATTGAGATGATCTCCGCCTTGCTGACAGAGCTTTCTTTTTTATTTTTACGCCAGATTGCTCCAAGTTCTAAGTTTTCGCTCACGGTCAATTCTGGAATCACTGCTTTGCCTTCAGATACGTGCGAAACACCATGGCGAACAATAAGTTCGGGTTTGCTATGCAAGAGATTGTGCCCATTCCAGGTTGCACTTCCATGGGACGCCTTATTTAACCCTGAAAGAGTGCGCAATAATGTTGTTTTCCCAGCGCCATTTGAGCCAATCACTGCCACCAACTCACCTTTTTTAACGCTGAAAGTTACGTCATTAACTGCGCGGATAGCCCCATGATGGACTGTTAACTGTGAGACTTCTAGGCTCATGAGTTACCCGTTCCAAGATAAGCGGCGATAACTGCAGGGTCACGGCGAACGCTTTCAGAATCACCACTTGCGATGACTTCGCCAAAGTTGAGCACATACAACTTGCTGCAAACTGACATGACAACATCCATATGGTGTTCGACTAAAAGCACTGACATCTGTGCACTTAAGTTACGAATCAATACGTTGAGCCACTCAATATCTTGAGCACCTAAACCACCTGCAGGTTCGTCCAACATTAAAATTTTTGGTTCACTGACTAAAGCACGAGCAATTGCAACACGTTTTGTATCAGGATAAGACAATGTATCTGCACGCCGATCAGCTAAGCCACCTGAATAAACGCGTTCGAGTGCTACTCGAGCTTTTTCGCGAATGCGATTTTCATCTTTTGCATTACGGGCCAAAGCCGCAGAAATTAATCCAGTTCGTGCCAAATGTTGCGCACCAATCATCACATTTTCTAGCACTGTCAAATCTCCAAAAAGACCAACTCCTTGCAGAGTTCGTGCAATCCCAAGTTCAACCAACGCATCGGTTCTGGGGAATGAATGCTTCTTGCCATCTAAGAAAAACTCTCCAGAATCTGGTGTCACAAGACCACACAGTGCATTAAACAAAGTTGTCTTGCCTGCACCATTCGGCCCAATGAGTCCTACTACTTCATTGTTGCCGAGTTCAAGATAAACATCATTGAGAGCGCGAAGACCGCCAAAGGAGATTGAAACTCCATCGACTCGCAGAACTGGGGATTTAGTAGACATGAGGTGCGTAGATTCTAGGCACACGAGGACCAATTCGCGTGACAATTTCATAATTAATCGTCTGAGAAGCTGTTGCCCAATCATCTGCTGTGTATTCACCATGAGCGCCACCACCAAAAACGGTGACCCAGTCCCCTGACATGGCTTGCGAGTCGGCCCCTAAATCAACCACAAATTGATCCATGGAGACGCGACCAATAATGGGGGCACGTTTTCCTCCATGAAATACGCCTGCACCCTGGGCGATTCGTGGAATCCCATCGGCATAACCCATCGCAACAATCCCGAGTTTCGTATCTTTCAAAGTCATTGCACTTGCACCATAACCAACAGGTTGACCTGCTGATACTTTTTTAACAAGGTGGAGTTTGGCACGAAGTTGCATTGCAGGTTTTAAACTTAATTCATTACTCGAACCAAGTGTTTTCACATCAGGACTTAATCCATACATAGCGATTCCAGTACGGACTAAATCAAATACTGCATCATGGTTTTTCAGAGTTGCCGCAGAGTTTGAAAGATGCTTGATTGGTGGATTGATTCCAACTGCAGCAAGATCTGCGACCATCTCTTTAAAACGAGCGAGTTGCTCAGAATTTTGTTTCTCAGCTGGTTCATCTGCGCGGGCAAAGTGAGAGAAAACTCCAACAACATTTACCTGTGAAAAATCTAAATGGAGGAAATCATCCCATTCATCTAAGAATCCACCACGAGTCATTCCAGTATCAACTTCGATGTGCACACGTACTTGTGACTTAAGTGCACTAATTTCGTTGAAGACCGCAATAGATGCGACAGCTACATCAATATCGTGTTTATGAGCAGCCCTAAAATCAGATCCGGGAGGAAGTAACCAAGCAAGAATTGGGATTCGTACTCCATGGGTTCTCAATGCAATCGCTTCTTCTAATAGTGCAACGCCAAGCCAACCAGCTCCACTTTTTTCTGCAACCAAACCTGTTTCGATTAATCCATGCCCATAAGCATCAGCCTTAACTACAGCTAACAAATCCACGCCACTTGTTGATTTTAAAGTCGAAATATTGGCAGCAATAGCCGTACTGTCTATTCGAGCTTCTGCGCGGTGTTCCATTATTCGCGCTCAACAATCACCATTGCTGATGCAATTCCAGCATCATGCGAAAGTGAAAGATGTACGTTGGCTCCATCAACCAAATCCGCAGTTGCGCCCCGAAATAAGAAAACTGGTTTCCCATTCTCTAAATTAACGATTTCAGCATCATGCCAAGAAAGGCCAATATCGGGACTCAGAGCTTTGACTAATGCCTCTTTAGCGGCGAATCGTGCGGCGAGAGATGCGAGCGGCTTGGAGCGCTCTGCAACAGTGAAAAGTTTTTCAAGTAAACCAGGAGTTCGGTCTAATGAGGTTTTAAAACGCTCGATATCGACGACATCAATGCCGATTCCATCAATCATGGTAACAAGCCTAGTGCAGTTGGCTCTTTGAGGGAACGTAACGATCAACGGCAATAACTGCAACCAAAATAGCGCTACCGATAAAGAGGCCTCCCAATAAATCAGTAAACCAGTGAGTGTGACGAATCAGGGAGACTACGCAAACCGTCAAAGAGATTGTAATAACTCCCGCTGTCGCTAGACGGCCTTGATATCTATCCACGCGAGCATATCGATAAATCAAATATGCCAAAATTCCCCAGGATAAAACTGCATTTGATGCATGGCCGCTGGGATAAGACATGCCACCTGCATGTAATAGATCAAATCCATCGCGAGGTTTGGTTCGCCCAAGAAATAACTTAAAGGTTCCGACAATTAGGTTGAGGGAGAGTAAAGAGAGAACTGCCAAATTAAGTGGTCTCCATGTTTTAAACCTGTAGGCGATAAATGAAGCGGCAAGAATCAAAACCACAGCAGTTAATCCACGTAATCCTAAATCATCTAGGCGTCTTAAAATAAAACCCGAGAAACCATCAAAACGCGGACGATGAGTTCGATTCACATCGTTATCAAAGTTAACCAATGGACCATTACTGAGAACTTGCTGCGTCACCAGCAAAAATCCTACAAAAAGTAGTACCGACCAGCGAAGGGCACGAAACATCTGGGCTTTGCGCATTTATTCGACCGTAACGGATTTTGCAAGATTTCTGGGTTGATCAACATCATTTCCGCGAGCGACCGCCATCTCATATGCGAAGACCTGCAGGGGTACTGTTGCTAAAACTGGTTGAAGCAGCGCAGGCACAACTGGTATTCGAATAATATGTTCTGCACCTTCTACATGGGCACCTTCCTCAGCGATAAC